>Ga0302320_10008118_pt1 | contig 22917 bp, 13 predicted proteins | sample Bog_T0_3_FD_202130 | JGI IMG/M metagenome (GOLD analysis project Ga0302320, IMG submission 202130) | Peat permafrost microbial communities from Stordalen Mire near Abisko, Sweden - Bog_T0_3 | ecosystem: Environmental > Terrestrial > Soil > Wetlands > Peat | place: Sweden: Abisko, Stordalen Mire... | reverse complement strand
GCTACGACTACGTGCCGCTGCCCAGCCGGCCGCTGCCGCGCAAGGCGAGCGAGGCGATCTCCTTCGTCGTGGAGAACATGGCCGGCTACTTTGCCGCCGGCCGGCTCTTGGACGAAGAGAACGTGGCCGGCGTCGTCGGCCTGGGCGGCTATGCCAGCGTGCCCGTGGGCCGTGCCGCGGCGCGGCGACGCCTGCCGCTGGTGCTGCTGGAACAGAACGCCGTGCTGGGCAGGGCCAACCGCTGGCTGTCGCGCTTTGCGAGCCTGCTCTGCACGAGTTTCGAGCCGACTGAACTGCTGGGCCGCGCGCGATGCCCCGTGCGCTGGACCGGCAACCCCACCCGCGACATCGCGCCTTCCGAGGCCGCGGTCAAACCGGACGCCACGCAGCCGCGCTTGATCGTCATGGGCGGCAGCGGCGGCGCACGATCGTTGAACGAAAACGTACCTCGCGCCCTGCACAAAGTCCGCAACCTCTTGACCGGCTGGCGGATCATGCACCAGTCGGGCGAGGCCGGCCTGGCGGCAACGCGAGAACTCTATCGCAAGTTCGCCCTGGAGGCGGAGGTCAACGCCTTTTGGCCCGACATGCCGGCCTTGCTCGCTCAAAGCAGCCTGGCCGTTTGCCGTGCAGGCGGTACGACACTGGCCGAACTGGCGGTGGCGGGCACTCCGGCAATCCTCTTGCCCTACCCGCACGCCGCCGACGATCATCAGCGGAAGAACGCCGACGCCTACGTGGCCGCCGGGGCCGCCCAGCGGATCGACCAGCGCGAGGTCACCGGCCGCTTGGACGACCACTTGGCCGAGGTCTTGGGCCGGCTCGTACAGGATGCCGACGGCCGCGCAATCATGGCCCAGGCTATGGGCCGCCTGGCGCGTCCGCGGGCCGCAATACACGTCGCCACGCTCGCATGGTCCCTGGTCACCAGCCAGGCGCACAACAAGCGACTCCGGGCTGCGGCGTGAAGGCAAGTCGAGCCTATCTGGCCTCGACCAGGTCCCGTTCGTCGGCGGTCGCCTCCATCCCTTCGTCCTCGTCCTCGCCTTCCTCGCCCAGCATATTTTCCAGCGGGCCGGCGGCGCCGCGGCGGCTTCCGGGGTAGAACAACTCAACGGCCGCCATGAACTGCTGCAACTCCGGCGGCAACTCCAAATCCTTCGACTCGGCAAGCAGCTTGTCGCGCAGCTCGTACATCTGGTGCCGCCCGTGCGGCCAGCGCACCGCCATGATGTCGTTGATCTCGTTGAGCAACTGGTAGACCCGTGCCCGCGTCAGCCCCATCGTCCGCGCCGCCGAGCGAACGCTCGTAATCGGACCGGTCAGGCCCAAGCGGTTCTCGGCCAGGCTGGCGATCTGCTGCGTCGCGTCAATGCGCACCTGCTCCAGCAGCAACTTGATGAGATTGTCGAACAGTTCCCGCGCCGAGGACACGCCGGGCGTCTGCAACGCATGGCCGATCCATTGCTCGGCCTGGTCGATCAAGCGGGGAACGATGCGCACCACAAGATGCTCTTGCGTGCCCATGTCGGCCACCATCGCGTGGACCGCATGGAAGACCTCCAGGATCGCGCGGACCCGCTTTTCGCCGTGCGTCTTCATCGCGCGGATCTCGCCCAAAGTGAAATGCGTATACGCTCCCAAGGGCGTGTTCCAAATGACGCGCGTCATGTGTTGCAGCGTCGGCGCGAAACGGCCAAGCTTTTCCTCGCCCAGGCCGTGCTTGTTGATGCTCGCCCGCCACTGCGCCCAAACCACTTCCGAGACCGTCGCCGGATCGAAACCGTTCGCCGAGCCCTCGTGGCCGTTGCCCGACTCCTCGCCGTTCTCCGGCAAGGTGACGTTCTCCAGGGGCAACTCCGAGGGATCGGTGTTCGCCGCCCGGGCCAGCAACTTCACGAACGAACAAATCTTCTTCTGCCCGATGCCGGGCGTATTGGACAACTCGGAGAACGGCGTCCGCAACAGGTCTTCCAGGTTCCGCCCCAGAAAAGCCAACGGCAACCGCCGATCGGTGGGCAACGCCCAGTAAGCCAGCGGCTTCTTCCGGTGATCGACATACTGCTCCGAAAGCAGCATCTTGCGTAGACCCTCGAAGCGGCTGACAACTTGTAATTCTTCAACTGACGAAGTTTTCGTAAATTTCATTGGTATCTCCTCATTTCCTATCCGAATTTTCTCACAATACCCTAACCGGTCAAGTGGGTTGACCAAAATTTCCAAAAATTTGTCAATTTTGCGAAGATAGGAACTCTGCGGGGTGCTTGGCCGGTTGCCTGCAACTCGCTCGGGGATTGTATACATCAGGGCTCGCGCGGGGCATATGCCCGCGCGGTTTTGCCCGCTATGCCTCGTGACGACGCTCCATGCCTCGTGACGACGCTCTGCGTCGTCACGCACTGCCCGGCCGCTCCGCGGCCTTGTGCTCCTCACGCTCCGCGTGAGGAATCCACCACACGGAGCGTGGTGAGTACGGTAGTACGTTCCCACGCAGGGCGTGGGAACGCGGTTATAATGGACTCGCGAGGTCTGGCGGGCATGATGTCTGCTGCTCGCTGCCTTCGAAGGGCCACAGTCCGCATGAACGACGACGCAAAACATTCGGCCGATCCGGGGGATACCCCACCGGCGCCGGCAGCCACTGCCGCTCGCATGGTATGCCAACTCTGCCTCGAACCGATCGACACTGAGGACCGCTTCTGCCGCTTCTGCGGCGGGATAACCAAGTTCGGCGAGGCGATGGTCAAAATCGGAAAACTGGCGGCACCCGCCAGCCTCGAAGCCCCGTCACGGCCGCCAAGCTGGATGGAAAGCCCGATCCTCATTGTGCCGTTGCTGCTTTTCATTCTCGGACCATTCGCCTTTCCTATGCTGTGGCGGAGCCGCCGTTTCTCGCGCGGCTGGAAAATCGCCCTCACGCTCATCGTCACCGTAATCACCGTGGCCCCAACCTTGTACCTGGGCACGATGATCAAGGGCTATTTCGAACAGATACAAAACGTACTGAAAGGCCCATAGCCTCCGGTTCTATCTCGACGTTTTCACCGGCAGCAGGTACTGCGGCGCATCGCTTAATTTGATCTCCACGGCGCCGTCGGCGGCGGAGGCCATCGTCGGCGTGCCGCCCAAATGGCCCATGACCGCCCAACTGCCCTGACCCACGGCGATACGCACCGCGTGTGCTGTCGCCGCTGTCGTCCAGGTTGCATAACGGTGCTCGCCATCCTTGACGAACGCGTAGACATAATCGTCGCCCGACGGCTGCGGCAAGCGCTTCTCGAAACGGAACCCGGCCAGGGCCGCGGTCAACGTCTTGGCGGCCCGATATGCCGGCTTCGGCTCGTAGACCGGCCGCCGCGCGGCATCATAAGGGAAATGCACCGTGCCGAAATGGTGCTCGGGCTCCTTCACATCCTGGCCGTCGTCGTGCCAGTCGTACCAGATGGATAGCGGCACGTCGTGGGCCAGGTTCGTCAGCCATTGCCGCGGCAGCATCTTGCCTTGCCGCGTCTCGTCGTATTTGTGCCATGCCGACGAATAGCCCCATTCGCCCGAGATGATCGGAATATGCTTGCTTTTGGGGGCGTAGCGGTCGATGAGTTCCCGCAGCCGGGCGTATTCGCCGGCCGCCGCCTCGGGACCTTCCTGGCGATAGGGATGCACGGTGACCGCGGACCAATACTTCAGCAGCCCCGCCTGGAAGCACTTTTCCAGGAACTTGAAATCGATCGTAGAGGTGGCGGGGCCGACGTAGATTTCGCCCGGTTCCGCGGCGGCGATCGCCCGGCCGACCTCCAGGGCCAGGCGGCAATACTGATCGACATCGGGCTTCGGCCGCCAGAAGAAGATATTCGGCTCATTGTACATCTCCCAGAGGACGCCCCGGCCGCGAAAATGCCGCACCGCGGCCGCCGCCCAGTGGGCCATCGCCCGGCGGCCTTCGTCGCTGGCGGGCGACAGCCCGTGGTCGTAATGCGGGTTCGAGTAATCGAGAATGAGCACCGCCCGCAGTTGGTGCTTGTCAAGGGCGGTCAGCAAACGGTCGTAGGCGGAGAAGTCGTACTTGCCCGGCTCGCGTTCCGTGCCGGCCCAGGCGAAATCCATGCGGACCCAGCGGAAGCCCGCCGCGGCCAGCATCTCGATCTCACCCGGCCGCGGATCGGTGAAGTGGATGTTGACGCCCAGGCCATCGGGCACATTCGGCCCCGGCAGGCCCGTGGCGGCGCGAGCAAGAGACGCCAAGCCGCAAAGTAGCGCGGCAAGCATGATCTGCCAGTGAAGTCGAGACATAGGGGTTTTCCTTTCTTTCAATTTACTCGCTCGCCGACCACCGCGGATCGGGCCGATCGCAAATCTCCGGCTTCGCGCCTTGCTGCAATTCGGCCACGGCCGCGGCGGCCGCGCGGACCTCCGCCGCGCCGGCCAGGGCAGTGATCTCCAACATGCTTTGCCGCGACTCGCCCGGCGCCAGCGCGACGACGCGGCCCATTTCCTTCTCGAACGATTTCGCATTGGGATAATTCGTCGCCGGCTCCAGGCCGGTCACATACCCATCGGCGACCGCTTCGCGGTTCTTCCAGATCGTGAGGCAGGGCAACTGCCGCGTGTTGAACTTCAGGCCCACGCCCTGCATCGCGGCCGGATCGTGCAACACGACCCGCGTGTTCCCCTCCGCATCGGCGGCCGGCTTGGTGAAGAAGCAGACCTCCCTGGAACCGGGCGTCTCGGGGCCATAGACGTTCCAGGTCGCCAGGTCCCCGACGGCCGTGGCGTCGCGCGGCGCCAGGCGCCCCAGCGGCAACAGGAGCTTCGCCCCCGCTTGCAGCAGCGGCGGCCCGAAGTTGATGTGATAGAGCAACTCGAAATCACTCGCCGCAGCCGAGAGATTCGTGACCGTGTCGCGGACCACGATCGTCGGGCGGCCCACCTCGGTCTCGATCGAGGTCTCCAGGCGGAGTTTGCAGCCAAACAGCCGCGCCTCGTCCACCGTGCCGCGGATCGCGATCCGGCCCGCGTCGCCGTCGATGGCCACTTCCACCTTGTGGGCCGGGATGTTGGCGATGCGGCCGTGCAGGCCGTAGCGCAGGCGGCCGTCGGGCAGGAACTCCGGCGCGCCGTTGCTTTCCAGTCCACAGCGGACCAGCAGTTCGTCGAAGCCGTCGATCCAGCCCAGTCCGTCGGGCTGTTCCGTGCGGACGAGGGCCGGATGGACCGGCCCCGCGACCGGCGACTTCCAGCCCAGCGGCCGATCGCCCCGCCAGGCCTTCCAGAGGCCCATGCCGCGGGTGGGCACGACGACGAAGCGGAAATCGCCCTGGCGGACCTCGATCACGTCGACGCCCTGCGAGAGCCCGGCCTTGAGCGTGCGTTTGCTGACGCAGTATCCACCGGCCGTCCCGCCGACGACATCGGGCGTCAAGGAAATCTGGTCAACGTAGGTCTCTTGATCGTGGTCAACGAGCGTCCAGGTTCGAAGCGACATGATGGCGAGGTCCGAAAGTGAAGCGATTTGTAAGGTGACTGGTTTGAAATCAATCTAGCGGAAGCCCAGCTGGCAGGCCAGAGGCGGAGGGAGAGGCACCAAAGTAGCAGGCACGCTCCGCGTGCCGTCCGCTGTCTCCCCACTCCCATTGGGAGAGGGGCAAGGGGTGAGGGCTCTTGCCGATCGCCAATTGCGCGCAGCTCGGACCAAATTCTTGAAAAAATTGCCGAGGCCTGGAAATCGCTGGAAAAACGCGTGGAAATGACTGGGAAACCGCTCAGGAAGCACTCAGGAATCACTCAGGAATCGCTCAGGAATCGCTCAGGATGACTCAGGAATGACTCAGGAATGACTCAGGAATGATTAAAACAGAGACAGAGGTGGGGGCGGGCGGGCGACATTTGCCCTTGTTCGGAAAGATGAAAGAGAGAGAAAGTCTCCGGGGCTGCCGGTCATGGTTCGCCGACTTATGCACCGCCCCGCAGTTTCCGCGCGCTGGTGCAGATCGCCGGCGCGCGGCGGAAAGGCCTGCCGACAAACGCTTTGCGCATTGCCGCCCGGTTCGTTGTCGGCTGTTAACATGGGTAAGGTTGGTGCGTAGTCAGTTTTCAGTGTTCAGTTTTCAGTTTTCAGTACTCGGTACTCACTACTCAGTACTCACCACTCAGTACTCACTACTCAGTACTCACTACTCAGTACTCCGTACTTGGCCCTCATCCTTCACGCCTTACGCTCCACGCCCCACGGCGCGCACTGGTCCTCTATAATACTATATGCGCCGAGCGGGCCCTGAATTCGCTTGATATTTTCAGCGCGAACGGTTCTTCAGCCAATCTCCTCGTCGTAACCTCTTGTGTACCACTGTATTAGGAAGATATCTAATGTTAATAACTATTTTCTAAAAACTTATTTCGGGGTATGCGACAATACGGTTTGCCGCGCGCGAAATCCGGGTTTTGGGCGGGGGGAAAAGAATCTAAACACGAAGGCGCGAAGAACACAAAGCAATTCCTTTGTGACCTTCGTGCCTTCGTGTTTAATCCATTGCTTTCAGGCTGGAACACTGATTACCGCTAATGATCACTAATCCAGATTAACGTTAATCGGTGGTAATCCACGTTCTGGCGTTTTTCTCCCCGTACCGTCCGGAGGGCAGGGGACGAGGGCATAACCAACTCCCAGGCCCTCCTGGAGAGGGGCTGGGGATGAGGGCTGAGACGCGATGGATTAGGGGCAAAAGTGCCAATTGGCCTCTTGCGCCCTGCATTCTCCGTTTTGCAATGTGCATTTTGCAATTGTCTTTTCCGCCCCACGGTCCACGGCTTGTTCATTGAACATTGTGCCTTGAACATTTCCTTCCTTTTCCCGCCTCCGGTTGCTTGACAATCGCCCCTGCCGGTACGATGATAGAATCAGTTCCGAAGGGGTGCCGGCTTTGGGCAGGGCACCGCCACAAGATACCCAGCAGGCAGCGCGTCCGCGATGAGCGGAGACGGGTTCCGCCGTCTGAAGCGGACAAACCGTTTCACGGGAAGGCCAGCCTGCTTTTCTATTTCTTGAACACACGCCCGCCTTCTCTTGCGAGCGGTTGTCCGTCTCCGTACTCGCCACGCTCCGCCGTGGTGAAAAAGCCACCACGCGGAGCGTGGTGAGTACCTTGAGGGATCCGGCGTTTGCCAAGCAAGATCAAATCGGTGAAAGAGTCGATGTGCGATAAGATCATGGTGCGAAGTTTGTTCGCGACGGGAATGAATTTGGGCGCTAAGCAACTGGTGTGCGCCATGCTGCTCTTGGCCGCTATGGCTTCGGTTGCTCGGTCGCAGACCGCCAGTCTGCCGATCGCCGGAGTGCGCACGGGCGTATCGCCCGCGACTCCCGGCTACGGCGCGCCATTCTACGCTTCGCAGTTCCGCAGCGCTTACGGAGTCACCGGCCTTCCCTCCAGTGCCCAGGGGGCCGGCCAGACGATTGCGATCGTGGATGCCTATGATTATCCCAACGCCCTGTCGGCGCTGAACACCTACAGTACGACGATGGGGCTTCCGCAAATGACCAGCACGTCCTTCCTGCAATTGAACCAGTCGGGCGGCACCGCGCTGCCGGGGGTCGATCCGGCCGGCTCGATCTCGTCCGGGGCAAGCGATAACTGGGAACTCGAAGAGGCGCTGGACATCGAGATGGTGCATGCCATGGCCCCCCAGGCCAACATCATTCTCTACGAGGCCAACAGCAGTGCCTTTTCGGATCTTCTTACCGCGGTCAACACCGCCAAGACCAATTCCGCCGTGGCCGTCGTCTCGATGAGCTTCGGGTCCAGCGAGTTTAGCGGCGAGAAGTACTACGATTCGATTTTCACCACGCCTGCCAGCCGGCTCGCGGTTTATCCCAAACAAGGAGTGACGTTCATCGCATCGACGGGCGACAGCGGGGCGCCCGGCGAGTATCCGGCCTACTCGCCCAACGTCGTGGCCGTGGGCGGCACCAACCTGTACGTCACCAGTAGCGACGCCTACTCCAGCGAGTCGGCTTGGGGCACCGTTGCCGGCGCCACCGGCGGCGGCGGCGGGATCAGCACCAAAGAGCCGAAACCCTCCTACCAAAATACGTCGGCCTGGGGTTCCGTCCTCGCCAATTCAAGCAGCCGCTCGATCCCCGACGTTTCCATGGTCGCCTCCAATACCACGCCCGTGGAGACCTACGATCCCTACAACGGCGGCTATTTCAATGTTTACGGGACCAGTGTGGCGACCCCTTTGTGGGCCGGCCTGGTCGCGGATGCCGACGGGATTCGCACTGCCAACGGCTACGGGACGCTGGACGGCCCTGGGCAGACGCTGCCTGCTCTGTACAGCCTGCCCAGCACCGATTATCACGATGTCACCTCCGGAAGCAACGGCTTTTCCGCGGGTCCCGGATTTGACCTGGCGACGGGTCTGGGCACCCCGGTGGCGAATTCCTTGGTTCCCGATCTGGCAGCGTATCAAACAAGTCGCGTCCTAGGCAATTGGACCAGCGCGGGCGGCGGGAGTTGGTCCACCTCGGGAAATTGGGACAGCAACGGCGCGCCGGGCAACACCAACCAGGACACGGCCATCTTCGGCACGACCATCGGCAGCAGTTCGGCCACGATCACCCTTGACGGCAGCCGTGCCCTGAGCAGCCTGACTTTCTCCACCACCGGCGGAGGCAGCTACACGCTCAGCCGCGCCAGCAGCGACAGCACGAGTGTCTTGATCCTCGTGAGCACGGGTACAACCACGGCGGTTGTCAACAACGGCGGAAGCCACGCCATCAACGCGCCGGTCGTGCTGGGCAGCAACTTGAACATGAGCGCGGCGAGCGGGACCAAGCTCACGATCAACGGCCAGGTCAGCGAGACCGGCGGCAGCCACTCGTTGACTGTCAGCGGCGGCGGCTTGTTCGTCCTCGCCGGCACGAACAGCTACAGCGGCGGCACGACAGTTTCCGGCGGCATGCTCCAAGCATCCACCACGGCAGCACTGCCAGGCTACGGGACCAGCGGTCAAGTCGCGGTGGGCAATGGCGCGACGCTGGCGGTCAATGTGGGCGGCAACGGCCAGTGGGCCGCCACCGCCATCGACACGCTTCGCAGCAACGCCAGCTTTGCCAGCGGCGCGGCCCTGGGCATCGACACCACCAACGCCACCAACGGGTTCACCTACGCGAGTAGCATCAGCGGCAATTTGGGCCTGGTAAAGCTCGGCGCCAACACGCTCACCTTGACCGGCGCCGACAGCTACGGCGGCGGCACGACGATCAACGCCGGCCGGCTTGTCGCCGGCGCCGTCAATTCGCTCTCGGCCAACTCCGCCTTGACCATCAACGGCGGCACGCTCGATGTCTCGGGCTTCGCCAATCCCGTCGCCTCGTTGAATATTGCCAGCAGTGGCAGTTTGAATCTTGGCCTGGGTAACACATTGACGTCCAGCGGCACTGCCGCCTTGAACGGCGCGCTGAACGTCTCCGGCACGGGTACGCTGGGGAATTATCAGTTGCTCACCTACGCGAGCGAAACAGGGACCTTCGCCAACGTCACGGGCATCGGTTCGAACTACGGACTCCTCTACAACAGCGACGGCACGGAGTTGGATGCCCTGCACAAGGCGCAGGTCGGCACGTTCACGGCAAGCGCGGTCTACCCCACCGTCATCACGGGCGGTAGTACCGCCCTGACCGTCAACGTCAACAATTCGGCCCCGGCGAGTTCCGATGCGTTGAATTTTACCGCTTCGGCCCGCGGGGCCGGCTACGCTTCCAGTGCTTCCGGCAATGTTGCCGCGGCGAACAGCGGAAGTTTCACCATCGCCGGCGGCTTTAACAGTTCCACGCTGGTTCCGGGAAGCTACACCGGTACGATTACAGTGACGGGCACGAATAGCGTCTTGGCCGGGGCCGCGCTCAACAGCGGCGGCACACAGTCGGTGGTCGTCACGGTTCTGGGCCATGCCAGCCCGAGTTTGAATCTCAACAGCGGAAACAACCAAACCGTTATCGTCGGCGCTAGCGGCGTTACCGCGGGATTGACGCTGTCCAATGGTACGCTGAACCAGGGCGGCCTCGTCTCGCTGGACGTCAATTCGCTGGGATCGTTAGTGGCCGGCTGGACGGGCAGCAAGCTGGTGGCCTCCGGCCTCACTCAGTCCTACACCGGGACCCTGGGCACCGGCACGCTCGGAACGCAAACCGAAACCTTTTCGCTCAACGTGGGCGACGACCATACCCTGCCCGGCGCATCAAGCGCAACTAATGTCTCCGCCAGCGCCACGCTGACCGTCCTGGGGCATGCGATACCAAGCATTGCCATCTCGCAGCCAGGGAACGTCATCGTGGGAGCGACCGGCATCGTCGCAAACTTGAGCCTCTCCAACGGCAGCGCAAACCAGAGCGGGCTGGCCTCGCTGGACGTAAATTCACTGGGAACGGGTGTTAGCGGCGGTACCGGCGGGGCATGGATCGCCTCGGGGCTTTCGAAGTCCTACTCCGCTGCCCTGAACACCAGCACGCTAGGGACAAATAACCAGGTCTTCTCGCTCAACGCGGGCGACGACCATACCTTGCCGGGAGCATCGGCGGCAACGAACCTCTCGACCACCGCAACGCTGACCGTTTATGACCATTCCAACGCCTCGTTGTCTCCGACTGCCGTGCAGACGACGCAAACGATCAATTTCGGCAACTTTTTGAAAGGCGCTGCCGCGCCGGCCAGCCAGAATTTCACGATCTACAATCTGGCGGCGAATACCTCGGCGCAGTACACGGCCAATATGAAAATGACCGGATTCGCCACCAGCGGCGACACGGCTTCTATTCAAACCAATCTGGCGAACTTCAGCGGACTTTCGGCCGGGTACCCGCTTGCGGGTGGCAGTAGCAATGGCGTTACCTACACCGCTTCGCTCAACACGAACAGTATCACAACGGGCATCCAGACCATCAGTATCGCCGCCAACCAACTCGTGGATGATAGTTCGCTGCCCGGCGTGGGCAATAACAACAGCGGTGGACTGACGATCACGCTGGAGGCCAACGTGGGCAATGCCGCGGCCGATAACAGCAATTCGCAGGCGGCGTTCGGCCCGGCCATGACGGCCCATGTGGCCCAGGGTGCGAGCTACGCCAACCTGGCATCGACCGTCACATCGACCACGGGCAGCGGCGGCCGGGGCATGGTGGGCAGTACGGCTTCGATTTTGGGCGGCACCGCCAGCGGACCAGCCAACGTCAGCATGGCCTGGCGGACTTCCGTGGCACAGCCGGGCGGCGCCAATGAGAGTTTCGTCAGCGATGTCGTCGATCTGTCGGGCATCACGGTCGTCGATGGCCAGACCCATGACGGCAGCGTGCATACCGACACGTTCGCGCTGGAGATGAGCTACGATCCGGCGGCCGTGACCGCGCGGACCGGCCTGAGCGAGTTGGCGGCGGCCGAGGCAGGCGATATCGTGATGGACTATCTCGACCTGGGGTCCAGCGGCCTGGCGGACGGCGCCGGCAGTCAGTGGGAACCGGCCGTGGCGGGCAATTTCGGCAGCACGAACGAGCATTTCGTCGGCGTCGGGGCCTGGGACGGCGACATGACGCTGGGCGACTACGGCGTGGATGTGGACACGCATACCGTGTGGGCCGTCGTGAACCACAACAGCCAGTTCGCGGTGGTGCCGGAGCCGTCCGCGCTGGTGCTGTTGGCCGCCGGGGCGGTGGGACTTGTCACGCTTCGTTTGCGACGGCCAAGGAAAGGACGGCTTGCAATGGCGCCGGTTGTTACTGAGGAAGAGGACTCGCCAGCGATCCTGTCGTTTCCTTCGCGGCGGTTGCATCAAAGCGAAGCAGCGCGAAGGGCGGCGTGAAAGAGCCCTTGCCCTAGAAGAACCTCCCAACCGCTACCATTCCTACGGCCGTTTCCCGCCGAAAAATCGCTACCCACGGCACATCCGGAGAAACAGGCTAAAGTCGAAGGCCGTATCCGGGCGAATTTAATCTTCGGATGGCTTGTTCTACTGCGAATGCATCCGCCAGATGCGTGTCAACGTGGGACGGGCCGTGCAGGGGGGAACCTGCCTATACTACGAGCGGCTGAGATTGACGCGTTGGTCGCCAAAATGACCTTTCGTATCACTTCGCTCCCGCCCAAAGTATAAAAGGCCACGCCTTGACGCTTCGCCTTGAAAGACTCTCCATGGCGCTGCGCTGCCGCTAGATTCCCGCCTGCCGATTGTATTTCGCCGAACGATTCGTACTGCGAACGGTGGAAGATGACTCAAGCGTTTTGCCTGTGCTCAGCGCACTGAATCATCCCAGACCGTCCGAAGAAGTTGTGGTAGCGGAGTTATACGTAATGGGACGACCAAACCAGGCTTTCCCTATTTTACGGATTTTCTCTGGCTTCCGAGTGGCAACTTTGCCGATGCAATTTATGCGGCACGGATCAGAGGGAGCTGAACCATAGCCAACAGTTGCGAATTACGGATGGCCCCGACCCAGAGGATTGCGGTTCCACCGACTGGACTAGCCGGTCGGTTCGACGGAACGACGAATGGGGAAAATACCGCAAACCAGGGGCAAAAAGCGTCTTGCCGAGACAGAGGGGTCAAAGGCAAGACACAACCCAAACCAACGCGAGAGATTTCGGAGAGCCTGCGATGAAGGTCTTCACAACAGGACAGGTCGCCAAGATTTGTAAGGTGGCCCCACGTACCGTGAGCAAGTGGTTTGACTCGGGACGGCTGCGGGGTTACCGTATTCCAGGGTCGCAAGACCGGCGAATTCCCCGGGAATACTTGATCAAGTTCCTCAAGGAGCATGGCATGCCCTTGGGAGATCTTGAGGACGAAGCCATGGCCAAGGTGCTCATCGTGGCACAAGACCAGGTGCTCGTCGAGAATGTTAAACGGGAGCTGCCGCTAGAACGTTCGTTCAAGCTTGCCGTGGCTGCCAGCGGATTTGACGCGGGCATCCAGGCCGAGAGCTTCCACCCGGATTGTATCATCGTCGATTTCTCGATCGGCCGCACCGAAGCGTTGCAGATTTGCCAAAATCTGCGCCGCAACTCGGAGTTCGCCGAAGTGATCCTGATCGCCCTGCTGCCCGATGACGGCAGCTCGACGAGCTTCGATCGTTCGAGCATCAACGAGACGTTCAAGAAGCCGTTCGATGCGGCTCTGCTGGCCGAGCGCCTGCGGACGCTGATCGGCGCCAAGAAGGAACTCGTTTAGTTTCCGTCCGACCGAGCGGCCTTTCCATTAGGCTGGAGGAGGACCGACGGCAAATCGAGGTTTCGACTTCAACAATGTCTTCGTCCTCGCAGCCGTGGAAGCGGGCCGGCATCCACGACCAATTCGCCGATTCGAATTAACCCGTCGCGGTTTAGACCCCGCGACGGTTATTTTTTTCTTGAGCGATTCTCCTGGTCGGTTCTTGCGGCATGTGGCATCTGCGCCGCCGCGCGATTATACTCCTTGTGGACGGCGTTTAGGCAAGTTCGCCAACCTTCATCCACGGGAGAACTATCGTGAACCGATACGTCTGCTTCGCTTCCACCGCGGCTGCGCTCATTGTACTGGGTTGTCTTTCGCGCGCCGAGGCCGCGGGAATCGACCTCAAGGCCGCCGACGCGGGCATCTCGGGCGGGGCCGATTACTTCGCCGAAGGTGACTTCATCGGCGCCTGGAACGATCCGCACGCCCGCCTGCAATGGGAAGTTACGCTCGCCGAGGCCACGACGGCCAAGGTCGAACTGAACCATTCCTGCGCACCGGGAAACGGTGGGAAGTTCGTTCTGACCATCGACCGCCAGCGGCTCAGCGGCGAGACCCATTCCACCGGCGGTTGGTACACCTACCAGATCATGGACCTGGGCCAAGTCAAGCTGGCCAAGGGCCGGCATATCGTGACCCTCCAGGCCGGTCCCTTCCAGCATGCCGCGATGAACGTGAAGTTCATCCGCCTTTCGCCCGCCCAAGGAACGGCCAAGATGTATTTGTCGCCACTGCCCGACGTGGCCCTGCCGCCCACCTTCATCGTGCCCAACTTCCATCCGGCAAGCTGCGGCTGGCTGGCCAACTGGTCCGTCGAGCGGAACTATTGTGCGAATTCCTACTTGAACCACCTCGATCGTGTGCGCGACGACGCGAATTACGGCTTCGCGATGTCGGAATGCAACAACATGATCGCCATCGCCAATTTCCTGCCCTCGCGGTTCGTGGAACTCAAGCAGCGGGTGAAGGAGGGCCGCGTGGAACTGGTCAACGCGTTCTTTCTGGAGCCGACGATCAATCTCTCCGGAGGCGAGGCCCTGGCCAAGATGGGCATCGAGGGGCTTCGTTGGCAGGAGCAGGTGATGGGCTCGCGGCCGCGATTCTGCTGGACCATCGACGTTTGCGGCACGCACGCCCAGATGCCCCAGCTTTGCCAGCAACTCGGCCTGGAGGCCCTGGTCTATACCCGTTGCAGCCGGGCGCAGAAGGGCCTTTTCTGGTCCGAATCGCCCGACGGCAGCCGCGTGCTGACGATCGTGCCGGGGCATTATTCGGAAGATATCGGCGGAGTCTTTTCCCGCCGCGAGACGGTGCGTCCCGCGCAACTGGCCGGCGCCGCGCGATACATCGCGGCCAAGATGAAACACTATCCGGACGGCTCGCCGGTGCTCGTACTCGGCGGCTGCGGCGACTATGCCCTGGCCCCGGCCGGCAAACAGAACCCGTCCGAATTCCTGGCGAAATGGCATGACTTCCAGCCCAAGACCGAAGTCCGCTTTACCGGCCTGGGCAAATTCGTCGACGCCCTGATGCCGGACGTGCGCTCGGGCAAGATCGATCTGGCGACCGTCCAGGGCGGCACGCGATTCACCTTCGATTCGTTCTGGATCCAATCGCCCAACGTGAAGACCTGGTATCGCCGCGACGAACACGCCCTGCAAGCGGCCGAAACCCTAGCCACCATAGCCAGCCTGAAGACCGATTACGCCTACCCGGTCCAGGATTTCTACCACGGCTGGTTGCAGATGCTCTTGAACATGGACCGCAACACACTCTGGGGCGCCGCGGGCGGAATGGTCTTCGAGGACAAGACCTCGTGGGACGCCCGCGACCGTTTCCAATGGGTGGAAGACCGGAGCAAAGCGGCAACGCAGGCGGCGATGACCAAACTGGCCGGCCAAGGTGAGGCCGTGGGGCTCTTCAATCCGGCGAATTTCCCGCGGACTGACGTGCTGCGGCTGCGCTTGCCGAAGGGGAAGGTCCTGGAAGGAACCGTATCGCAGCAACTCGACGACGGCACGGTGCTCTGCCGCCATCAACTCCCATCCGGCGGTTGCCAGGGCGTGGCATTGATCGATGCTCCGCCGAAAGCCGGCATGACGGAAATGCCCGAAGCGTGGGAAGTGCTCGACACGCCATTTTACTTCGTCCGCATCGATCGGCGGACCGGGGCGCTGACCAGCCTCTTGGCAAAACCGTCCGAGCGGGAACTGCTTTCCGCTCCCGCCAACGTGATTGTCGCCGAAGCGCATCGCGGCCAGGGCGATCCGGGCGATTTCACCGCCTCGCGTCCCCTTCGCCCGCGACGCGGCAGTTCCAGCGATGAACCGGCCAAGATCCGCACCCGCGTCGGTCCGCTGGCCACCGTTCTGGAAATTGAAAGCCCGTTTGTCGGCGGCCGGTTGAAGCGGACGGTGCTCTTCTATCACCAGCATCCGCGGATCGATTTCGAGACCGAGATCAGCGACATCCCCGACAAGACGGTCGTCGTGGCCGAGTTTCCGCTGGCGGAAACGCCGAGCGTCGTGCGCCGCGGCATTCCGTTCGGCTTTGCCGTGGAATCGACGGCCCAGGCCACGGCCGAGGCCCCCGAACTGGCCCAGGGAATCGAGCCGGCCGTCCGCTGGAGCCACTACACGCTGCCTTCGGGCAGTGGCCTGGCCCTGCTGGACCGCGGCCTGAGCGGCCGGGAACTCAACGGCAAGGTGCCCGTCATTTATCTATACAACGCCAACGAAAAGTATTACGGCTATCCCAATTCCTGGCTCAGCGGCAAGGGGAAGCACAAGTTCGAGTATGCCCTGCTGCCCGATGGCGGCGATTGGGCGAAGGCCCAGGTGGCCCGGCAAGCATGGGAGTATAACTGCCCGGTGTCGGTCATTCCCGGCTGCGCCGCGAGCGCGCCGCAATCGTTCTTCAGCACTTCCGACAACGTGATTGTCGAAGTCGTGCGTCGCGAGGGCGACGAAATCGAAATGCGGCTGGTCGAGTGTCTCGGTCTCTCGGGCGAGGCCCAGGTGACGATCAATCTTCCGCACCAGCAGGCGGCGTTGACGGACTTGGTGGGCGGCCATCGTCAGCCGCTGGCCGGCGGTCCCGCCTACGAGTTCCCCATCCGCCCGCAGCAGATCGTCACGTTGCGGCTGAAGACCGCGGCATCCGTAGCCGCGGTCAAACCGCTAATGGACTGGGAGCCGCTGGTTCCGCCGTCGAAACGGCCCGCGCTGCGAAAGTATCTCCCCGCCGCCATCGGCCACCCGCCCAGCGGTTGACGCGCCGCGGAGTTAGGATTTGGTTGGAAATAACTTCTACAGCGAGGCGAGCCGGAGGCGTAAGCCTCCGGGCCCGGAAGCTTACGCTCCCGGCTCGCCTGTCCCGTCAAATGCGGAAGTTATTCGGGACCAAGTTCTTGCCCTGGCCCCGCGGCGGCTTTTGGCCGGGAGAGACCGTTCACACCAGCGGATCGTTAAAAGGGTCGGCGGCGATGCTATCGATCGGACGCTCCAGAGGGTTCTCGGCCGTGGGACTGGGAATCTCTTCGTCCACGGCGCGGACCACAAGGCGCGTGGCCTCGACCTTGATGACGCGCACGGTCTGGCCTGCCTCGATAACCATGCCCTCGCTCATCGCGTCGAGCGTCTGGCCATCGACGTTCACCACCCCGCTGGGCAACATGCGGCACTTCGCGCGGCCCAGCCGGCCGATAAGGCTCTTGAGTAGGCGGCGGTGCAGATCGTCAGGCAGCACGTCCTCGGCCCGCGGCGCGTCCAACAGCACGTGCTTGCCGACGGCGGTCCGCGGCCAATAGCGGAAGGCAAAGGAAACCAGCAGCGGAAGGCCGATGACCGCCATGGCCGTAATCGAAAGTCCATAGGTTGGCCCGCTACGGAAGCCCAACAGCACGGCCCCCAACAGCGCCGCGGCGGAAAAGAAGGCCAGAACGCCTGCCGAGGGAAAAAACACCTCCAGGAACGCAAGCCCCAGCCCCAACGCCAATAACAAGATGGGCCAAATCCAATAGTCCATCGCGAATATGAAACTCCTTTGTGACTGGCAGCGGCAAACCAACGAAGACTCGCCAATTTATTCTACCCAGTCACCGCAAGAAAAGTAGCAGGCGCGCTCCGAGCGCCGTCCGCCGAAAGTAGCAGGCACACTCCGTGTGCCGTCCGCCCGAAGCGATAAGAAACTTCTCCCCTCTCCCGCCTACTGTACCCAGCAGGCGGGAGAGGGGCAGGGGGTGAGGGTGAGTGTTTCGTCGGTTCTACCGCCTTCGATCAGCCCTTGGGCCAATCAATCGCGATCGCCGTATTTCAGCTTGAGCACGTAGGATTCCCATTGCTTCTGAAAGCTCTTCATGTCGTCGGCCTGGAGCATGGCCACGAGGGTCTTGTAGCCCGTCGGATCGTCGTCGCGACTGGCCAGAAAGCGGCGATAGTAGCTTCGCAGCAGCCCCTTTTCCTGCAAGTAGTAGCATAAGTAGCGTGCCTGAGCGTAATTCGTGCCGCGGTCCTTTTCGTAGAATTCGGTCTCCGTCGTGCCGCAGATGGCCTCAAACGACGGCAGATTCCCTTTGCGAATCGCCTTTTGCAGTCCGGGCAAGCGCCAGTTCGGGTAGCCGTGGATCTCGCCGTCGACTTCGCCCGACTGCTCGTAGAGCGAGCCCAGCCCCTCATTGAACCAGGCGGGGCAATTGGGAAAATTGGCCGCTACAAAAGGATGCACGATCTCATGTACCAGAGTGCCGCCGCCCGTCGAAATGTTCATCACCAGGGCCTTGTCCTGTTCGGAAAAGTAGCCGTAGGGCGTGTCGGGCGTCTTGCCGAAGAGCTGCTTGCAGTGCTTCTCGTAGCTCTCTTTGTTCTTGAACAGCCAGATGTCGAGAATCTCTTTGGGATCGCTGGTGAAATAGGCCTTCTTTAACTTCTGCACGGCCCATTTCACGGTGTTTTCCGAACGGCGGCGGACGGTCTTCGGCGATTCGTCGCCAATGACCACGAAAGGAGGAGTCACCACGACGGTAAAATCGCTCGAGGGCAGTTTCTTTTGCAACTGGGCGACGTGCGCGTCGAAATCGGCTTTGGAAAATCCCGGCCTGCTGCCCGATGATCGCTTCGTTTCCGCGGCGTTCGCGCTGAGGCCCGCGAGCAACACGACTGCTCCAGCGGCAAGGACACAACCGGAGATCGAACGACAAGCGATGCGGATGGAGGGACGAAACATCATGCATCTCCTTGGTAAGACTCTTGCCGGCATGAATCAGTTGCCGCTCAGGCTATTTTTCTTTCTGTAGCCAAATGTCTGATGGCGGAATACCTCTGAGTGGTGTTCAATTCCGGCAAGATATGTTCAATTTTGCTGTAGCGAAATAGAACAGGCGGGCCATGCTTTGTTCGGGCTTTGAAAGCATGACCCGCCTGATTTTGAAGGGAAGCGTGAGCTTCAAACCCATCGAATCGCATTGGACTCCGTATCGGAAGGGGATTTGGCCTCCTGCTTTTCCGATGGGCTTTGCGCGACTGCCAGCGCTCCTTCGGTGCCTCTGTTGGCCCCGGAAAACGCCGCTCTTGAGCTGTTCCGGTCTCAAGATCTCGGCATTCTCATGGGCATCCTCTTTTGTCCGGTCGGGTGTGACATGGCCTCTTCTCTGGGAACCTGAGGGGAAACCAAGTTTCGGGTGAATGCCTTGGTTGTTTTCTCCCTTGGGATTCCAAACCAGCCCCGTCGACCGCACGAGCGAGGAAATCCGGTCGGATTGACGAGCAACCCGCGTGCCAATTTCCATTTATGCTTTTACTTTTGACGGTGGCCGGTTGACAGTCAGCCTTGGAGGTGGCAGAATTGTAGTCTCGTTGCCTACTGGGGCGATTAGCTCAGTTGGTTAGAGCACCAGCTCGACAAGCTGGGGGTCACAGGTTCGAGTCCCGTATCGCCCACATCACAAAGCCTTACGCAGCAATCAGTTGCGTAAGGCTTTTTGTGTGTCGTTTTGTAACCGGAGCCTTGGTAACCGATTTTGTAACCCGTTGGGCGGCTGGATGGTCGGATTCCGCTCAAGCCGTCCTTGGGTATCGCGATGGAGTCGTATGAGCGCGTACAGGATTGGGGATTCGTCTCCCCGATCAAAATCGAATTCGAAATGCAACCTTGACTGTCTTCACCGTCAAGGTGCTGAGGAGGGGGTAGCTCATGAGCCAACGGCCAACTATCTCGGGCACGAAGTTTATCCCGGGTACGACTTTCGCCTTGATCGTGTTTACGGCAAGCGTGATTTGTGCCCAGACTTCCCCCAACAGAAGCACAGGCAGCCCGCAACCAGCCCGCGACAAGGCGATTCTGGTAGCTTCCAAAACCACGTTCTCAATGGACGACAATCTGGTCCTGCGAAGTTTGGAAAGAGTTCGGACTGCCGTAGTGAAGATGGCGCATGAGCGAAACGCTTGAACCAAGACCCCGATGGTACCGTCTCACGCCCAATCGCTTCGTGATCGGCCTGTTCGTGCTGGAATGCCTGCTGTGGCTGACGGAGCGGTTCGAGTGTTTTCCCTTCAATCGCCATAAGGGCTGGACCGTTCTGATCGCGGTAGCGGTGCTCGGCGCGGCGATGCTGTTGATGTTCTTTACGTATGTCGCGGCGATCCTCTTTCGCTGGCGGTTTCAGTTCGCGATCCGAACGCTCTTATTACTCGTCGTCGCGGTCGCAGTCCCATGCAGTTGGCTGGGATATTTCAGCGAGTCCAAATGTTACTGACGCAGGTGTCGACCATATCAACCAATTGGCCGGCCTCACACGCTTGTCACTTTATAAGACGAAAGTCAACGACTTGGGACTGGACAAGCTTCAACGCTTAACGGGATTACAAAAACTCTACCTGCCGCCTAAAATCACTGATCGTGGACTTGCGTGCCTTAAGACATTCACCGATCTCAATGACCTGTCGCTTGATAAGACCGAAATTACGGACGATGGATTGGCACAACTCACAGAATTGACCAAGCTCGAAAACCTGAGCATGGAGGATACGCGAGTGACCGATACGGGGCTGAAATTCCTCAAATCGCTCAAGGGGCTTCGCTCAGTTTGGCTCAGAAGAACAGCGGTCACTCCGAATGGCGTCAAGGAACTCGAGCAGTCTCTTCCGCAATGTGCAATCGTACGTTGACGACCACTCCTACTTGGCGTGTCCTTGCGCAGTAGTATACTATTGTGTTCCCCGCACCGTTGCCCAAGGCACAAGAATGGGGGACGCGATGATATCCTTTCCGCTAGCTGAAAATTTCCTAACATGACACGCATTGCCATCCTGGGCGCAACGGGCTATACGGCCCTGGAATTGATCAAAATCCTGCTCCGGCATCCGGGGGCCGAGATCGTGGCTGTTACCAGCCGGCAGGAAGGCCAGCCGCCGATCGCGATGGTCCACCCGTCGCTCACCAGTCGCCTGGACCTGCGGTTGGAAGACCTCGCTCCGGCCGAAGTGGCCGCGCGGGCGGAATGCGTCTTCAGTTGCCTGCCCCACGGGGCCAGCAGTGCGGTCGTGCCGCCGTTGCTGGACGCCGGCGCGCGGATCGTCGATTTCAGCGCCGACTATCGACTCAACGACGCGGAAGTCTACAACCAGTGGTACGGCCACAAGCACACCGACGCCGCGCGGCTGGGCAAGGTGGTTTACGGCCTGCCGGAACTGTTCCGCGCGGAGATACCCGCGGCCCGGCTGGTGGCCAATCCGGGCTGCTATCCCACCAGCGCGATCCTGGCCCTGGCCCCCTTGCTGAAGGCCGGCCTGATCGAGACGGACGACATCATCGTCGATTCCAAGAGCGGCGTATCCGGCGGCGGACGGACGCCCAAGCTGACCTTTCATTATCCCGAGTGCAACGAGAGCATTTCGGCCTACAACATCGGCCGCCACCGCCACACGCCGGAGATCGACCAGGTGCTTTCCACCGCGGCCGGCAAGCCGGTCCAGGTGATCTTCACCCCGCAGTTGGTGCCGATGGACCGCGGCATTCTCACCACGGCCTACGCCCGGCCGGCGGGAGCGGTGAGCGAAGAGAAGGTCTTGCAAACGCTCAGCGACTTCTACGAGGACGAGCCCTTCGTGCGCGTGGTCGAGCATCTGCCGGGCACGAAGGATTGCGCCTTCACGAACTTTTGCGACATCACCGCCCGCGTGGTCCGCGGACGGGTGATGACCATCAGTTGCATCGACAACCTGATCAAGGGCGCCTCGGGGGCGGCGGTGCAGAATTTCAATTTGATGTTCGGATATCCGGAGGTTACGGCACTGTAATGTAGCAGGCACCGGGTACCCGCTCGCGGGTGGCGTGCCGTCCGCCCTGCATTTCGAGCCGCTACCCCAGGCGGACGGCACGCGGAGCGTGCCTGCTACTTTGGAGAAACACCATGTCACACCCCATTCCCCTGGGCTTTTCCATCGCGGGCGTCTATTGCGGGATCAAGCGCGATCCGCGGAAACTCGACCTGGCGCTGGTCGTAAGCGATCGCGACGCGACCGGCGTGGGCGTCTATACGCAGAACCTGGTCTACGCGGCGCCGGTGGCGCTGGATCGCAGCCATACGCCCAGCAGCCGGATTCGCGCTGTGGTAGCCTGTTCGGGCGTGGCCAACGCCTGCACGGGCGATCGCGGGCTGGAGGACGCCCGGCGGATGGCCCGCTTGGCTGCGTCGCAATGCGGCGAGGCCGAAGACCAGGCCCTGGTGCTCTCGACCGGCGTGATCGGCGCGTTTTTGCCGATGGACCGCATTGAAGCGGGCATCGCCGCGGCGGCCGGACAACTGGGCACGACGCCGGCCCACCTGGAAGCGGCCGCCCGCGCAATGCTCACGACCGATACCGTGATCAAGACGGCCGCGCGGAGCGTTACCATCTCCGGCCGCAATTACCAGGTGACCGGCATGGCCAAGGGCGCCGCTATGATGGGTCCGAACATGGCCACCATGCTGGCCCTGGTCATGACCGACGCGCCCCTGGAGCCGGTGACGGCCCAGAGCGCGCTGCGGGCCGCGGCCGACGTGAGCTTCAATTGCATGAGCGTGGACGGCCACATGAGCACCAACGACACGGTGCTGCTGGTGGCCAACGGCGCCGCAGGCGGAAGTCCGCTGGCCGGGGCGGAACTGGCCGCCTTCCGCACGACGCTTGACGAGGTATGCATCGATCTGGCCAAGGCAATCGCCGGCGATGGCGAGGGCACGACGCACCTGGTGACGATCGAGATCAGCGGCTGCGCCGACCGCGCGTCGGCCCTGGCGATCGCCAAGACGGTGGCCAACAGCCCGCTGGTGATGACGGCCATTCACGGCGCCGATCCGAACTGGGGACGAATCGTCTCCGCGGCCGGATACGCCGACGTGCCGCTGGACCCCAAGGGCATCACGCTGCACTTGAACGGTTGCCTGCTCTATCGTGACGGCGCGCCGGTGGCGTTCGACGCCGCGGCCGTGTCGAAATCGATCCGCGACAACCGCGACACGCTGATCCAGCTCGATTTCAGCGAAGGTTCAACCGGCCTGCGCTTCTGGACCGCCGACCTGACGGCCGAGTACGTGCGGCTGAACGCCGATTATCATACGTGAGCGTGTGCCGCGTCTCAACAAGTCTCCCCTCTCCCTCTGGGAGAGGGGCAGGGGGTGAG
>Ga0302320_10008117_pt1 | contig 22917 bp, 24 predicted proteins | sample Bog_T0_3_FD_202130 | JGI IMG/M metagenome (GOLD analysis project Ga0302320, IMG submission 202130) | Peat permafrost microbial communities from Stordalen Mire near Abisko, Sweden - Bog_T0_3 | ecosystem: Environmental > Terrestrial > Soil > Wetlands > Peat | place: Sweden: Abisko, Stordalen Mire... | reverse complement strand
GCAGACTTCGGCAAGCAGTGGAACAACCAACTGCGACGATGCGGGATGAATGCCCTGCATTGGGTGAAGGCTCGAAGGTACGGCAAGGCGCTCGGAGAAAATATCGGGCCGCAGAGCCTCAGCGACAGGATTAACGATCTAAAACCCTTTGCCGATTGCGTGAATGATTACTTGGGGATTGGGATTGCGTGCGTATTTGAGGTTACGGGTTATACCTCGTTTGCACAGGAATCAAAAGAATTGCTAGGCGGTTCTGACAATCCCTTCTATGTTCAATTTCTTCGGAATGTGCTTCTCCTAGCTGAGTTCGCACGCTCGGGAGAAAGTATTACGATGATGTGCGATGAAGACGAAGAAACGGCGTAGAACTGCTACCGCCTCTACAGGCGAGTCAAGGAACTTGACCCCAAGGCTGAGAGACGGTTGGCGGCGATCTCATTCGCAGACGACACGAATTTCCCCGCACTTCAAGCGGCAGATATGTTGTCGTTCTTGTGCCGCGAACAGGCAAAACTACAGTGGTATGGAGAATCCTACGAGTATCGGGATTTCTTCCGCTACCTGACCGATTCACGCGGTACGAGCCTGCTTCAATGGAAAGTGGCTTTCAAGAACGAAGCCGACCTTAAGAAACTCGAAAATTCACTGACGAAAAAGGTGCCTAAATCTGCATGACGACTGCTAATCAGAAGAACCCAACTTTCTCCGAAGGGTTGCGAGCGCTGTCCGAACGTTTGTTAGGTCTCCGCGCGCTTTTAGGTTCTTCAGCTCCCGGTTGTAACGCTCAAGGTCGGCAGGATACATATAGTTCTCGTTTGCGACGACTCTCTGCGTCAAGTCCTCGCAAACGTCGGTAGTGGCTCAGTTTGGTTTTGCACAGGAGTTTCAGGGTGAAGTTTCACCTTCGTCCCTTCTACCATCGAAAATAATCTGGTACTCAAGGCTTTAGGCGAGTAGTAATATGTCCGCAGACAATGCAATCCGCTGGCAGGCGGGGTTCTTGTTCTTGCTTATGATGTATCTCGCGTAGAAGGCATCCGTATGATACTCATTTTGTTTGTCGCAGAGAGCCTGTTCTTGGGCTATGGCGGCTGGCTCTTGATCTTTAACACAAGCACAATTGTCGGGCGAGCGCACAACACATACGGTTACAACTTCTTTCTGAAGCCTTGGTATTCAATATTCATGCGCTGTATAGGAATCTTCATTTGGTTACTGGCAGCCGTAGCGGGTTACGCAATGCTAGCGCACATATAGCATCATCTGTGGAAATTCAAACTGAGCCACTACCGAGTTTCCGCTTTACACGGGCAAGAACCTATAGGGATGCTTCGACTGCGCAGGATCGTCCTTTGGACGATCCTACTTCGCTCAGCATGACAGCCCAGAGGTTGAGTTATTCGTTTTGCTTGAGTTGATCGGCCTTGCGCTTCGCTTCTTCGGATTGCTGGGTCAGGCCTTTAGCTTGGTAGGCGGCGGCGAGGGCGGTTTCGATGTCGGGATCGTCGCCGCTGAGTTGCTGCTCTTTCAGGAAGGCGGCGATGGCGTCGTCGTACATCTTTAGTTTCGCGTAGGAGACGCCGAGGTTGTAGCTGACGCCGGGGGATTGGGGATTGAGGCGGGTGGCCGTTTTGTATTCTTCGATGGCGGCTTGATGGTTCTGTTCGGCGGCGAGCGCGAGGCCGAGGCCGAAGTGGGCGTCGGGATTGTTGGCGTCTTGAGTTAGTAACTGGTTGAAGGTGTCTTTCGCGTCCTGCGGACGATTCTGGTTCAGGTAGACCATCCCTAATAGAGTGCGGGCGTCGACGTGTTGAGGTTGGAGCTGGAGGACGCGCTTGAGTTCGGTTTCCGCGGGAGCGAACTCAGCCTGGTTGAAATAGGCTTGCGCCAAGGCAAGATGGGCGGGGACAAAGTCGGGACGCTGCTGAACGATTTTCTGGAGATGGGCGATTGCCTGAGCGGGATCGTGTGCGGGGAGATTGTCCGCTTGTCCGAAGTTGGCTCGTCCGAGGCGGAGCGGGAAGCCGTGGTAGTGGGCCAGTTCCATCGCGCCGGCGGTGAGGGCGAGAGTCACGACGAGAAAGAGGACGACGCGGCGCGGGGCGTGGTCTTGCTGGGGAGCGATGAGAGCGATGAGCGCGCCGAGGATCAATCCGGTGATGAGGCCGCCGATGTGGGCGGCGTTGTCGGTGGCGCTGCCGGGCCTGGCTCCAAGGATGAGATTAAAGACGACAAACACCATGAGACTACGCAGCGTGCCGCTGAGTGCGGCGCGGGGCACGGAGAACTCGCCGAGCTTGAAAGCTGCGATGAGAGCACCGGCAAGGCCGAAGATGGCTCCGGAGGCGCCGACACTCGATCCGCCAGGCCGCCAGGCAATGCTGGCAAGGCTGGCTCCCAGGCCTGAAATGAGGTAGACGGCGGCGTAGGTCCACCGACCGTAGAGCGACTCCGATAGCTCACCGAGATTCCACAGGCACCACATGTTGAAAGCGATGTGTAGAAGGTAGCCGTGAACGAAGACACAAGTCAGCAGGCGCCACCATTCGCCTGACAGCGTGTAAGGGCCGAAGTTGGCGCCCCATAGAACGGTCTCTCGGGGCGAAAACTCCTGCATGGGATTGGCGAAGGCCGCGGGATTGCCGGAGAAGATCACCATGCCGAGAAAAACGGCGACGTTGATGCCGAGGATGATCTGGGTGAGGCCGACGCTGGTTTCGTGGCGGACCCAGGGGGCGGCCATGACGGGCTGAGGTGCGTCTTCGGCGAGTTCGCCGCGCTGGTAGGCTTCGTGGCGAACGCACCACTGACAGATCTTCTTGCCGAAGGTGAAGCCGGGAAGCTGACGGCCACATCGAATGCAGTTTGCCATGGGTTGTTAAAAGAGTATCAGCAGTTTGGGGCGTGAGAAAAATCTTTAACACGATCTTTAACACAGAGGACACAGAGGAGCACAGGTTTAGTGCAAGAAGTGACTAGGAAGTGGGCGATCAGTGAATTGTTTTTGTTTTTCTCGACATGTAATCCATCAGCAGGTATTGGCCGAGGGTGTAGGGGGTGGTGAAGTAGGCTTTGCCGCGGCACATTTCGGTGACTTTCTGGACGAACTGGACGAGGCCGTAGTCGGAGGCGAGCATGAAGGTATTGATGAGGACGCCGGCGCGCTTGCACTTTGAGACTTCTTCCAGGGTTTGGCTGACGACGAGGGGATCGAGGCCGAAGGCGTTTTTGTAGATGCGTCCGTCTTCGAGGGTGAGGGCGGAGGGTTTGCCGTCGGTGATCATGACGATCTGCTTCATGTCTTTGCGTTGGCGCTGGAGGATGCGCTGGGCGAGGCGCAGGCCTTCGCGGGTGTTGGTGTAGTAGGGGCCGACCTTGACGCGGGCGAGTTGCGAGAGTGGGACCTCTTCGGCGGAGTCGTGGAAGAGGACGAGCGAGAGGGAGTCGCCGGGATATTGCGTGCGGATAAGGTGGGACAGTGCCATGGCAACTTTTTTTGCGGGAGTGAAGCGGTCTTCGCCGTAGAGAATCATGGAGTGCGAGCAATCGAGCATGAGGACCGTGGCGCAGGAAGATTGGTACTCGCACTGGTGGACTTGCAGGTCGGAATATTCGATGTTGAGCGGCAGGGAGAGGCCTTCGCGCTGGATAGCGCTGGATAGCGTGGCGGTGATGTCGAGGTTGAGCGTGTCGCCGAATTCGTAGGTGCGGGAAGCGCCGCTGGCTTCGATGCCGGTCGAGAGGTCGCGGGTGTCGTGGCGTCCGAAGCTGGACTTGCCGAGCGAGCCGAGCAGGTTGCGCAGAGATTTGAAACCGAGGAAGTCGAGGCTCTTGTCGGTGATTTCAAATTTGGCCTGCTGCTGATTCTCTCCGACCTGGCCGCCGACGCCGGAGGGACGCGATGGGTCTGGCGGCTGGTCGATGGAGATGTAGTCTTCCTGCTGCATGCGCTCGATCAGTTTTTCGATGAGTTCGTCGAGTTGGCCGTCGGCCGCCATTTGCTGCAGGCGTTCGCGCATGTCTTCGTCGAATTGATCGCCTTCCATGAGGGCTTGCTCGATGGCGCGGCGAAGATCGTCGAGGGTTTGTTCGCCCTCTGGCATCTCGTACCACATGTCGCTCTGGAAACCGCTTTGCAGCAGGTAGTCGGAGAGCGCGCCGAGCAGGTCCTCCATGCTCATTTCGCCGGCGGGGTCGGGGACGTATTTGGAGTAGCGGATGCGTTTCATAAAACCGTCGTTGGTCGTTCGTCGTTGGTCGTTTGCCCTTGACTTGGCTAACGACCAATGACCAGCGACTAACGGCGGGTTAGTTAAACTGTCTTCGCTGCCGGTACGGTGGTTCTTCCTTCTCGAAACCCTTCTCGCGCTGAGGTTCGGGCTTTTTTTCTCCGGCTTTGAAGACTCGTTCTTCATTGCGGCCGATGCGCTTGTGGGCGTGCAGGCCCTCGAGGATGAATTCGGCGGCGGAGACTTGCTGCTCGGGGCTTTCTTTCTGGGAGACGCCGAGCGGGCCGAGCTTGTCGACGAGGCCTTGAATGTCTCGCAAGTTTTCGAGGGCCTCGAGAGCGGAAACGGAATCGGACAACTGAATTTCGCCGCCGAGATCGAACCACTGCACGATCTGCTGCACGTTGGCGCCGGTGAAGTATTCATCGTAAGTTTTGGCGATGGCGGAGCGGATGAGTTCCCGGGAGACGTGGTCGGCACCTTTCATCTCGCCTTCATATTCGAGTTCGAGTTTGCCGGTGATGGCGGGGAGGGCGGCGTAGACGTCGCTAATGCGGGGGACGACGAGCTTTTCGTCGTTGCGGAGGGCGCGGCGCTCAGCGTTGGAGATAACATTTTCCATGGCGGAAATGGGCAAGCGCTGGCTGACGCCGGAGCGCTTGTCGATTTTCTTATCTTCGCGGGCGGCGAAGGCGATGCGCTCGATGACTTCCGAAATGTAGGTGGGCAAGTGCAAAAGCTGGGCGTTGCGGGCGGTCCAGGCTTCCTGTGCGGTGATGGCGATGCCTTCATCGACGGTGGCGGGATAGTGGGTGCGAATCTCAGAGCCGATGCGGTCTTTGAGCGGAGTGATGATCTTGCCGCGAGCGGTGTAGTCTTCGGGATTGGCGCTGAAGACGATGGCGACGTCGAGCGGGAGGCGGATGGGATAGCCCTTAATCTGGACGTCGCCTTCCTGCATGATGTTGAAGAGACCGACCTGAATTTTTCCGGCGAGGTCGGGAAGTTCGTTGATGGCGAAGATGCCGCGATTGGCGCGGGGCAGCAGGCCGTAGTGAACGGTGAATTCGCTGGAGAGTTCGTGGCCGCCGCGGGCGGCTTTGATGGGATCGATATCGCCGATCAGGTCGGCAATGGTGACGTCGGGCGTGGCAAGTTTTTCGACGTAGCGGTCTTCGGGAGTGAGATAGGAAACGGGAGTGGCGTCACCGAGGCGCGCGACTTCTTCGCGGCAACGGCGGCAGATGGGGGCGTAGGGATTGTCGCGGATCTCGCAGCCGGCGAGGTACGGCATGTGAGGATCGAGCAGCGTCGTAAGGGCGCGCAGGATGCGGCTTTTGGCCTGGCCGCGCAGGCCGAGCAGAATAAAATTGTGCCGCGAGAGAATGGCGTTCACGATTTGCGGCACGACGGTGTCATCGTAACCGACGATGCCGGGGAAGGTGGTAGCGTCATCGTGCTGACGCAGGCGGGCGATGAGGTTTTCGCGGAGTTCATCTTTTACGCGGCGGATGCGAAGACGTTCTTCGGAAAAAACACTGCGGCGCAATTCGCCCAGCGTGCGTGGAAGACTCATGAGGAACCCCCAACTGCTTTTTTGGATTATACAAGAGCGGGCTTCGGCTGCCGGGACATTGAGCGGGCAGAAAAAACCTTCACCACAGAGGGCACAGAGGGCCACAGGGTAAACCTTGCATCTATCAGTGGACGTGGCCGTTGCCGCCGGCTTTTTCGCGGGCGTTGGCGGTGCGGCGGAGGTTGGGAATGATGGTTTCGAGATATGAAATGAACAAGGACAGACGTTCTGACTCAGAGCGCAGAGAGAGCAGTTTTTGTTTGAAGTCCAAATCGAGAGGCAGGGAGGCGGCAAGATAGAAAGAGAGCAACGAGGGATCGGCGGCGGAGAGATCTTGTTTGGCGCCGGCGATGGCCATGAGTTCGGAGTGCAATTGAACCGCACGGGAGGTGTCTGCCTGCGGCGGGGTTCCGGGCTCGTCGGTGATCATGAGAACTTCAGCCTGAAGGAAGGAACGTTCCTGGTTGACGCGCACGAGTTCGAAACGCTTGCGGCCTTCGGTGACGAGGTCGAGGCGACCGTCGGGGTACTCTTTGACGACGGTGACGATTTCAGCGGTGCATCCCACCTCCGCGAGACCCTGTTCCACAGCGCGCACGACGCCGAAGTGGCGATGCTGAGCGAGACATTCGCCAATCATTTCTTTATAGCGCGGCTCGAAGATGTGCAAGGGCAGGGGAGTGCCGGGAAACAGGACAACGTCGAGCGGGAATAGAGGGATGAGGACGTCCAAGGAATCTCCGCGAGTGGACGTCTTCGATTGTACCGCAGCGCTTGACTTCACAAGTTGCAGAGGACTAAAAGCGCCCTATGGAACTCGCAGGGAAAATTGTGGTGGTTACGGGCGCCTCGATGGGAATTGGGGAAGCGATTGCGAAGATTTTTGCCGATCAGGGTGCAAGCGTGGTGATGCTGTCGCGCGATGCGGGCAGGGTGGAAGCGGCGCGAGGGCGCGTGGGGCATGGCGAACGAACGGTGGCGATGGCCTGCGACGTGCGGCATCGGGAGGACGTGGAACGCTCGATCGGGCTGACGCTGCATCATTTCCAGAGGATTGATGTTTGGGTAAACAATGCAGGGCACGGGCTGCTGGATTCGGTGGCGCAGATGGACATGACGGCGTGCCGGGAAATGTTCGACACGAATTTGTTTGGAGCGGTGGCCGCGATGCAGGCGGTAATCCCGGCGATGCGGCAGCAGGGTGGGGGAACGATCATCAATATTTCGAGCGTGGCGGGACACATTCCGATGCCGTTTCACGCGGCTTATAGTGCGACCAAGTTTGCGCTGAATGCGATGGGCAAGGCGGCGGGCGTGGAGTTGAAGAAGGATGGCATTCATGTGCTGACGGTGTGTCCCGGATATGTGCAGACGCCGTTCAGCGAGAATGCAGTGCGGGGGAACGAGTTGAAGAGAGTTCGTCCGAAGTCGGTGAAGGGAATTACGGCCGAGCGTGTAGCACGGGCTACTTTACAGGGATACGTGAAGCGGAAGCGGGAAGTGATTGTGCCGTGGTGGATGTATGTGCCGCAAAAGGTTTATCAGTTGTTTCCGGCGGTGGTGGAGTGGGCGATGGGGAGGATGGCGGGATGAGAGACGGGCTACAAGAAATCTTTTAACACAGAGGGCGCAGGGGTTCACAGGGTAAACCTGATTTCGAGCAAGATCATTCCAGCTCAGCCAGCATGGCTTCCATCTCGCCCTGGGCGTGGAGATTTCCGGTGCGGCGGGCGCAGGCGATGCCATCGGTGAGCATGGTCTTAGCTTCGGGGATGCGGTCAGCACGGGATAGCGCCTGGGCGGCCATGAAATAGCCGGGGGTGTAATCGGGATTTGCCTTCAGAAGGAGGGAGAACTCAGCCAAGGCGCGATCGAAGTCACCCTGCTTGGAATATTCCATGGCCAGGCCATAGCGGGCGAAGGTGTCGTTGGGATCCTGGGTGAGGATGTCGTTGAGGGCGGCGATGCGGTCCATAAGACAGTGGCCAGGGGGCAGGGGCCAGTCAAGAACGAGACTACTACAACTCCAGTTGCGCTGCTTGCAGTGCTGGTGAAAGTGGCGGAGGCGTCGGTGACTGATTACAATGGCGAGTCTCGATGATTTCAAGATTTGGCTTCAAAGGTGGAGAGTTAGCGAATGGCTTGTCCGTTTTTCATGCCGGTGGAGAAGTTGGAGAACGGGGCATGGCTGCATGCGGGGCGGCTGCCGCTGGGATGTGGATGGGATGGGCACTGCACTGCGCCGGGGCATGAGGGTGAAGCTCCATCGCAGAAAGAATTGTGGGAGTTTTGCAATCTCGGCTATGCGGAGGGTTGTGGACGGTTGCCGCCGGAGCGGGCGTGGGATTCGGTGCGGTTTGCGGCCAGGACCGTGTGCAGAGAAGGGAAGAACGGGACTGGTGGGCGTATTCAAGTTCGGTACGTTTGCGAGCGCGGGCATCGTCCGGCGGAGGATGGGACGCTGGAGTTTGATGCGGCGGCGCAGCGGAGGGAACAGCGGCATCGCGACAGCCGAGTGCAGCGCATGGCGGAGTGCTTTGTGGCCACGTATGTTGAGAAGAGGAAAAGGCAGGAAGTGACTCGCGCTGCGAGCTAGGGTTGACCGCAGGTGCTGCCGGGCTTCGCCCGGCCGGACAGCCGAGGGCGGCTGTCCCCACATAAGGCAGTTTCGAATCAAGCTAAAGAGGATTAAGAAGACAATGAATGAAGAAGTGCTGACGCCCCGGCCGGTGAGGGATTCGCAATCCGAGATGACGGAACTGGTTTTGCCCAATGATGCCAACCCGCTGGGCGCGCTGCTGGGCGGCCGGTTGATGCATTGGATCGACCTGGCGGGCGCTCTGGCGGTGCATCGTCACGCGCGGAGCTACGCGGTGACGGCTTCGGTGGATCACATTGATTTCCTGGTGCCGGTAAGGGTAGGGGATCTGGTGATTCTGAAGTCTTCGGTGAACCGGGTTTTTCATACGTCGGCCGAGGTTGGCGTGAAGGTTTTCGTGGAGAATTTCGTTGCCGACACGGTGCAGCATGTGGCGTCGGCGCACCTGACGTTTGTAGCGGTCGATGCGAAGGGCAACCGGTTGAAAATCGCCGCGGTGATTCCCGAGACCGAAGAGCAGCGGCGGCGTTATGACGATGCGGGGCGGCGGCGCGAGATGCGGCGCACGGAAATGGAGCGGCGGCGCAAAGCGAAACAGTAATCCCTACGTGATGTGATGGATGTCACAGCAGAGCCTCCGCGGAAACAGATAGGCTACACCGTACGTTCGGGGGATTTTCATGGATAGCGCCCTTCTGGTTCATCGCATTCACTTCGCCTTCACGGTTACCTTCCACTATCTGTTTCCGCAACTCACGATGGGGTTAGCGCCGCTGATCGTGGTGCTGAAGACGCTTGGTCTTCGCCACAACGATGAGACCTACAATGAAGCGGCACGTTTCTGGGCGCGGATTTTCGGCATCAACTTCGTGATGGGCGTGGTGACGGGAATCCCGATGGAATTTCAGTTTGGCACGAACTGGTCGCACTTCTCGCGCTTCGCCGGAGGCGTGATCGGGCAATCGCTGGCCATGGAGGGCATGTTCGCTTTCTTTTTGGAATCGGCATTCCTGGGATTGTTTCTTTATGGAGAGAAACGGCTGAGCCCACGGGCGCACTGGTGGTCGGCGGTAGCGGTGTTCCTGGGATCGTGGCTCTCGGGTTTCTTCATCATCGTGACCGATGCGTGGATGCAGCATCCCGTGGGCTACACCAAGGCACTGGACGGGTCGGTGCAACTCTCCAGCTTCTGGGAGCTGGTGCTGAATCCGTGGGCGTGGTGGCAGTATGCGCATAACATGAGCGGGGCCGTGATTACGGGCGCGATTGTGATGGCGTCGGTGGGCGCGTTTTATTTGCTGTGGGGAAAGTTTGAGGCACACGGGCGGATTTTTGTGAGAGTGGGCGTGGTCGCCGGATTGATCTTCAGCGTTCTGCAGTTGTTTCCGACAGGCGATGGCCAAGGCCGGCTGATCGCTCAGAATCAACCGGTTACGCTGGCCGCCATGGAAGCGCTTTTTGTGAGCCAAACAGGAGCGCCGCTGGTGATCCTGGGGCAACCGAATGTAGAGGAGCGCAAGATTGATAATCCACTTGAAGTTCCCGACGCGCTGAGCTTCCTGACGTACCGGGCATGGAAGGCCGACGTGCAGGGGCTTGACGCGTTCCCGGAGGATGCGTGGCCGGAGAACGTGGCGCTGCTTTATTACTGCTACCACATCATGGTTGGGCTGGGAACGATCTTCATCGCCATCATGGTGGTGGCGGCGTTGCTGTTGTGGCGGGGCAAATTGTTTTCTGCGCGGTGGATGCTTTGGATCCTGCTACTGGCCTTGCCCTTTCCTTATATCGCCAACACCGCTGGGTGGATGACGGCGGAACTGGGACGGCAGCCCTGGCTGGTTTATGGATTGATGCGTACGGCGGATGGATTTTCGAAAATGGTGTCGGCGGGCAACGCGATGTTCACGCTGCTCGGCTTCCTCGGGATGTACACCGTGCTGGGGATTTTGTTCCTGTTTCTGGTGCGGCGTGAAATTGAGCAGGGACCGGTGGGCGAAGCAAGTCCGCAGCATTAGAAACCGCATGGCCGTTTTTTTGAGAATCGTGGTTTGTGAGGATGGCAATGGAAACGCTATGGTTCATGATTGTGGCCGTGATGGTGGCGGCTTATGTGGTACTGGACGGATTCGATCTCGGCGCCGGCGCGATTTACCTGGGCGCGGGCAAGACGAGCGAGGAGCGGCGGAAAATCCTGCGTGCCATTGGTCCGGTGTGGGATGGCAATGAAGTCTGGCTGCTGGCGGCGGGTGGGACGCTCTATTTCGCGTTCCCGCTGCTCTATGCCTCGAGTTTTAGCGGCTTCTACCTGCCGCTGATGATGGTGCTGTGGCTGCTGATGCTGCGCGGCATTGGCATCGAGTTGCGGGCGCACATGGAGAATCCGGTTTGGGTGGGATTCTTCGATTTGATCTTCTGCGTTTCCAGTGTGCTGCTGGCGATTTTCTTTGGCGCGGCTTTGGGCAACGTAGTGCGCGGCGTGCCGCTGAGAGCGGATGGCTACTTCTTCGAGCCGCTGTGGACGAATTTCAGGGTGGGCGAGAATGCTGGAATTCTCGACTGGTATACGGTGCTTACCGGCGTGATCGCGCTGGTGACGCTGACGGCGCATGGGTCGTTGTATGTCGCGGTGAAGACGGATGGCGAGTTGAATGGGCGTACCCGCAGCATTGCATTGTGGGCCTGGCCGCTGCAACTGCTTTTGACGATTGTGGGCCTGGTGGCGACCACCTACGTGCAGCCGGCGGTGCTCGACAACTACAAGCGTCATGCCATCGGGTATTTGATTCCCGTGGTTGTGTTTGGCAGTCTCGGCGTGATGATTTTTGCCATCCGCAAAGGATTGGACAAGATTGCTTTCGTAGGCTCGGCGTTTTACATCGTGGGGATGCTGGTGGGGGCGGCGTTTGCGCTGTATCCAGTGGTGTTGCCGGCGAGCACCGATCCTGCCTACAGCCTGACGATTTATAACACTGCTGCGGGGCATCACGGGCTGACGGTCGGCTTGACCTGGTGGATCCTGGGGATGGTTCTGGCGCTGGGATACTTCGTTTTGCTGTATCGCATGTTTCGAGGGAAAGTGCGGTTGGAAGGGGGAGGGTACTGAGTTGCTTTTGGTTCTCAGAGTCTTCGCCGCTATTTCGGCTGCGCGACAAGGTGCTAGAGCTGCATGACCGTAAGACCGGGAATGCGGCGGAAGTCACGAAGATTGCCGGTTAACACCTTGTAGCCGAGCGACAGCGCCGTAGCTCCGATCAGGAGGTCTCCGAACGGAATCACTACGCCTCGGTTCTGCTGCTCTCCATCGAGTTTTCCAGCCAGCAGCGCCGTCTCTTTCGTGTAAGGATAGACCGTCAGATCCGCTAGAAGTTCATTTAAGAAGGATTCGCGGCGCAGGCGTATCTCCGGAGTCCGTGCGCGATAGATGCCGTGGATGAGTTCGGTTAGGCCGATAGCGGATAGGGCAGCTTCCTGATCCCCTGCAACTTTCACGATCTTCTCAATCAGCTGCTCAACGGTATCTCCGCGCCGTTCGGAGGCAATCACGACGCTGGAGTCGAGAATCAGTCCCATGCGGGCGGGTTCAGCGGTTCGCGATGACTGTCGATCACCGCTTTGAGGTCGCGGACGAAATCCGCGTCGAGAGTGGCCGTAGAAGCGTGTTCTTTGGCCAGACGCAGCGATTCGGAAAGCATCCGCACATTCGGTTCGGCGGGGCGAATGACTGCAACCGGCAGCTTGTCGCGCTCGATCACGACCTCCGCTCCCTCGCGCACGCGCGCCAGCAGTCCCGCGAAGTCGCTGGCCGCTTCCGCCTCCGAGATGTGGATCGAGTGGTTGGCCATGGTGCAATTATACCGTCATTTTTGCGCGACTGAGTCTGGTCTAAGAACAGGCTCTTTGGCGTGTTCAAGCGCGTCGACCGCCGCTTCACGCGTTACGGTAGGAAAATCGTCAAGAAACTCGTCGAGAGTTTGTCCGCCTTCGATGTAGTCCAGGAGCGCCTCAAACGGAACCCGCGTCCCGCGAAAAACAGGCGTACCACCAAGAACATCTGGATCGCGCGTGATGACGCCATTCAGCGAAGCCATCGGACTTTGTTCCCCACGACAACTCAAAGTTTACTCCAATGGGCCTCAAGAAAGCATTGGATTGTGCTCGATGCCCTAGTCTCGAAAGCCGGCGAGACCTGGGGTGCCCGCAAATCGCTCGGAATTGACAAGGCTGCCGCGTGGCACTACGCTTTCTGGCATCGAGGGATGGCTTATGCGCCTGCACACCTTTGCTGCGTTTTCGGTTCTCTTGTTCGCTCTTCAAGGGGCCTTCGGACAAACCAAGCTTCCTATTTATGTGCAGTCCCAAGGGACAGACGTGGTTGGCAAGGGCGTTGCTTTCTCGTTGCGCGAAGCCATTCGCCGTTCGGCGTCCTACGAACTAGCAGACGACGAGGCGGAAACTGTGCTCCACGTTGGAGTTATATCCGTCGAGGCGGAGACAGGGCGCAGCTCCGTGATCTCTTTCGTCGGCTCGGCAACCGTCGCGCCGTGCGGGGATCGGCATTTGTTTCTTCACAGGCTGCTGAAAGTAGGGCTGGGGAGGGCGGATGAAGCGGGCAAACAAATTTTGGTCGATCTCGATGATGCATGGGCTGCCGCGAAGCGAGAAATGAAAAGACGCCACGACGAGGACAAGTGCGAGGGCGGAAGCACCCTGAAGTAGGCCGCGACCAGAACGGGTCGCTCATATCCGCCGTTACTCATACGCCGCAATTTCCCGGTCGGGCATGTAAACTCGGGGGATTGTCACTGTGTGTTTTTCGTGCACCTGTTCAATCCAGCACTTTGCATCTTGCGCGGTTAAGTCAATCCCGACAAGATAGGATCTCAACCTATCCTCGCCCACGGCCTGTCTTGACTGTGCTGCGCCGCCTTTCGGGCTTACGTATCGGGTAAACAGCAGCCGGTACCGTGGCGCGGCGGCGGGCTGCGGGTAGTTTTGCCACAAAATATTTAGGCTGCCTTCGACGGTCGTCATGCCTCAATTGTACTCCGGGAGCGCTGCGCCGCAAGTGAAACCGATCGACCGCAATCAGATACTTCGCGAGTTTTTCGAAGGCTGGACGGCGATGCTGTCTGGGGTGGGAATCCTTAACTCGTCTGCGGCTTCGGTGGCAGCCACGGATTCACCCCCGCCCTGTATAATCTGCCCTGGGTTCTGCCTCATCTTCGTAATGTCACCCCTTGGAGTGTGATCCTTTGAACGCACATATGCCTCATCAACCCGGACAAGCCGCGCCGGGACCGCAACCGTTGCCGGGAGTCGATGCCATTATTGCCGTGGGTTCGGGCAAAGGCGGAGTGGGCAAGACCACACTGTCGGTGAACCTCGCGGTCGCGCTCGCGAAGATGGGACACAAGGTCGGCCTGCTCGACGCCGACGTGTATGGGCCGAACGTGCCGCTGATGCTGGGCATGAGCGGGCAGCCGAAGATGGCGGGCGAAAACCGCATCGAGCCGCTGGAGGCGTTTGGGCTGAAGGTGATTTCCGTGGGATTTCTCAATCCTGGCGACAAGCCCATCATCTGGCGCGGCCCCATGCTGCATCAGATCGTGAAGCAGTTCCTGGGCCAGGTAGTGTGGGGACATCTGGATTACATGGTCATCGACCTGCCGCCGGGGACCGGCGATATTGCGCTGTCGCTGGTGCAGTCGGTGCCGCTGACGGGGGCGGTGGTGGTTTCGACTCCGTCCGACGTTTCGCTGCAGGATGCGCGTAAAGCCATCGAAATGTTCCGGCAGATGAAGGTGGATCTGGTGGGCGTGGTGGAGAACATGAGTTATTTTGTATGTCCGCATTGCAACCACGAGATCGATATCTTCTCGCGCGGCGGCGCGGAGAATATGGCGAAGCATTACAACGTGCCGTTTCTGGGGAGTATTGAGCTTGACCCGGAAGTGCGGAAGTCCGGGGACGGCGGTACGCCAGTGGTTCTGGAGGGGGAGAATTCGCCGCATGCCAAGTCGATCTTTGCGTTTGCGCGGAGGGTGGCGGCGCGGGTGGGAGAGATTAAGGCGGGCGAGTCGGCCAGCGTGATTTCGATTCAGTAGCCGAAAATCTTTACTACAGAGGACACAGGGGAACACAGAGTAATACCCTGTGTCCTCTGTGGTTCTAGCTCGCTTGTTGCTTCGAGAACCGCGATAAGCGCCAAACAGCATCTGGTTCACTATCTCTCAGTATCAAGTCTGCCACGATCTCTCCCAGCGCGGGCCCGTGCTTGAAGCCGTGGCCGGAGCCGCCGCCGAGCAGCCAGACGTTATCCATTCGCGGATGACGATCCACGACGAAGTGGCTGTCGGGAGTCTGTTCATACTGGCAGACGCGGGTCTCGATCAGCGGCGCGTCTTTCATCGCCGGGAAACGGAAAGCGATATATTCGCGAACGCGCTTTAGCGTAGGCTGGCTGACCACTCGTTCGCCGGAGGTGGGATCGAAGGCGGCGCCACGGGTGTCATCGGCGACTTTGAAGCCGCGACGGTCGCTGCCGGGGATGCCGTAGAAGAAGCGGTTGCCATGATCGCCCCACACGGGAAGATGCGCGTCTGTGAAGCGCGAATCTCCGGCGGGCGGGCCGAAGAAAAAAATATCCTGCTTGGTCGGGCGGATGATCTTTCCCAAAGTGTCGGGGAAGAGTTTGCCGAGCCACGGACCGCAGGCGAAGACGTAGTGATCAGCTTTGAGTTGCGAGCCGTCGGAGAGTGTCAGGCTGCGAAGAGGCGCGCTTTCCAAACCATCGCACGACACTGCAAGCTGCCGATACGCGCCGCCTTCGGCGATGAACGCATCGGCCGCGGCCTGGCAACTCGATCGAGCGTCGAGGTATCCGCACTCGGGTTCAAAGATTCCCCAGTGGACGTCGTCGAAGTTGATCTGCGGCCAACGCTTTTTCATCTCAGGAGTTGAGAGTTCCTTAAACTTGATGCGGCCTTCGCGGAGCATGGCGAGCGAGCCACATTCGTAGGCATCGTTGCGGCTGCTGACCATCCAGAGAACGCCGGTGCGATGGAGAAACTGCTTCTTCCAGCGTCGTTCATACTTCTGCCATAGCTTGAGGGCGCGGGCGGCCAGTTTGGTATAGGGCTGGTCAGGGCCGTAGGTGGCGCGCATGATGCGGGTTTCACCACCGGAAGAGGCGCGCGAGTTGCCCGGGCCCCAGGCGTCGAGCAAGGTAACGCGGGCTCCGCGCTCAAGAAGATGGAGGGCGGTCCAGCCGCCGAAGGCGCCGGCGCCAATGACCGCGACGCGAGGTTTGGATTTCATAGGGAATGGTTTCGGATCATGGGAGTTGAGGATACGCGGAGATCGGGGATCAGGGGAAGATGAGACCGGAGGTTCGGGGCGGCAGAAGCTTGGGGCGCATTGGACGCGGACCTGCGGTCCTTGACAGGGAAGGTGGAGCGTTCCTAGAATCCAAGCAGGACGCGGTGTTTGCGTCGTAAGCTAAGTTTTTGCATCTAAAATACTTAGCTGGGAATGTGGAGTGGCCACGAGCAGGAAAGTTCATTAGTGCAAGATGCCATCTGACCCCAATATCGGTAAGCGGGAACGCGAAGTTCTGACGGCGATCGTGGAAACTTACATTTCCACAGGCGAGCCGGTTGGTTCGCGCACGCTGTCGCGGTCGAACCGGGAGGGGCTGAGTCCGGCGACGATTCGCAACGTCATGGCGGACTTGTCAGAGGCCGGGTTTCTGGAGCAGACGCATACGTCGTCGGGACGGGTCCCGACCACCGACGCGTACCGGTACTATGTAGAGCAGATCACGGGAACGGCGAAATTGGCGCCGCAGGAAGAAGCCATGATTTCTGACTCGCTGGCGGGCATCAGCGATGTGCAGGAGTTCATGGAGCGCACGTCGCATGTGTTGTCGCTGATTTCGCGGAACGTGGGCGTAACCGTGGCCACCAGCGGCGCCAAGAACGCGCTGGAGCATGTGTACTTCTCGCGCTTAGGCGATCAGAAGGTGCTGGCGGTGTTGGTGACGCGCTCGGGGTTGGTGCGTGACCGGGTATTGAGGCTCGATCTGCCGCAGGCGGAACTGGATCTTGCGGCGCGCTACATCAACGAAAATTTCCGCGGCTGGACGATCGAGTCCATGCGGTCCGAACTGGGGCGGAGGATCGAGCAGGAACGCAGCGAGTACGATCGTCTGATGAATTCTATCGAGCAGCTCTACAAGCAAGGCGCGCTCGCTGCCGAGGCCGGCACACAGGTGGTGTTCGTGGAAGGTGCGGCGAATCTGGTGACGGGTCAGGAAGATCGCAAGCGTCTGCACGAGATGCTGAAGACGCTGGAGGAGAAAGAGAAAGTCGCGCAACTCCTCGGAGCCTACCTTGACGTGAAGCAGGAGGCAGTGCGGGTGGTGATCGGGCTGGACGATGCTCTGCCTTCCATGCAGAACTTCGTGTTGATCGGAGCGCCGGCGCGTTCCGGAACCGATATGTTTGGATCGCTGGCGGTGATCGGGCCGACGCGGATGGATTATCAGCATACGATGACCGCGGTTTCCTACATTGCGCGCCTCTTTGACAAAATTCTGAATGAATCGGAGTAATCACGGTTTATGGGTAAAGTGAATGGCAAGTCGGAAACACAGAAGGCGGGGCTGGATCTGGAGCGCGAGCTCACGACGGGGTCGGACAATGGGGATAATAGCGCCACAGAGAAGGCAGTGAGTGGGGAACAGTCTGGCGCGGACGCGGAATTACAGAAACTGAAGGCGGAGCGCGACTCGCTGCTGGACCGACTGGCGCGGGCGCAGGCGGAGTTTGAAAACGCTCGCCGGCGAGCGGGCAAGGAGCAGCAAGAGTCTCGCGATTACGCCGTGGCGGATGCGATCAAGTCTTTGCTGCCAGTGGTGGACAGTCTGGAGCGCGCCCTACAGGTGAAATCGGATGCGGCGGAGTTTCGCAGTGGAGTAGAGCTGATTTACAAGCAGCTGCAGACTGCGCTGGCCAAGCTTTCGGTGAATGCCATCGTGTCGAAGGGCGAGGCGTTTGATCCGCATTATCACGAAGCCATCGAAATGGTGGAAACCACCGACGCGGCCGATCATGAGGTTCTCGAGGAGTTACAGCGCGGCTATAAGTTCAAGGATCGGCTGCTGCGGCCCGCGATGGTGAAAGTGGCGAGGAATCCCGGGAAATAAGTCTCCAACCTGGTTTTGTTTCACAACGCTTTCTGATTGAGAAAGGCGCCTATTCTGGCCACGAACGCAAAACGCGATTATTACGAAGTGCTTGGGGTGAGCCGCACGGTGAGCGAAGGGGAGCTGAAGAGCGCTTATCGAAAGCTCGCCATGCAGCACCATCCCGATCGGAATCCGAACAATCCGGATGCGGAAGAACGGTTCAAGGAAGTCACCGAGGCTTACGCGATCCTGGCCGACTCCGAGAAGCGGTCGCTGTATGACCGCTACGGCCACGCCGGAGTGGGCGGCGCGGCTGGGCCTGGCGGGGGTTTCGATCCCACAGTGTTCCAGGACTTCGGAGAGATTTTCGGCGAGTTCTTCGGCTTCGGAGATGCCTTTGGAGGCGGTGGGCGGCGGCGCAGCCGGGTTCAGCGCGGCGCGGATTTGCGCGAAGATCTGAGCATCGAGTTCGAAGAAGCTGCGTTCGGCACGGAGACGCGTGTGATGGTGCGCCGTCACGAAGCCTGCGAAGACTGCCGGGGATCGGGAACCGCGCCGGGCAAAGGCCCCACGGCGTGCCGCTCGTGCGCCGGGCGAGGGCAGGTGAGGTATCAGCAGGGTTTTTTCAGCATTGCGCGGACGTGTCCTTCCTGCCAGGGAACGGGCAGCGTGATTACCGACCCGTGCCACAAGTGCAAAGGTGAAGGACGGATTTTGCGCCAGCGCTCGGTGGACGCCAAGATTCCCGCCGGAGTGGAAGACGGGACGCGCATCCGGTTTACGGGCGGGGGAGAGGCCGGCCCTTTTGGCGGACCAGCGGGCGATCTCTATGTGGTGCTGCATGTGAAGGAGCATCCGTTTTTTGTGCGGGAAGGGAACGATCTGCACTGCGCCGTCCCGCTGTCGGTGACGCAAGCGGCCATGGGTGCGGAGATTCGCGTCCCCACACTGGAAGGTGAGCACAACCTCAAAATTCCCGAGGGAACGCAGCCCAGCACGACGTTTCGCATCCGCAACAAGGGCGTGCCTGTGCTGAATGGACACGGCAAGGGTGATCTGTACGTGGAGGTGCGGGTGCAGATTCCGAGCAAGCTCAGCAAGCGGCAAAAGGAATTGCTGCAAGAGTTGGAGACTACCGCGAAGGTGGACAATCAGCCGATGATGCGCTCGCTGCTGGGTCGGGTAAAGGATATGTTCGGGTGAAACAGTTGCCAGTTGCCGGCCGCCGGTTCCCAGAGTCCAGCTCGCTGGTTTGTCATCCAATGCGCCGTAAACGGCCGAAAAGGCCAAGCATGACTGTCTTTACTATGCGCCATTTCTGGGAACTGGCAACTGGCCACTGGCAATTGAAGTAATGACGCGCCGCCGCTTCATTGCCGACGAAGTCTCGGGTGATCGCGCTGCCCTCGTCGGCGAGCATGCGGACCATCTGGTTCGCGTACTTAGAACGCGCGTCGGGCAGGAGTTTGACATTGCCACGGGCGACGCGGTGCGGCGTGGTCGAGTTGCTTCTGTCGGCGATGGACGCGTTGAGTTCGAGCTAGCCGAAGAAGTTTCTGCTGCGAGTTTGTCCGAGATCACCCTGGTTCTCGCGGTGTTCAAGTTCGACCGCATGGAGTGGGCGATTGAGAAATGCACGGAACTGGGCGTCTCGCGGATTGTGCCGGTGATTGCGCGGCGGACGGACGCGCATCTGGCTGCGGCCTCGGCGAAACGGGTAGAGCGTTGGCGGCGCATTGCCCGGCAAGCGGCGGAACAGTCACGCCGCGCCGCCCCGCCGGAGATTGCCGTGCCGATCAAGCTTGCGGAGGCGTTGAACCTTCAAGCGGCTCTGCGGGTCGTGCTGGCAGAATCGGAAGAACGAACTTTGCTGCGCGACGTGGTAAGTCCCGACGCGTCAGCCGGCGCAGTCGCTCTCGCGGTTGGTCCCGAAGGCGGCTGGACTGAAGACGAATTGCAGTGCTTCGGGCAAGCTGGTTGGATTTCCGCCTCGCTAGGCAACACCATTCTCCGCGCCGAGACGGCCGCAATGGCCGCCATTGCAGTGGTAGCTTCCGCGCTATACTCGCTCTAGTTTTCTGCCTGATTTTTCTAGCCTTGCCTCGCATCCTGCGCGTTGCTGATCGTGGTGGTATTCTGAGCCGCGATGGCTGCCTCCAAATCAAAAGCTCATCCTGCCCCATTTGTTCCCGACGATCGCCAGCGTGAAGCGATTGAGCATGTTCATGGACCCATGCTGGTGGTGGCGGGAGCTGGAACGGGCAAGACTTCGGTTCTGATCCACCGCGTCGCTCGCCTCGTCCAGCAAGGGGATGCGAAGCCGGACGAAGTGCTCGCCCTCACCTACACGGTGGCTGCCGCCGGAGAGATGCGTGATCGGGTGCGAGCACACGTCGGCAAAGAAATTCATTCCGCGACCTTTCATGATTATTGCCTCGACCTGCTAAAGCGCGCGGGAAAAGACTTTGGCGTGCTCGACGAGAAGGATCTGTGGATTTACTTGCGCAAGAGAGTTCGTGAGCTACGTTTGGAACATTACGTCCGGGCGGCAAATGTGGGGCAGTTTCTCAATGATTTGCTGGGCTTCCTCAGCCGCTGCCATGACGAACTGGTGACGCCAGAAAAATACGCAGAGTATGTTGCGCGGCTGGAGCGCGGGGAACTGCCTGTTCCCCGGGTTGCGAAGTCGAAGGATCAGTTAAGCGATGCCGAGGTAATCGCACGCTGCCAGGAAATTGCCCGCGTATTTGCCACCACCGAGCGCTGGCTGCGCGAAGATAATCTGGGCACCTTCGGACACATGATAACGCGGGCGCATGAGATGTTGACGACCTACAAAAACCTGCTGGCCACCGAACGATCTCGATCCCGGTTTATTCTGGTGGACGAATTTCAGGATGCCAACTTCGCGCAGATCAAAATCCTGGCGGCGCTGGCGGGCGATGACGGGAGCGTCTTCGCGGTGGGAGATCCGGATCAGGCCATTTACCGCTTTCGCGGGGCATCCAGCGCGGCCTTTCATTTGTTTCGCCGGCATTTTCCCCAGGCCAAGCTTGTGGTACTGGGCAAGAACCGGCGCTCGACCACTCCAATTCTGCAGTGTGCTTTTGCCGTTGTCGATAAGAACCCACCGGTGTTTGCGGCGAGCGACGCTCTCGCCTACCGGAGGACTCCTTTGCAGTCGGCGCGCGAGGAGGAAGCGGTCAAGGAAGGAAGAACGCTGGCCACCTTCCCTGTGGAGGCGATCTCCTTCGCCGCCAAGGATGCGGAAGCACCGGACGTCGCCAGCATTATCGAGGAGATGCGGCGGCGTTCGCGTTGCACGTGGAAGGACTTTGGCGTCCTCTACCGTTCGCACGGACACCGGGACGCGGTGGTGGAGCAGCTCGCCGAGCGCGAAATCCCTTTCTCCATCGAAAATATGGACGTGAGCGATACGCCGGAGGTGCGGGATTTATTTGCCTGCGTCGCGGTTGTGGTGGATTTGGGATCCGACGCCAGCCTTTTTCGAGTGGCAGCATTGCCGCAGTTCGACGTCGATCCGGAACAACTTCGTACAGCACTGCGTGCGATTGCAAAGGACTCGAAGGACGGAGTCGTGACTCCGCTATCTTCGGTGCTCGATACCGTCGCTGGCGGCCGGGCAGTGCTGGAGTCGGTGCGTCAGGCGCGCGATGAAGTGAACCGGAAGCAGGCTAAGACGCGTGCCGCTCTGCAGATGATCGGAAAACAGTTTGGGCTCGACCTCAACTCTGCCATCCTGCAGGCGGCATTGAAGTTCGCGGGTGACTGGGAAAATAAGGCAACCACCAAGACCAAAGAACTGAGCGAATGGATCGAATACCTGGATTATTTTCGCCAGGCGGGCGGAGTGATTCCGATGGCGTCGAAGGAAAACGAAGACGCGGTGCGCCTGATGACCGCTCACGGAGCCAAAGGGCTTGAATTCCCTCACGTTTTCATCCTGCGCGCAACTCGGGGCTCGTTTCCGGCCAGCTACCGGGAGACGCTGGTGGAGTTTCCCCGAGAGTTGCGCGATCAGGACTCCGTGGCGGCGGGTGATGACGACAAGACGCTTTACGATCAGGAGGAGCGCCGGCTTTTCTACGTGGCGATGACGCGAGCCAAGGATTCACTGCACATTTATGGGAAGCAGGGAACTGGACGCGACAAAACCCCTGCCGGCCTGATGCGCGAGTTGATTGGCAATCCAGGCCTGCAACCGTGGCTCCGGCCGCGGGCCGCGCTCCCTTCGCAACCCGAGTTGATTGAGTTGGCCGCCGCAGCGGATCCGGCACATCCCGAGGGCTCTCGGCTGGCAGCGTGGCTTGCGCTTCCGGCCATCGAAGGGCTGGATGCACGGTTAAGCGCCTCCGCAGTTGAGACCTATGAGACTTGTCCTTTGCAATTCAAGTTTGAACGCGAATGGAAGCTGGCGCGGCAGGTCCACGCGGCTCTGCAGTACGGAGCAGCCATGCACCGCGTACTTCGCACTTACTATGATTCCGTACGCTTGGGCCGGACGAAGAGCGACGACGAACTGCTGCAACTTTTTCTTGATGACCTGGCTGCCTCCGGAATCCAGGACGAATATCAGCGGGACTTGTACTTGAGGCAAGGACTGGAGCAGTTGCGGGACTTTCTTGCTGGAATGCATTCAACTCCCCCACCTGAGGTTCTGCATACGGAGGAATGGTTTGACGTGCAGATCGCCGGGACGAAGGTTGCGGGACGAATCGACCGAATGGACCGGACACCCGATGGGGGTGTTGCGATCGTCGACTACAAGACTGGGAAAGCTCGATCGCAGGAAGACGCGGACGAAAGCCTGCAGCTTTCGATCTACGCCATGGCCGCGCGCGAGAAGTGGGGATACCGCGTGGGCGCGTTAATGTTTCATAATCTCGAAGGCAACGTTAGCGTCCTCTCGAAGCGCACGGAGTTTCAGTTGGAAGAAGCGCGAGCCCGGGTGCGGGACGCGGCGCGCGGCATCGCGGAAGGAAACTTCGATCCTAAACCTGATTTTCACTGCAGTTTTTGCGCGTTCCGAGGATTGTGCCCGGCGAGAGAAAAGCGGGTTCCCAATGTTGCCAAGAGCGTTCCGAAGTCGCTGGATTGATCGATGCGCACTTCTGAACTCCAAAAAAAACTTAGGGGGCGCTTTTGGCGTCCCCCCTTTGTTCTTAACTTCGTACTGACCTTCTTAATGCTTCTTTTTCTTCTTTGCCTTTTTCTTGGTTGCCATTGGTTCTATTCTCCCTTCCATTTTTCATGGAAAAATCTGCAACGATCATTTGTTGCAACTAATTGATTGTATAGAGTT
>Ga0302320_10008115_pt1 | contig 22919 bp, 11 predicted proteins | sample Bog_T0_3_FD_202130 | JGI IMG/M metagenome (GOLD analysis project Ga0302320, IMG submission 202130) | Peat permafrost microbial communities from Stordalen Mire near Abisko, Sweden - Bog_T0_3 | ecosystem: Environmental > Terrestrial > Soil > Wetlands > Peat | place: Sweden: Abisko, Stordalen Mire... | reverse complement strand
TGTCGAACACATACACGCCCCGGAAACCGTACAAGGTTCGCTGAGTCTCCTTGGCATCGGTGTTCTGCTCCGCATTCTCATCTTTATTGCGTTTGTTGCCGACCATTGGAGCGAGAATGAAAATACCCTTTTCGCCACGCCGGACGAAGCGGCCAAGCGAGTTCCAAGTGCGGAGTCCTGCAACGTTTGTGGCATCGGGCTTCTGCCTCGCAATCAGCATGATGTTGCCGAAGCTGTAGTTGCGAAACTTGGCCATCGCTCCGAGGTACTGCGTGAGCACTGAACTCTGCCCAGCCTCCAGCGATTGCACGAGGTAATTGACTGCTTCTTTGGTTTTGAGGTTGACTTCTTCTAATTTCATGTTTTTTCCCTTTCTGCCGGTATCGGCTTGTTTTTTTCTTCACTAGAAGCGCAGCGGGAAAAAACAAGCCGGTACTGGTGGAAGGGACAGAACGGAGGCCGAAGGAGGGTGGCAGGGCGTGAGTGAAAGCGCGGTGAGTGCCAAACGGGGTTGGGGTTAGTTTGGCGCGAAACCGGCGCAGTCCGAAACGCCCGTCCGAGCCGCGGCCAAGCGGCGTCCACCCGGAAGAGGGCGAGGTGGAAAAAGATGCCGTAGGCTTCCTTTTTTTTGGGTCCTAGAGGAGGTGACGACGGAGGGCTTGCAGGAGAGGAGGCTTCAAGGGGAGCGATGTCCCAGGAAAGCGTTGCATTACAGAAGGCGAGTTGCAAAAAAGATGTTGCAGTTTGTCGTTTTGTAGGTCATATTATGACCATGAATTCGACTTCTCATCTCAAGCTGCCGGACGCGAATGATCCGAAAGATATTGACCGCCACCAAGATGCGGTTCTCATTAGGTTCAACGAAACCTTTGATCTGGTTGATTCCGCGCTACGAGATTCTATCCCGAAAGCGAAAAACATATTTGCGCTTTTGGGTGGTTACGCAGATCGCGCCGTGCATGCTATGAACACACGTTATTTGATGAAGGTCTTCCTTCAAGCCAACGAAGTATCTGCCGAAGAGCGATCGTCAAACGAAGATCTGAATATCGAGTCGGTTCCGAATTGCGGCTTGTTCGTGAAGTTAGCCGATGCGGAGATTCGAATTCTCAAAACCGGTCCATTCGGCGTGCCCAAAGCGACAAGCGCAGCTCGATCAAGATATTACAGCAGCAATCAAATGCTGCTGAGTTTCAGTGAGAGGGATTCTAGTGACACTCCTTGTGACTTGCCGCTAACGTTAGTGCTGTTGTGGGACATCGATGAGGAATTTAAATATGTCGGGCTGGAAGTGGCGTGTCCCCGAACGACGAACAACGATGGGAGTGTCGATTGTTTCTGGATAGCTAGGTGGAATGGCGGTGAACAAGAGGCGATTCCAGCAACAGTGGGACCGACAATTCCTGGTCCAGATCTAGAGGAAATCGGTCCAATTGATGCAAACAATTTGCGTGCGGCGAAAGCCTAAGGCCATGTCTGGACTTCTTTTTGAGATTCCATCGGCTCCGATCAACGGCCAACGCGTCCGCCAGGGGCGCGAACTAAGAACTCTTACGCAGGCGGCGCTCGGCGAGATTCTGGGAATCGATCAGACTATGGTCGCCCACATCGAACGTGGAACAAAACAGCCGAACTCCGAGCTTTTGCAAGCTATTGCAACGGTTCTACGATTCCCTGCAAGCTTTTTTCGGCAATCATCGCCTCCCGAGCTTGCCAAGGGTACCCTTCTTTTCCGTGCGAAGGCTGGTCTAGGGAAGCGATTCATTTCGGAAGCTCATGCGCACGCCCAGATCGTCTTTGAGATTGGTTGGAGATTGGCCGCTTCCGTTACGATCATTCCGGTGCGACTGCCTGTATGTGACGATCCCATCGATGCTGCGCGTCAAGTGCGGTCGTTAATGCACGCTGGGGATGAGCCGATTAGCGAGCTCCTGCGAAGTATCGAGCGGTTGGGTGTGTGGATAATTCCGCTCCCGAATTCGAACGAATGCGACGCGTTCGCGGTCTGGGCCGGAGCAGAATCGCCGGTTCCGGTTATCGGAATCGTGACCAAAAGGGCGGGAGATCGCACGCGTATGAACCTTGCGCATGAGCTAGGCCATTTGGTACTTCACCGAGAATTCGTTAGTAGTACTCGGATGCTGGAGGACCAGGCATACAAGTTTGCTGCCGAGCTATTGATGCCATCTACGGGGATAATCGATGATCTGCGGCAGGACAAATTGAGTTTGTTCCGCCTTGCTCAGCTGAAGACCAAGTGGTTCGTGTCTATGCAGGCACTCGCGCGGCGAGCCCGCGAGCTACAGGTTATTACCGAACGGCAATATAGGTACTTAATGCAACAGATTAGCGTGCGAGGATGGAGAACAAAAGAGCCAGAATTCACGGAGATCGCGATCGAAAAGCCTCGGGCAATAAGGAAGATGTTCGAGGCTGCTTTCGGTGTGGAGGCTAGACCGGAGAGTTTCGCGGAAGAACTCAATCTATCAAAGGAATTTTTGACTGATGTTTTATCTGAATTTGCTGGTGCGCCGAACAGCCATATCGAGAAGGAAACACGTGCGACGAAGACTAGCGTACTAGCGATGACACGAAAATAGTTTGGTCATACGCATATTATCTGCTGAACGCATAGGTGATGTTAGCCAGTATGAGGACAAGGAACAATTCGGAAGCTGCGGCTGCGACGCCGCGAGCCAAGAAAGCTAACCAGATCGCAGGGCAGCTTTCAGATCGAAACGCCGCTCCTCCTGCCGCGTTCAGCGGCATCGTCATAAAAGAAGTAAGGGTGAAAAACTATCGTTGCCTTCGCTCTGTTGACGTGGAGTTGGATCTCCTAACTGTGCTCATCGGCCAGAACAATGCTGGCAAAACCAGCTTCCTAAACGCGCTCTTCGCAGCGATCGGTGCGGGGCAGCGAATCATTTCGGGTGATGATGTTTTTCTGCAGAAAACTGAGGCTTCAGCGCCGAAGGATAGGGTGGTCGCCATCGACATCCTGATTCGGCCGACCGATGATCAGGGCAAGATTGTGGATGTTTTCCCTCAGGGCAGTGCGTGGCTTGAACTTTGGGGTCTTGGCGTGGTGCAGGATGAAGAGGAAAGCGATTTGGTTGCGATCCGCACGCAGTTCAAGTGGAATACGATTAAGGGCGAGTACGTTCTGGATCGGCGGTTCTTGAAAGATTGGCAGAAAGACAGCGCCAAATGGGAAGACTCAAAGCCAGTCGAAAAAGTTCCCGCTGTTTCCGCGCAACAAATCGAACCGCTTGCCGTGTACTTACTGGACGCCAAACGCGACATCGCGGAAGATCTGCGTACCCGAAGCTCCTTCTGGAACAAGATGGTCGAGGAACACGGCCTCAGCGCGGAGGATGTAGCGCGCATCGAGGAGGATTTGTCCGAGATCAACAAGGATATCGTCGAGAGCAGCGATGTGCTCACGCACATACAGGCGCATCTGAAGAGTTTCCACGAAACACTTTCATGCGATGAGGATAGTGTCTCCATCACTCCGCTTGCCCGTCATCTTCGGGATTTATCGCGCGGAATGGATGTAGTGCTCTCAACGCGTGGTGCTCCGCCGTTTCCCCTGCATCAACAGGGCATGGGCACTCGGAGCCTTGGCACTTTCTTTACCTTCTGGGCATTCACGACCTGGAGGCAAAAACAAGGCAGTGCAGGCGCGGTTCATCCGATGATGGCGATGGAAGAGCCGGAAACACATCTCCATCCCCAAGCGCAACGCTCCTTATTCCGTCAGATCAAGCGGATGCCTGGCCAACGCATCATCAGTACGCACTCTCCCTATGTGTGCGGTCAATCCGAGATTGCGCACATCAGACATTTTTCAAAGAATGCCGAGGAAACACTCGTGTGCCGCATCGATATGGGCGCAGGAGAGAAGAAACTCACCTACGAGGATCTCCGAAAGATTGACCGCCAGGTCATGAATACGCGTGGCGACATGCTGTTCGCCCGCGCGCTCGTCTTCTTCGAAGGCGAAACGGAAGAGCAGGCCTTGCCCGATTTTGCCGAGAAACGGTGGGGCAAACATCCTAACGATTTGGGTTTTAGCTTCGTTGGCGTCGGAGGGAAGGGGAGTTACCTGCCTTTTCTTCGCATGGCGGAGAGCTTCAAGATTCCCTGGTTCATACTTTCGGACGGCGAGGCCGATACCATTACGGCAGTGAATGCCGCTTTAGCGGCAGTCGGGCAGGCCGCGATTCCTAATAATCCCCGTGTCATTGTCCTACCGGACGGAAAGAAGTTCGAGACGTATATTGTCACCGAAGCCTCCAAAGATGCCCTGATAGCGGCCATCACTGAGAGGAAAGCGGTAAATGCCCAACATCTGACCGCGCTGCGGAAAGAATGGGCTGAGAAATCGACGGCTGATCAACTCGAAGACATTTTGGCTGAGATGGAGGCGAGCAAGACGCAATACGGCTCGGTCGTGGGAAAAGTACTTCCCGTTCCCGCGGCGCTTGAAGATTTATTCAAAAAGATCGACAGTGAACTGGCACCTCCGAAACCAGCAGAGAAGAAGGCATGAGCGTTCGACTAACACCAATTCAGCGACAGGTTGTTGCCCACGGCACTGGAGCCTTGCTCGTAGTGGCGGGTCCAGGCTCAGGGAAGACGCGCGTACTTACAGAGCGGGTCCGCTTACTTCTGGAGGATCCCTCTCAGCATTTCCGTATCCTGGCGCTGACCTTTACCAACAAGGCCGCCAATGAAATGAAGGAACGGCTTAATGACGTGCCGGATATCCTCAAGCGCGCTTTTGTCGGGACGCTTCACAGTTTCTGCATGGAGGTTCTGGCTAACAGGGGTAAACCCATTGGCGTAGAGGGATTGCCCAATATCTTCGAGTCGTTCGATGACCGAAGGCAGGTACTGGCCAATGCGGTGCGTTCCGACCCTCAGCTTTCGGCCGCACTGAGGGATGCCGGAGAACCGAAGGAGCAACAGCGCAAGCTCAGCTCATGGCTTGAGCGGATCAGCGAACTCAAGAACTCACTGGTCTTGCCCAGTATGGTGGAGGATGGTGATGAGCGGCGGCTCTATGAAGGATACGACGCGCAACTGCGAGCGTCCGCTGCGCTCGACTATGATGATCTCCTTCTTCTGACTTACCGGCTCTTCGCAGAACGGCCCAAGATCGCGGATTTTTACCGGCGTCAGTACAAGTACATATGCATTGATGAAGCCCAGGATCTCAATGAGGCGCAGTATCGCCTGCTCGTCAGTCTTTGCGGATCGGAATTTACCAACGTAATGATGGTGGGCGACCCCAGACAAGCAATCTATGTCTGGAATGGAGCCGATCCAAAATATCTTGACCTGTTCCAACGGGACTTCAAGGCCAAGAAAATCGAGCTTACTGAGAACTTTCGCTGTTCCAAGGCCGTCGTGGCTGCGGCCCAGCGGCTGGATTCCTCTTACACTGTCGAGGGACAGCTCCCCATCGAAGGCGCGGTTGAACTTATCGAATGTGAGGATGAACCGGGTGAGGCCCAGTCCATTGTCGAAAAAATCAGATCCCTTGAGTCCACAGGGCATCCCGACATTGAGGGGAACATTACACCGGGACGATGCGCCGTCTTGGGTCGCAATCGCTTTGTTTTTGGGAGCCTGCAGGAAGAGCTGAAAAAACAGGGGATGCTTTTCTACAAGAAACTCTCCGCCGCGACCTATCAGAGTGAATCTGACGTTGTGGAACAATTCGAGCTAACGCTTCGTCTCCTGGCCAATCCCAGAGACAAGTTACATCTGGACATACTTGCCAAAACGTGGGGCGCGCCGGCCCTTGCAGAGGACGCGCCGACTCCCCAAAACGCAGATGATCCAATGTCATTACTGAAGGCGCTTGCAAGCGGGGCACGAAAAGGCTGCGCTCCGACTGTGCTGAATGCGGTTACTGCTTTGAAATGGACGGGCGATGATTTCAAGTTCCTCAACGCATTAAAAACAATTGAAGAATACGCAAGTGCGCTTCCCGAACAGGATCGCGCTCTTGTTCTTCAAGATACTGCCGAATGGAAAAAGCACTGGGACTACTATGTCCGCTCGGAGCCAGGCGGCGCTCATAGCATCACCTCGTTCCTGGGACAAGTCGCTCTTGGCACAACGCAGCAGCCAACGGAAGATGGCTTGGCGCTGCTCACGGTGCATTCAGCAAAGGGAATGGAATTCGATGTGGTGTTCCTGATTGGCATGAACGAGGGTACATTTCCAGACTATCGTGCCCGTGGCCCTGCTTTGGAGGAGGAGCGCAGGAGCGCCTTTGTCGCGGTCACACGTTCAAGGCGACTGCTCTATATCACGTATCCCAACACAAAAGTCATGCCTTGGGGAGCCGTGAAAGCTCAGCAGCCTTCGCAATATGTTTCGGAACTGTTCGGATAGATGAGTGGTCCAGGGAGAAGACGTGCTGGCCTTCTCTTTTGCAATTGGCGATGGCAATGTTGTCCAGGATAGTCGTTTTACACGAGTAAGACCGACCGAGGATGCCCTGCCTTATGAAGTTTATCCACTGCGCCGATGTTCATTTGGACACGCCACTTCAAGGCCTTGCTGAGTATTTAGGTGCTCCGGTAAATGAGATTCGCAACGCTACTCGACGTGCGTTTGAGAAGATTGTGAACGCTGCAATTTCCGAGAAGGTGGACTTCGTTGTCATTGCGGGGGATCTCTACGATACGGGGCTTAAAAGTTTTGAATCAGCCCTCTTTTTCAATAAAGAGATGGCGCGCCTGAAAGAGGCGGGCATTGATGTCTACCTCGTTTACGGGAATCACGATGCTGCCAGCAAGTTGATCAAACAGCTTCGCCCACCCCGGAACGTCAAGATTTTCCGAACGAGCGAGTCGCAAACTATTTTGAATGAGGAGTTGAGAGTTGCGATTCACGGCCAGAGCTTTGCCACTCCTGAGGTTATCGAGGATCTTGCTGAGAAATACCCGCCGCCGGTTCCCAACTTCTTCAACATCGGGATACTGCACACAAATCTCGGCGGCGTGTCCGAGCATGCGAATTATGCGCCTTGCTCGCTCCAAACGCTGAAGAATAAGGGATACCAATACTGGGCGCTCGGCCACGTACACAACGGGCAGATTCTATGTACCGATCCCTATATCGTGTATCCAGGTAATATTCAGGGCCGTAACGGAAAAGAGCAGGGAGAGAAGAGTTGTGAGATTGTGACTGTCTCCGAGGCGGGCACGATCTCAATCGAGAAACTGCCCACTTCGGTGGTACCGTGGGTTGAAGCTGAGATCGATGCATCCGGTTGCCAGACCGCAGATGACGTATACGAAAAGATTCGGACTCGGTTTGCAGCGTTGTTCTCAGAATCAAAAGAGCGCGTAACGGCTGTGAGGCTGCGGATTGTTGGGGTCACCGATGCGCACTCTGGACTCAACCGCGATGCTGAGCAAGTTCGGAACGAGGCGATCAGCATCGCAAACGAGTGTGGAAATGGTCTGTTTTGGGTAGAGCGTGTGCAGCTCGCCACTCAACCGCGTTGGGAACACGACAAATTGATCAAACGGGATGATCCCATAGGGGAGGTCGTCAGAATTCTTGCGGCGTTGCGCGAGGATGCAGCAAGTGTAGGCAATTGGGGTTCGATGCTAGAACTGCAGAAGAAGTTACCAATCGAGCTCGCCGATGGACCTGAGCCGATCAAATTGGATCTGGATACTTTGCGCACGGCCATTGAAGAAGCGGAAGGTCTATTGCTGGCACGATTGTTAGCCTCGGAGGTTCTGTGAGAATCGATTGTCTCGATCTCATTCGCTTCGGACACTTTGTCAACCGCAAGATAGAGTTCCCCGCGACAAAGCCAGACTATTACGTGATCTACGGTGATAATGAAGCTGGCAAGTCGACGCTCCTGAGGGGCATTTCTGCTTTGCTGTTCGGAGTGCCTACCAGGACGCCAGATGTGCATAGCTGCAAAAGCTCCGAGCTACGAATTGGTGCGACTATCTCTGATTGCCAGAAAACCTTTTCTTTTCGTCGTCGCAAGGGAACAAGCGGAACTCTCCTAACGCCCGATGAGGCGCAGATCGAAGACAATGCTCTCGGTCCGTTTTTGCGAGAACTGGACCGCGAACGGTTTGAACAGTTCTTCGGGCTAAATCATGAACGCTTGGAGGAGGGGGGTGAAGAACTCTTGCTTGGTAAGGGCGACATTGGCAGTGCTCTGTTCCAAGCTAGCGGCCTATTGGACCTGAGAAATCTGCTTGACGGGCTAGATCGCGAAGCTAAGGAGCTGTTCTCTGCCAAGTCGCGCACGAAAACAATTAGTCGCGCCATCGATGAATACAAACAGGCTAAATCTGAAGTCCGGAGAATGGCGATTTCGGCGGGGATGGTGAAACAAAGGCAGGCAGAACTGGCTGCCGCCGAGGAGACTCTCGAAAAACTGAAGATCGAGTCGCAATCTTTGCAGCAGGACTTAGTACGGTTGCGCCGAATAGCGAGTAACAAGCCGGACGTAGCTCGCCTGCAAGAGCTACGAACCGCACTTTCTGTTCTCGAACTCGTTCCGGTTCTGCCGCCCGGAATTCGTAAGCAACGCGACGAGGCGATCGCTAGTTTGGAGGATGCGACGAGCCAAATCAAGACAATAAGTGAACATATCGCAGGGCGAAATAGTCGGATCGAAGCACTTCCCGTGAGCAGCCTCTTAAAACTTCACGAAAAAGAGATTGAGGAACTCAATGCCGGCACGAGTGATTACGCTCGGGGCGTAACCGATCAACCGAAGCGAGTGAGTGAGCGTGATGAGGCAATTCGGCTAGCAGAGTCTGAGTGGAAGGAAATCTGGCACAGGCGCCCTGTCTCAGATGCTGAACAATTGAGGAGTACCTATTTGCGGAAGGCTGAAATCCTTTCCTTGATTACAGAACATGCTCGGCTCAGCACTGCCTTCGCCGAGGCTGAAGAACAAGTGCGCGCCAGAAAAGAGGAACAGGAGCGCCTTCGTGGAGAATTGGCGCTGTATCCTGATCCTCCACATCCGGCGGTACTGATTGCAACCATAGACCAGGCCAAATCCCTCGGTGACACTGACCAAGCAGCTGGTCGGCTCAAGTCCGAAATCGAGCGACTGACCAACAGCGCCACTCGCGACATGAAAACGCTGCGCCGGTGGTCGGGCAGTACCCAGGAACTTGAGAGCGTCAGAATGCCGCTTCTGACTACCATCGACAAGTACGGGACTAAGTGGGAGGCTGTAGCGACCGCGAGAAGAGAGCTGACATCTCGGCTGTCCGAGATTGCCGAAACAATTCAGGGACGTCAAGTCGAACTTGATCGCTTGGCAGATGAGGTCGGTGAAGCTGGCGAGAATGAGCTTGGTGAGGTCCGTACTCGCCGCGATCAGCTATGGCAACTAATTCGTGCTTCGGCTTTCGACCAAGCATTATCTAGCGAGGACGCCCAAAGACAGTCGGGTTCATCGGTTCCCTTGGCGGCAGTCTTCCCAGAGCTTCTTCGCCGCGCCGATGAGATCTCAGATCTACGGTTTGCGAATGCCAAAGCCGTCGCGATTCACGATCGACTGGTGAAGGAGATCAATTTTGGTCGGGCCGAACATCAGAGGATTGGAGGAGAACTCACCAAGGCGGATAATGAAGACAGTGAATTGCGGCAATGCTGGACGGAGGAATGGGATGCGCTCGGCTCAGCGCTCCTGTCGCCTGCGGAGATGAAAGAGTGGATGCAATCGCGGCAAGTCATCTTGGATCGGGTCGAACAGTGCCGCGACAAGGAGAACGATCTCCGCGCGTTGCAGGAACGTGTTTTCACGGCTGCTGCTGATATCAACGCGCGTCTGGCGGAGGTCGGATCGCAGGCTGCGGGCGACAATAAGCCACTCGCAGTAGTAATCAAAGTCGGTGAAGGAGTAGCCAAGAAACTTGAGGAGCAGATTCGTCTCATCGAGGATATTCAGCGGCGGCTGCATTTACTGGCGATTGAGAAGCACCAGGCAAAGCTGGATGCTTGTGAAGCCCAGCTGTCAGACTGGTCGCAGAGGTGGACTTCCCTCGTGAGCGTATTACTGCTACCGGAACCCAGTAGCCCCGATCAGGTTGGAGGAGCTCTCGCAATTCTTGAAAAAGTTTTTGATCACCTTAAAGATGCCGAGCGCCTGCAATATCGGCTGACAAGAATCGGAGATAACATCGAGCAGTTTGAGAAAGGAGTCTCTCAGCTCGTGGCGGCGATTGACTCAGCCCTCGGTTCGGTCCCCGCTGGAGTCGCCGTTGCGCAACTGCACTTGCGACTGGTGGAGGCCCGCAAGGCAGAGACACAACGCGAAGAACTGGAAAACCAGAACTCGAAAGATGAGTCGGGGCTGTCAAACTGCATCAGCAAAGCCCAAATTGCAGCGGAGACTCTAAACAAATTTAAAACACTTACCAATTCCAGGGACGATCAGCAACTCGAAGCAACAATTACCGCGGCGGAGAAGAGAGCAGAGAAACGAGACGAATACGATCGGATCGCGGTCGGCCTGATCGAGCGTAATTCTCTTCCCGACGTGGGACATATCGAAGAGGAAGCTTCCGGATACGAATTGGATTCCCTTCGGTCAGAAATCCTATCCAGTGAGGATCGCCTGAAGGCTCTTCAAGACGAAGTGTTCGAAACTGGCAGTGAGCACGGCAAATTGGTGCAAGAGTTTGAGCGCCTGCAACGTAGCGACGAATCTACACTTCAAGCCCAGAAAGCCGAAGACGCAGTTGCGCGGGTTCGTCCAGCAGTCGCACAGTACCTTCGGCTGCGCCTCGCATCAGAAGTGCTCCAGCGCGCAATTGAATCATATCGTGAGAAACATCAGGGACCCGTCTTGAGCCGTGCGAGTGCGCTGTTTTCGAGTCTCACCCTCGGGGATCACTCTGGCTTGACCACCGGTTTTGGCGATGACGACAAACCGGTCTTGGTCGCGATTCGAAAGAACAAAGAACAAGTGCAGGTCGAGGGATTGAGCGAAGGTACTCGCGATCAACTTTATCTTGCTTTGCGCCTGGCTGCCATCGAACACCACATCGAGAACGTGTCGCCTTGCCCCGTGATCCTTGACGACATTCTGATTAACAGCGACGACACACGGTCATCAGCGGCGCTGGAGGTCATTGGCGATCTGGCGAAACACGCACAGGTTCTTTTCTTCACTCACCACAGACGTCTGGCAGAGTTGGGAATGATGGCGGGCGCTCAGATGATTGAGCTGGACTCTCTACGCGGTACAGCTCCTGCGTGAACAAAGTGCTCCGCATGGTTACCGTGGTCGCGATACTCGCATCCGTATTGATCCACTGTCGAGGGCAATGGAGAAATTCCGGGGATAGCGCGGCAAGCGCTGTCGCGAGAAAAGGTCGACCAAGCCAAACGCGATAGCAGTGAGATGGAACTTCGAGCTTCCTGCAAAAAGGGTGCGGTAGTGTCGGTAAGGCTAGTAGAGAAACTGCTATTCGTCTTAATTCTGGTGCGAACGCACTAGCTCGACCCAACCAACCAACTTCGCTTCGAAGCCATGCTTGACTCTATCGAACCCTCGGTGCTCTAGCTCGCGTTGTAGCATAGGCTCCAGCGTATTTCGGAGGACAGACAGCTTTTTGTCGACGTGGTTCCCGTTTTGGCTGGACATCCGTAATCTCCACAGGTTTTCCGGTTCGCGTTCCCACTCCACATGCCGCTTGCCCTCCCAATCGACTCCCAAGGTGACGATCATTCGCTTTACCTGTCCCTTGTCGCCGCGAGCTTCGACTGCCCATGCCGCTAGTACTCCCTCAGTGCCGTCTGGCGACTGGACACGCAGGGCGAGTTCTTCTGGGGCCAAGTCGCGGAACTTTCTCAGGTAGGTCGCAACGATTGGGTGGTCGAGACCAAGCAACTGGACATTTTCCTTTTGTAATGACAGCTCGCGTTCCGTTGTCATTAGCGTCTCGCTCTGAGTATTTTTGTCGATCCACGCAAACATCTGGTCGCCGCGATCAGTGAATGTTTCGTCTTCGGCGGCCGCGGCTTCGGCGACGAACCGAATCAAAGCATCCATGCCTTCTTGCGGACTGCCCATCGCCTTGTAGTCGTCGAGTCTGAATCCATCAAGATCTTGGAATAGCTCAAACACCACTTTACGAGCTTCGACCGCGTTTGACATGGCGGTTTCCAGTTCCACCCGCGTACGTTTCAACAGGGGATCGTTCAAAGCCTCAGAATACAAGCTTGCGTAATTCATTTGTACTGAAAGCTGTCCGAGGATTTGCGTGCGAAGATCTTCAGCAATTTGACCGCGCTCATCCACCTTGCCAAGCGCCCTGCCAATCTCCGTCAGCTTCTCGTCGAGTAGCAGGAAAATAGAACCTTCGATGGTGTCAGACAAAACAAGATTGTAAATCTGAGCCGTGTCGGTCTGGCCGTACCGGTGGATGCGCCCGATACGCTGCTCCAAATCCATCGGATTCCATGGCAAGTCAAAATTGAAGAGCACACGGGAGTGTTGCAAGTTGATGCCCTCGCGGCCTGCTGCTGTGCAGATCAAGACTCGTGGCCCGTCCGGCGCCTTGAATCGCTTCTCCGCCGCCGTCTTCGCACCGTGGTCTCCTCCTTTCAGTACGGTGACGCCCTTACCGGGATACTGTTTCTCGATTTCAGCACCCAGCATCTCCACGCTGCCGAGATAGGTAGCAAACACGACGATCCGCTCTTGCGGATTCTGTTGCCAAAGTTCGCCAAGAGCACCGCTGAGTTTCTCCACCTTCGTCTCCCTTTGAGGCGGAAACTTGGCAAGCAATTCTTTGATGCGTCGGCGCTCTTCCGGGAGAGCGATGGCCACCCTGCTCATGGCCGCATCTTCGGCGTCCGCCGCGCCAGTTTCAGAGGCACACTCATCCGCGCCAGCACCAAGAGCATCCTCTTCCTCGCGCTGCACCCGCAGAATCTTGTAACGGTAGTCAGCTAACTGTCTTTCTACTTCCGCGTCTTCTAACCTTCCCTCAGCGATTCCGTGCAACTCCCTAATCAGGATTCGTGCTTCGTGAAGCGCGGAGTTGCGCGACTCGATGTCGAGTTTCTGGTCGTGCATCAAGGCTTCTTGAATTGTGAGGGCGATGAGCCTGCGACGAAGCGTTCGTCGCACAGCAGCAAAGCTGGACGCCGCAATTTTTTGGAAGATCGTCATTACGAATGCCAGGCCTTGACCGCGTTTACCCTGCCGTTTCGCAAGCGCGAAGCCATCCTGCAAGTAGGCCACCAACGCCTCGTAGAACGTCTTCTCGGGCGCGGACATCTTGAACGCCTCGGTATGTACCTGCCGTCGCGCAAACAACGTCGAACCATCGGGTTGGCAAGCGTCCGCCTTGGTGCGCCGGAAAACGACGGTGTTGAGCCGATGACGGTGCTCGACCATCTCAGCTGGCGAATTGAATAGCGTCGGGTCGAGCATTTGTACGAGCATCCAAAAACGAAAATGGTCGCCTTGGTGCGGCGTGGCCGAGAGCAAAATCAAATCACGAGTGTGCTCCTTGAGCATCTCGGCCAGTTTGAAGTTCTGTGTCTTTACAAGTTTGCCGTTCTGCCGATAGGCGGTCAGATGATGCGCCTCATCGAATACGACCAAGTCCCACGGCGGAGCCACTTTCAAGCGTGCCATGCGTGACCGCACCTTCAGCGTGTCAATGCTGGCAATCAGTAGATTGTGCTTTTCGAAAGCGTTCGACTTGCGGTCGGTCACGTCGCCTTCGCTGCCGAAGACCTCAAAATTTAGGTGAAACACTTCGTTCAACTCGCGGTGCCAGTTGTTGACTAGACCGGCAGGGACCACCATCAGCGCACGCTTGAGTTCGCCTCGGCTGATTAGTTCCCGTAGGAGGAGCGCCGCCTCAATCGTCTTCCCAAGGCCAACTTCATCAGCGATCAGGAAGCGGCGCGGTGAGGCTGTTGCCACGCGATGCGTGAGCACAACTTGATGTGGAAGTAGGTCAATCCTGGCGGAGGTCAGGGAACTAACGTTGTCCATCAACGGCAGCGCGTGAGCTTGGTAACAAAGCCAGGCTCGCAGCGCCCTCTTGTTGTCACCCTTCCCACTTAGAACGACCGTCTCTGACCGACTCAGCGCTGCAGTCAAACCCGCGACCGGCACCTGCCGCTCACCGCTGGGAAAGAAGACTTTGATGAAGCCTTCTACTGGAGCGGCGATGACAACGCCCTCTCCTAAATCGGCATGACGCACGCGCTCACCCGGCCTGAAATCGACGAGGCTCCCGCTATCCGAGCCGATTGTCGTGGGTGCATTGATCTTCGACTCGCTGTTCACGAAATTCTTCTCAGGAACAGGCCAATGTTTCGCTGTTTGTTGTCCGAATCCACGGTCACCATTCTTCGGACGCTAGACTCAGCCCCATTCCAAATGCAGCGGCCAATCGGAATTGAAAGCTTGCGATGCTCCCCCGAACAATGCCAGTGGTTAGTGTTGTCAGATGGTCGGTGCCAAATTCGTTTGGCATCGGCGAACCAAAAGATCAGTGCGGCCTCACCACCACCATCGGCCACATTATCTTGAAAGTCACGCACCGCTGGGTAGAGCTTTTGCTCCAACCACTCGACTGCCTCCTGCGGATTCAAAGTGTCCATCGCCGCTTCCAGACCCGCGATAACGAGTGCTCGATTGTTGATGAGCTTGAGAGCGTCGTCCGGCCATCCAGCTACATGCAGGCGTAGGAATTCTCGCAAGCTGCGGACAGAGTCAGGGGTGCACAGTTGATTCAAAGCTTCGGCGTCCCACAGAAGTGAGATGCCACACTCGGTCCAAGTCTTATCGTGAAGATCAGGGGTCATCGCTTTAGAGCTTTCGGATAAGGTTCGTCGAATGTCTCATTGGTCATGTTCAGGCTTCCAGGTCAAAGAGTTTCATCTGATCTTGCGCTTTAGCTTTGTTCTTACCCAGCCAGTCCCGATAGATCGTCTGCGCTCGTTGAGCGGCGAATTTGATCTCCTGTGAGCCACCGTGACTAGTCAGCCAATCCACGAGTTCTGCTGTCGCTGGGTGCGGCGCGAAGTTCGGACTGTCTAGTGTGTCGATCACGCGGATATTGCTACCCTCAAAACATGCACCGACTAGGAACATCGTTTGATCAAAGTCTCGTGCCATGCCTTTTCGCGATGCGCCTTTCCATGCCCGCGCCATTTCGAGTGGCGGCGTGAGAATGAAGACTTTGTTTTTCTCTGAACACCAGCCGCGCTCCTCAAAATCGCTGGGTGCGATGCCGGTGCCGCGCAGGAATTTCTGCATCTGGTCACGGGGAACTTGGATCGTCTCATAGAAGAGGCGGAAAAACTGGCGCGTGTACGGCTCGGCGTTGGAGGGTGGTGCTTCCGGGCCGCCAACGGTACCCATGTCGTCGTCAAGCAACTGGTTGATGCCTACGAGCGCCTCGCGGATTGTGAACTCGCGTCCCTGCTCGATGTAAACCTTGCCGTAGTGGCGTGAGAAGTATTCGAGCGCTTTTCCACGTCTGATGACCTGCAAGTCAGCGGCAGGCAATCCTTCCTTCTGATGCTGCGAGAGAAGATTCTTGATGCGCCGTACGTCATCCACAATCAAGCGCCGTAGCCGCGCCCAACTGATGGGCTGCGGCTCGGTGATGCGCTTCCGGCAGACATGGATAATGTCATATTCAATGGTCATGGAGCCGAAGGTTCCGGGTTTGGCTCCTTCGCCCTTTGTTTCGTCCCCGCGAATCGGATATGTGGCTTCGAGGTAAAAACCAGCGTCAAATAGACTTTCTAAAACGCCAACCCATGGTTCATCTTCACTGTGGTGGAAAGTAAAAGCCAAGATTCCACCCGGCTTCAGGACGCGATGTGCTTCGCGCCAGCAATCGGTGAGAATACGCTGGTAAAAGGCGTCTGGATTTTCCGGTTGACGCGCCCTGTTGGCAACGGCTTCCAATGCTTTGGGGACGTATGCGGGTTCGAACAAATCTGGATAGGTTGTGCGAAGCGCAAGGCGCAGCCAGACATAGAAGAAATCCGAAAGCTCAGAGTAGTGCAACAACCCGCCAAACGGAGGATCGGTGATGACCAGATCAAAGAACGAGGCTGGAACCCCATGAAGGTCGGTAGCGGAGCCGCAAATGATCTCGTGCTCACCGGATACTGCATCGGGTATTTCGACCTTCGCGCTTTTGCCGGAAATGCCGCTTGCGAGGTCAGGTGACACTTGTTCTAACATCGTCGCTGAGACTGGTTCCCAGGGGTGCTCGGCCCAGACGGCGCCTTCGACAACGCCTTCCGCGCATGCTGTCCAGTTCCCTCTGCCTAGTTTCGAGAACACACCATTCTCAACCGTAGTAGCCTTTGGGTGGTAGTTGCTGTTGGAAAACATCGGCTCAAGTTTGTCCGCCACTGTGTTCCAAATAGTAAACATCACCTGATTGCGAAGATACTGTTGGAAGCCACCGAGGACGCATTCCTTAACCGTTTCATCACATTTCGAAGCGGCGATGGTTTTTAGAATCTGAGCGTGGACGAGCAGTTGCAGCGGATTAAACATCTTCCACCAGTGAGTGTAACCATGGTTTGGAATCCCGCCATTGTTCATGTGGGTCATAAACCCAAATGGCAATTCGCTCGTCGGCCAAAACCCCTGGAGATCAGAATCTTTCCTCTCTCCCCATTCTTTGAGCGACTCGTTGTAACGTCGCGCATCGGTTGCGGTGGCAAAAAATCGGCCTGAATACGGCTCGTTAGATTCGTGTCGAACTGGGCTGTAGCCCTGAATCACGTAGGCCGCCATCGGCCCGGTCTTGTTTGTCGCTTTAATTGCTGTCAAAACATCATTTGGAGACCCGTCGGCAGCGCACACAAACGTTGATTTCTTTGACACCGTCCCGCCTCGTCGGTCAGTGTAGAAGGTCACTTTGGTTTCGGGACAGGTGACCTGTTCAGGTAGCGTACCGCGCACTTCGAGCAGTCGCAGATTGGAGGCGCGGCTATTGTTCCAGCGGATCGTGGCGTCCACTGGATCGGTCGGACTGCCGCCGTACTGCCGCTCCATCTCGTCGTACATCGGACAACCTTTCAGCCATTGTGGGTGAATGAGGAGTGTCAGATCCACCTTCTTGTTCTTTGCTTTTCCAAGATCAGAGGAATCCCCCCTTGCAAAAGCCCGTTCGTCCTGCTTCGCCTTCCCGCAATGCGGACAAGTAAACCTTCCCTCGTCATCCATGACTGCGAACGGCGTCTCGCCCGATGGAATGAAGAGGGGCACGTCCGGGGCCATCCGCGTCGTGTGCCGCTCCACGTCGAAATTCTTTCCGCAGCTACAACACTGCAACCCTTGCCATGCCTCAACTGTGAGTGTCTTGATCGCGACAATCGGCGTGGACATTATGGGCGTCCGATGACCACAACCTTCGCGTTGGCACGGGCCGTGCTTGGCCCAAAATGTGTAGATTATTTCTGGTCCTTTGTAGCTGTACTGCTTCCGTTCCTGCCACGGGACAGAGAAGATGTCGAAACTCGTCGGGAGCTCTTGCCAGTTATCTTCGATTTTAGGAGAGCTGATATCCGCCCCGTGAGCCAAACCTAATTGCACCGGGTTTCTTTCCTGCTCTTTTGTCCCGTTACGCCGAAACCATTTTCCCCTCTCACCATTTGGACCGTCGCAGGCATAGTAGGGCATGATTAGCGGCTTTACCTCCGCTTCGATCTGGGCGAGCAGGCGCTTCACTTCCCCTATGTCCACCTGCGCCATTTCGTTCTTTACGACGAGCCATGCTACGGGGTTGAGATCGTACCCGAACATCTGCATTCCCAAGCGGGAACCTTCCACGACGGTCGTGCCACCACCCATGAACGGGTCTGCGACTTTAAGGTGGCGGAGAGAGCCGCGTTTCTGGTGGTTGGCATAATAAACGTCCCAGATCGCTTTGGCGGTCTTGCTCTCGTCGTCTGGCGCTTTTGTTGCCGCCGCCAGCAACATAGAGCGGAAAACGCTAGACCGACGCCGTGCCCACCACTTGGACATCTGGTATATGGGTTTACTCGCGTTGCCCTCGATGTTTGCAATCTGATTTATGGGAATGATCGGAAAATCCACTTCCAAACAGGTCTTGGGGCGGTTGGTGTCTGAGAAGTCCACCGTCTCGACCGCGACTTCGCGCCCCGCCCCCATGACGACGGCGATCTGCTCAATCAGAAGTTCCTTCTTGGATTTGCCTTTGGTCGTTGCCATGTCTTTAGATCTTTGAGATTTCGATAAATGGCACAGCGACTTCGAGAAGCGATAGTCCGCCGTGCGCCAAAGTTGGGTAGCCGCCAGTGCTGCGCCATTTGCGACGGCCGAGAGCGAACTGATTTATTCCGCTCGTGGTGTGCAAGCAAAGCGAGATAGGCGGCAACCAATGTTGAGCCATGCCGGGGCCATTCGCGAACCGGCTGCTACCGAAGTTTTCCTTGAGCCAGGTTGCCTGCTCCTTGTTGGCCACGTCCGTGAACATGCCAGATGCGGCGTAGCCGTGGTCGCTGGTGATCACCAGCCGGCGTCCTGTCGTCATGCGCTCGATCATCTTCCAGAATGAATCGGATGTCAGTTGTTGCGCGGCTTCACGACAGAGCTTTTGAAAACCATCGCCCGGCTCGGCAAGTTGGTGGATGCGTTCGTCTGGCCAATGGTGCCAAAGCACAATGGCAGGCGCGGACGCGATCCAGTCGAGGCAGTATTCCCACGCCGTACTGAGGCTCTCGGTGCGTGCGCCTGGAAGTCGGTGTGCCGATCCCGCGCCATTATTATTGATCGACGACCTCTGCCCGAATCCAAGCGCCTTAGCGAAAGGAGTTGTATCGCTCGGAATTTCCGTGCCACGCGCACTGGCCTGCTGAATGTGATAACCACGCTTCTTGGCTTCTTGCAGTAACCATGGCGATTCGCGCAACGACAATCCGTCGAGGATTAAGACAGCCCTGCCGCCGGTAGACTTGTTCCAGAAGTCGATGACGGATTGCGCCGTGTGCGGGACAGAATTCTCAAACTCATTCCAGAGTTCCCATGCAGAACTGGAGAGTAGCAGTTCAAGTTCGCTGACCTTGCGCTCGCGCTCTGTGACTTCTTGTTCGACATGCTGTGGCGTGAGGGGAGCGGAGAAAAGTTCCCAAAGCTTCTCGAAGATGATCTGCCAGGCCTCTTTGGGCGGTGCTGTGAGAATCGAATCGAGTCTCGGGTCGCGCTCGACCGTCATTGCGTCTCCTTCTCCAAATTCAGCGAGTAGGTCACGCCATCCGGGAGTTTGTGGAGCAAATCAGTTAGCTGGGCGCCAGTCATTTTAGACACATTGATGTTTATGTTGGTAACGTTGGTCGCTGCAGTGATACCCCACTTCTCAACTTCGCCAAGCAGGTTCACCGGAGTCTTCGGTGGTGTTCCCAGCGGCGTGACGACCGACTTGAGAGGCAGCGAGTCGCCGCCGAATATGTTGGGCGATGGAACGGGTCCGGGAACTGACGGCGGAGTCGGCTGTGGAGCAGCCGGAGTTAATGGAAGCGGCAGCGTGCCTCCACTTTGCGGATAGGCACTCGGCAAGTACAGGATGGTTTGCTCAAGTTCTTTGCCAGAACCGAGCTTACCCCTTATGCGCATCCAAGCGGCCTCCTCCATTTCGCCGGGCTGTGCTTGCAGGAGTTCCAGACCGCGCAAGTCGATAGCGAGTTTTCCAGCAGCGCAAAGACGGAGAACTTTTTCCTTCGTCGTTACTTCGCCTAGCCAAGGGATGCAATGCTTGCCGTCGATGCTGGGCTCTTGAAGATCACAAATGAACTTGGCAAGCGAGGAACTGGACGAGGCGTGGGTCACTGCCGCAGTCTCAAAATCTTCCGCGACGAATAGGTCGGTTGCTATTTTTTCGTCTATGGCATTTGGAATCTTGTCCCCGGTGGCATTGTGTTTCTCAACAAGAAAAAGGCATTGCTCTGGCTGCGTGAAGTTCCAGACATCGAGGATGGAAAAGGTGTCGAAAAGGTCTCTGAGTTTTGGGCGCAGATGAGAATTCTGGTAGGTCGTATACAGCGGGCGAAACGCCGCGTCAGTGTCCTTCCATTGATCTGCTAGATAGACGGCTCGCGCACACACAATTAGGTCACGGTCGAAATAGATGTTTGCGGAAGTTTTTTTCGGCAACAGGAAGCGGAGCGTGTTGCGGCGTTGAGGAAGATGTCGCTTGAGCCATATACCGAGCGCCGCTTCGACGTTTTCAGGCTGCTCCGGCAGCACGATGAGCGTTAGACGCCCATCCCCCCAACGATCTGGACGCTCGTTCTCCGCGAGGTCCGTCCACGGGTCGCTCTGCCAATTCTTTCTCAGAACGACAACACGGAACTTGCGCGAAACTTCCTCGCTGCCACCGATAACGTAGCGGACTTCCGCCGCTAGTTGCTCGGTGTCTTGATTATTCTCAAACAGCTTGTCATTCTTCGCATGCGCCAGTAGTTTGCCTTCGGCGTTCTCCTCTTCCTTGAAGACGAGGCGATTCCCAACCGGGTGGATGTTGAAGCTGTTCTCGCGGATCAGCGCCATCTCAGCCGCGAACATGTTGTCGTCGATGGCCTTGCTACGGGTGATGTCGGACTGCAATTCGGCTGGTTCGGCACCGTTGACCCTATCAACGCCTAATGAACGGAGCCACAAGGCGCTGATAATGTCCGCAGAGTGCGGAATGTTCTTATCCGGGTCTTGGACGGCACTCCGGGCTGCTTCGAGATTGCGTCGTGCTTTTTCGAGCAACGTCCGATGGAGCGGGTTGGCAACGGAATTCAAAAGAGAAGTGACGCTGCCTTTGTCGTTGGTGATGTCGAAGTCTGCCGCTGTGATTACCGGCGACTTGTCGCCACGGGTTTTGAACAAATCAACGAGGATGCGAATCAGGTCGCGGGTTTCTTGTGCTTCCGTGGCAACGAGCACTTGGTCTTCGAGCAAGCGCATCAGCACGGGCGAGTAAGGCCACGCCTCCGCAAATTCGGCTCGTGCCGCTTCATACTGCGATGGCGAAACCTCGGCCAGGCGGACGTGTTCCTCGACATGTGGCTTGATGAGAGACTTGATGTCCCCATCGGGGACATTCAGCCTATTCTCGAAGATACGGTATAGCAGAAGACGTTGACGGTCGTGCTTTGCCTGACTGCCTTGGAAATCTACGAGTACCGGATTTATGCGGCGAATTTGCTGGAAAGCCTGCGATTGATTGTCTCGGATCGAAGCAACGAACACGAGCAGATCGGGGTGGTCATTGGCAATCTCGGAGAGCAGTTGGATGAAGTTAAACGCCCAAGTCTGGACTTTCGCCTTTGGACTATCACTCAATCCATCAAACCACGTCTGGAATTCATCGAGGAGCAGAACGGTAGGCTGCGCCTTAAACATCTCAAGAAGTAGGTCGACGCTCGGCACATTGGTTTTGGCATCGCCTTTGCCAAGCCACTTTCCCTTGACCAGTTGGCCTTGTGGATGCCGATCAAACAAGATGTCCCAGAGAAACTTAAATCGTTGCTGGTGGAGGCTCTCAGCGATGAGGCAAAAGTTGGTACGGAACTGGAGTGTTTTCAATTCCGGGCGGTTCAGCCTCGTGGCCCAATCCGCCAGCCACTTGGTCGCCTCAGTCGGGTCTTTGATTGCGTGCCACAGCGCAGCCATCAAGTGCGACTTGCCCTGACCGCGGCCGCCCAGCAGCACAACAGGGCGCGATTTGTCCGGCTGCGTTGCCTCGAAGACCCGCAAGAGGTCAACGGATGGGTAGGTAATGTTCAGAAATTCGACGGTCGATTGTTGGAGGGCACTCGTCGGCTTGTCTGCGGAGAAGTCGATGGTGGTGCCCTTGAGTCGTTCCCCTCTAAATTCCTGCCGCAAAGTTAATTCGAGCATATTGTTTCAATCGATTGAGATAGGTCAAAGGCTGTGATATTTCTGTCTTAGATACAACAGTTTACGGGTCTGCGATGGCTGAACGGTCAATGATACATTGAAGCCTGTACACTTTGCTTGGGCCGGTTCGCAGCGGCAGCGGGCACATGACATCTAGTTGTTTCCACATGACTCAATAGCTGCGAACCCGACCCGGCTTAACCAATCCCACATTTTGTAGGGACCGCTTCGCCTTCTCTGGTCACCAATTTCTAGAGGGAACAAAGAATTATAGAACAGAGGAACAACACTGACGGAAGGTCGCTCGACTCCCAGATTTCCGTTTCGCCGATAAGTTATGGACAGCCTAGTGCCAGATACGCATCGCATTACGCTTGGGTGAAGGTTATCAGGAATGACGGATGATGGGTGATGCCCGTTCCTCCAGCTCCCGGCGGGAGCGTTCAAGTTCCTCGGCGATGACCCTTTCCTTCGGGAGCACTGTCTGATACTCAGCGGCGAGCACTTTGTTGGGAAGATTGTCGAGTGAGTAGTGGGCCTCTGCCGCTCCTTTTTCAGCGCACAGAATGAGTCCGACGGGTGGGTTCTCGCCGGGCTTCATCCAGTGTTCACGGGCATAGTTCAGATAAAGGTGCATTTGCCCAGCGTCCGCGTAACTGAACTTGCCTACTTTGAGGTCGATGATGACCAAACCGTGCAAGCGACGGTGGAAGAAAATGAGGTCGATACGAAACCATGTGTCATCGATGCGAAGCCTCCGCTGGCGGCCAAGAAAGGCAAAATCATCGCCCAATTCCAACAGAAAGTCGGTGAGGCGGTGGATCAACGCTTCCTCCAACTCTGACTCGGAGTATTCATCCTTGAGGTCGAGGAATTCGAGGACGAACGGGTCCTTGATTGCTTCTTCGGGTGTCACCGCGTCGCTGGGTTGGGAAGTCTCGGCCTTCTCCAGCATGGCGGCTTTGTTCTGTGAGAGCGCGATGCGTTC
>Ga0302320_10008112_pt1 | contig 22932 bp, 18 predicted proteins | sample Bog_T0_3_FD_202130 | JGI IMG/M metagenome (GOLD analysis project Ga0302320, IMG submission 202130) | Peat permafrost microbial communities from Stordalen Mire near Abisko, Sweden - Bog_T0_3 | ecosystem: Environmental > Terrestrial > Soil > Wetlands > Peat | place: Sweden: Abisko, Stordalen Mire... | reverse complement strand
TGAGGGTGTCGCGGATGGGCAGTTTGAAAATGCGGTCGGCCAGGTGGCGAATCTCGATGGCGGTGAAGGCCTTGAGCTTGAGGGCGGGATCGAGCGCGCGCAGGGTGGTCAGGAGGTCGATGTACCACTGCTTGTCGAGGGTGGGATGCAGGCCGCCGACCATGTGAACCTCGGTGATCCCCTCGGCGAGCCCGTCGCGCACGGCCTGGACGATCTCCGGCAGGGCGTACTCGAAGGCGTGCGGGTCGCGCTTGCGTGCGCCGAAGGCGCAGAACTGGCAGGAGAGGATGCAGATGTTCGAGTAGTTGATGTACCGATTGAGGATGTAGGTCGCGACGTTGCCGTTCTTGCGCTCGCGGATGATATTGGCGATTGCGCCCAGCGCGTTGAGCTCGTTGGACCGGTAGAGCCGGACGGCGTCGTCATCCGAGATGCGCAGGCCGGCGTCGACCTTGTCGGCGATCGGGCGAAGGGCGGTCGGGATCAGGGCTGGATTAAAGGGCATGCGTGGGTATGGATGAGATTGCGTCTAGGGACAGATTAGGCGGGCCGGGGCGGGTGCGCAAACCGGAAAACGAGGGGGCGGGCTAAGGAGGATATGGGGAGCACGGAAGGAACGTAAAGCGTCGGCGCAGCACGCAGAAAAGCCGCGCAATTTCGATTTTCCCGGCGGCTGGCTCGGTTTTTGCAGCTTTGCGGGTGGATGATGTGGCGCTCTCTTGTGATCGTTGGGCTTGGGCTTGCAGTGGCGCGGCCGGGGGCGGCGCGTGCGCAGGAGCAGGCCGGGGCGGACGCGGGGATCAATGCGCTCGCGGAGGTGGGGCTCTCGCAGTTGAGCGACCCGGGCAATACGGCGCTGGGACAGGCGGCGCTGGCGGTACGGCCGGGCGAGTGGAAGCACGCGGAGACGCCGCATTTCATCCTGCATTTTTTCCGTAATTTCGTGGCGGCGCAGGCGGCGGCGGAACTGGAGTATTATTACCATTCGATCTCGACGGAACTGGGCCGGGATACCTCGTCGTGGGAACGGAAGTCGCACGTTTATATCTTCGAGAACGAAGACGACTGGCACGTGTTCCAGAAGAAGGCGCAACTGGACCCGTGGACCGGCGGGATTCACTCGGAGGGGAACCTCTTCATCGTGCGCAACCCGGCCTACAAGTTCGAAGGGCGCTCGCTGGGGCATGAGACGGCGCACCTGGTGCTGTACCGGTTCTTCGGGGCGGCGATCCCGCTCTGGCTCAACGAAGGGTACGCGGAAAACTCGTCGATCCGTTTTTACGCTGGTTTGGAAAGGCGACGCGGGTACAATGCGCGCCCCCGTTCGGCGGTGCTGACGGCTTCGAATTATATTCCGATTGCGAACCTGACTTCCGCCGTAACTTATCCAGACGATGTCACCCAGGTTTCGATTTTTTACCAGGAGTCCGAGAAGCTGGTGGGCTTCCTGCGCACCCAGAGTGAGCCGGGGTTCGTCACGTTTCTGGATGCGATCTCGCACGGGAGCCGTTTTGAAACGGCGCTGTCGAGGGGATTTGGGGACCGCTTTACGAGCCTGGACGCGCTGGATCGGGAATTCGTGGTTTACGCGCAACGGCCGTATCAGCCGCTGGCGGGCAATTAGCTGGGCGGCGCTCTGCCTGCTGGCTCCCCTCTCCTGCTTTGCGCAACGGCCGTTTGCCACGCCGGCGGGTCCGGCGGCGACGCCGTTCCGGGGGTTCTCTGATACGGGCGGGCCGTCGGAAACGGCGGACGAGCCGGAGCCGGCGCTGGTGGAGAAGCCGTTCGATCAATTATCCAACCAGGAAATCAATGAGTTCGGCCGCAAAGCGCTGGCAATCCGTCCGAACGAATGGAAGCACGCGGAGACGGACAATTTCATCCTGCATTATCGCCGCGTGACGGAAGCGAAGAAAGTGGCGCGGGAGGTCGAGTACGATATCAAGTTCGTGGCGACGGCGCTCGGGGCGGCCAAAGATCGGTACCAGAAGAAGTCGCACGTTTATATTTTCGAGGATGAGGCGGAGTGGAAGCGCTTTCTGGCCCAGACGACGGTGGCTCCATGGGCGGTGAGTTTCGCCCGCGGGGACGATCTTTTCCTGAATCTGCGGAACCGGGAAGGGATGGCGTTTGACTCGCGGACGCTGGCGCACGAGACGACGCACGCCGTGGTGGCGCGGCTCTACCCGCGCACGGAATGGCCGCTCTGGCTCAACGAGGGGCTGGCGGAATACATGGGCGCGGCAAGCGTGGCGACACGGAAGAACCAGACGATCAAACGCCACGAGCATACGCTGAATTTCGCCTCGATGTCGCTGGATCAAATCCAGGAGATCAAGGTGTACCCGCAGGACCCGGTCGAGGTGGCGCAGCTCTACGAGACGGCGGAAAAGCTGATCCGCTTTATCATGACGGAGCTGCCGAAGGACCGGTTCACGCGATTCATCGACGCGGTGCTGGGCGGCAAGTCGCTGGGCGACGCACTGCTTTACGTTTACCCGGACAAGCTGGTGTCGTATGACGACTTCCAGAAGAAGTTCGCCCGGTTCACCAAATAGCCATGCCCGCTCCCAGGAAATCCAAGGCCGCCGCTCCCGCTCCGAAGAAAGGGGCGGTGCGCGCGGTCGCCGGCTCGGACGAGGCGGAGGTCAAACGGCGCGCCGCCGCACTGGCGGAGGAAATGGCGGGGCCGGACGCGGGGGAATTCGGGCGGGACGTGATCGACGGGACGGCGGACAACGCCGACCAGGCGGCGGGGCGCATCGACGAGACGCGGCAGGCGCTGTTGACGCTGCCTTTCTTTGGCGGGGAAAAACTGGTGTGGCTGAAGAATGCGAATTTCCTTGCGGACACGGTGCTCGGGCGGTCGACGGCGGTGGCGGAGGCGCTCGAGCGGCTGCAGGAGACGCTCGCCGAAGGGCTGCCGGGCGGGGTGAAGTTTCTGCTTAGCGCAATCGACGCGGACAAGCGGCGGAGCTTTTACAAGGCGCTCGGGAAGGCGGGCGACATCGAGGTTTTCGACAAGGCGGACACGTCGCGCGGCGGCTGGGAGGAAGCGGCGGGGACGACGATCCAGACGCGGGCGCGCGAGCAGGGGCTGCGGATGAGCGCCGAGGCGGTCGAACTGCTGGCGATGCAGACCGGGGGGGATTCGCGCCAGGTGGACAACGAGCTTGAGAAAATCGACCTCTACCTCGGAGCGGGCCGGCGGGAGGCGACGGTCGAGGACGTGCGGGCGCTGGTGCCGCTGTCGCGCTCCGGAGTGGTCTTCGAGTTGGGCAACGCGCTGGCCGCGCGGCAGACGAGCCGCTGTTTCGCGCTGGTCGAGCAATTGCTCAAACAAGGGGAGAGCGCGGTGGGCATCCTGCTGGTGGCAATCGTGCCGACGGTGCGAAGCCTTCTGCTGGTCAAGGACCTGATGCAACGGCACCGGCTCAGCGCGCCGCAAGCGCCGTGGTTTTTCAACAGCACGCTCAACAAGCTGCCCCCGGAAGCGACCGAGCATCTGCCGCGGAAAAAGGACGGCACGATCAACGCCTACGTGCTGGGCCTGGCGGCTGCGCATGCGAAACGCTTCGAGATGGGCGAACTGCGGGAATTGCTCGATGCATGCTTGGCGGCCAACGTGCGACTGGTGACCACCGGGCTGGATGAACGCGTGGTGCTGGCGGAATTGATCGGGCGGGTGGCGAAGAGGTGAGAACCCAATCCCTTTATGAAAGACCCTATCGTTCAGATCAAACAGGCATTCAACCGGGCGCAGAGTATTGCGGCGGATTGGATCGAGCGCTTTAACGCGGAACTGGAATTTGCAGCGCAGCTGGCGGAGTGGCATCCGGCGCAGGCGAAGAAGTGGCAGCCGCTGATTGGGAAAGCAGCGCAATTGGTTCACGAGGCTTCGCTGGCCGGGGAAACCTCACGCATTGAGTCGGCGGCAAAGGAGGGGGAGAAGATACTGGCTCCGCTGGCCGCGACGGCTAAGTCATATAGAATACATCTCGCCGGGCATGCGCATATCGACATGAACTGGATGTGGTCGTGGCCGGAAACGGTGGCGATTGTAAATGACTCGTTCACGACGGTGCTCACGCTTTTGGAGGAATTCCCGGAGTTTCACTTTACCCAGAGCCAGGCCAGCATTTACGCGATTGTCGAAAAATATAACCCGGCGATGCTTGCCCGCATCGCGCGGCATGTGAAGGAAGGCCGCTGGGAAGTGGCGGCCAGCCATTGGGTTGAGAATGACAAGAATATGTCCGGGCCGGAAAGCCTGGCGCGGCACCTTCTTTATACGCGGGATTACATGAGGAAGCTCTTCGGGCTGAGCCCGGAGGATGTTCCAATCGATTGGTGCCCGGATACTTTCGGCCATCCGGCGACGATGCCAAGTTACCTCGCGCGGGGCGGCGTTCGCTATGCCTATCTGCACCGGCCCGGCAATGAGACCTCGCGAAAGCCGTGCGCATTTTGGTGGAAGGCTGCCGACGGCGCGAAGGTGCTCGTCCGCAATGACATGGTGGCGGCCTATAATGGCGTGCTCAGACCGGACACTCTTATGGATTGCATTCGCCTTATGGTGCGGGAAGTTAATCTGCCAGTGGCGATGTATGTCTACGGAGTGGGCGACCACGGGGGCGGCCCTACCCGGCGGGATTTGCTTCGCGGGCGGGACATGGCGGGGTGGCCTATCTTCCCGAAGTTGATATTTTCAAAGGCAAAGACGTTTTTCGAAGAACTCGAAAAGGTCGCCGCGGGCCTGCCCGTGCTTGAGGAGGAGTTGAACTTTGAAGTTACCGGTTGTTACACGACGCAATCACTTATCAAGAAGTCCAACCGGCTCGGGGAGAATCGCCTGGTGGATTTGGAGCTGGTTACCGCGCTTTCGTGGGCCATCTGGGATCGGCCGGTTCCGGACGACCACCTTGAAGAGGGCTGGCGGAATGTGCTGTTCAATCACTTTCACGACATACTTCCGGGGTCCGGAGTGCATGATACCCGCACTTATTCGCATGGGTTATTCCAGCAGGTCATGGCTTCGACGAGCATCCTGGAAACAGAGAGCTTGAGGCACCTGGCATCGAAGGTGGATACGTCATCTTATGCCGGAGACGAGGAAGAATCGCTGCCCGCGTCAAGGGTTTCATCGGGCCTGGGAGCCGGGTCGGGAATCGACGGCTCCGATGGCGCGATCAGTTCGGCGGAACGGAGCGGGGGGCACGGGAACCGTCCGTTTATGATCTTCAATCCCACGGCTTATGAGCGGAGCGAGGTGATCGAATTCAAAGTTTGGGATAACGCGGCTCCGGGGGAGCCGGATCCGTTTGATAAGAGGCAATTTTCAATTCAAGGCCCCGACGGGAAACAGGTTCCGGCGCAGGTCGTCGGCTCGAGCGGAAACTGCTGGGGACATCAGTTCGTGACGCTGGCCGCGCCTGTAACTGCACCCGCGCTGGGTTATACGACTCTTGCCGTCATTGAAAAGAAGACCGAGGAGAAAACGGCTCCGGCGGTCCGGCACCTGGGCCGCACCCATCATTGTTTTTACCTTAAGAATGAGCGGGAGCCAGAAGGTTTGGAAAATGAATACCTCAGTGTCGAGTTCGATATGGCGACGGGAGGAATCCGTTCCCTGGTTGACCGGAAGAACGGTGTCGAGTTGATTTCGCCCGACGCGCCGTCGCCGGCTTTTGAGTACGCGACGGAAGTGCCGCATTCCATGACGGCGTGGGTGATTGACCATCATGGCGCGATCGAATACCCGGTGATGACAGGATATAAACGCGCAGCCACCGGGCCGCACAAGGTTAGCTTTGAGGCAATGTTCCGCATCCGTGAATCCGACTTTACGGTGGTCTATGAATTGCGTGCGGGCGAGCCGCGTTTGTACATTCATATTACCGGAACGTGGTTTCAACGCGGAACGGGCGAAACAGGAATCCCCACGCTGCGGCTGGCTTTCCCGCTGGCGCTGGATCAGGCGAAGGGCACTTATGAGATACCATTCGGCGCACTGGCGCGGACCTTCGATCGGGGCCAGGAACTCCCGGCGCTCCAATGGGCGGGAGTTACAGGGAAAGCGGGGGACAAGGAGGCCGGGCTGCTTCTGCTGAATGATTCCAAGCATGGTTATTCACTTGATGGAAGCACGCTCCGCCTGACTTTGATCCGGGCAAGTTATGACCCCGATCCGTTGCCGGAGATTGGCAGGCACGAGATACACGTTGCCCTGGAGCCCTTCGCGGGCAAGTTGCCGGTGGCGCGGGCAATTGCAAGCGGACGCGTATTTAACCATGCATTGCGGATTATTGGCACAGGGGCGCACAAGGGGGCATTGGCTCCGGAGTTATCGCTCGTGGCGTTGAAGCCGTCGTCCTGCATTTCGAGCGGGATAAAGAAGGCGCATCATACGGACGGGCTGGTGTTCACGTTCTTCGAGCCGACCGGGAAGGATCAGACGGTAACGGCGGGGCTTGACGCCACGCTGTTTGGCAAGGTGAAGAGCGCGGTTGAGGTGGACTTGATCGAGGAACGTGTGAAGAAATCAAGCGCCAGGGCTCAGGGGCAGAAGGTGCGGCTTTCGGTTCCGGCGCACGGGATTGCTTCGGTGCTGGTTCGCTTCGAGGGAAGATAGGCCCTATAGGCCAAATGGGACCTATAGGTTAGCCGAGGGCGGCTAACTGCTCCCAGAGTTTGACCTGCTCGGGGGTGACCGAAGCGGGGACGTCGATGCCGATAACGACGTAGAGGTCGCCGCGGGTGCCGCCGGTCTGGTGCAGGCCGCGCTGCTTGAGGCGAAAACGCTGGCCGTTCTGGGTGCCGGGGGGAATCTTGAGGCGCGCGGAGCCTTCGAAGGTGGGCACGCGCACTTCGCCGCCGAGGACGGCGACCCAGGGCTTCAGTTCGTGGTCGTGGATGAGATCGTGGCCTTCGACACGAAAATCGGGGTGCTGGGCGAAGCGGACGCGGAGGTAGAGGTCGCCGGCTTTGCCGCCGCGGCCGGCGCGCTCGCCCTGGCCGGCGAGGCGGATGCGCTGGCCCTCGTGGACTCCGGCGGGAATGCGGACGTTGTAGGTCTCGACCTTGTCGGCATCGGAGCGCCGGAGGGAGACGGCGCGCTTGGAGCCGTTGATGGCTTCGTCGAGCGTGACCATGATGTCGGCCTCGACGTCGTGGCCGCGCGCCGGCCCGCCGAAGCCGCCGGCTTCCTCGCCAGGCTCGAATTCACCGAAGCCGCCGGAGGGGCGCCCGCGACCGCCGAAGAAGGTCTCGAAGAAGTCGCTGAAGCCGGTGCCGCCAAAGTGGAACTCGACGCCGCCCTGGCGTCCGGCGCCGGGCTGTGCGAAGTCCTGCCAATTGGGCGGAGCCTGCTGGCCGCCGCGCTCCCAATCGGCGCCGAGGGTATCGTATTTCTTCCGTTTCTCCGGGTCGCTCAGGACCTCGTAGGCCTCGTTGATTTCCTTGAATTTGGCCTCGGCGGACTTTTTGTCGCGCTCCTTGGCCATGTCGGGGTGGTGCTGGCGGGCGAGCTTGCGGAAAGCTTTTTTGATCTCGGTCTCGGTGGCGGTCTTCGAGACGCCAAGGGTATCGTAGTAATCTTTGAACTGCACGAGAGGACTTTACGCCGCGCGGGCGGGTTGGAAAATGGGAAAGTTCGCCGCTACGGCGCCTGGTTGCCGTCGGCGAGCCATTGCAACGCTTCTTCGAGAGCCCGAAAGACACGGACCACCTTGTTGCTTTTTTGGGCCATCTCCCGCCGGCTTTCGTACATGCGGCCGAGCCCAAAATGAAGGTCCTCCGTCGCAATGATGGCGAGTTTTGACGGCAAATCAGGCGCATCCATGCTTGCCGACAAATTGGCAAGGTCGGCTATGCGGTCCACGGAAACGAGTTCGATCTTCGAGACGGCTGACATATCGATCAGCTCGTCGTACCCCTGAACATCAGGCCGTGACCAAACCGTTTGCTGGTACCCAAAGACCTCCGCGTCTGTTAACACTCCATACGGGCTCACGACGACCAAACGCCGGCCATGTTCTATGCGATAATCGATAGGCACCGGGCGAACATTACGCGGCGCCGACGCCTTCGAAAATGCGAAAGTCTGCGATTCGCTTACAATCCCACGGGATGCCGGGCTTCGAAGCCCCAGGCGGCGCGACCGTCGGCATGCCAGCGGGGGCCTTCGGTGCCATAGTATCCGGTGGTATCCAGGCGCAGGCCGGCGATGACGGCGAAGCTGTGGCCTTCGCGCGAGTAGACGGTGATCCAGCGGCCGGGGCCGCGCTGGCCGTAGCTGAGCAACTCAGAGGATTGCGCGGGCGTGGCGAGGACGCCGGCTGAGTGCAGGGCGAAGGAAACAGTGCCGGAGCAATCGTAACCGGAATCGCAAAAACTGCCGTGGCCGCCGCCCCATTTGTAGGGCATCCGGCGGAGAGAGTTGGCGGCCCAGATGGCGCGCTTGACGGCATCGGGGGCATTCGCGGGGGCGTAGGCGACGCCGTGGCGGACGACGGCGCGATTGCCGCGCACCGTGGGTCGGCTGCCGCCCTGGATGACGGCGGCGCGCGGGGAGTCGGAGTCGGCGCTAACGGAGCGGTAGTAGGGATAGGACTGCGGCTGGTAGTATGCGTAGTAATACGACTGGGCGCGCGCGGAGAGAGCGGTAAAGAGAAGGACGAGGAAGATGAAACACCTTTGATTAGAGACCATAGTTTCAGTAAAGCTGGATTTGGGCCACGCCCGATGTCCTTGAAAGCATCGGGGCCTGATTAATAATTGATGAACCACGGATTACACGGATTTTCGCGGATAAATTCAGGGGCAGGTTCGCCTTTGCGGCTTTGCGTGAGGCAATGATCACGTTCATCATACGGCGGGTGGTTTCGCTTCTGTTCGTGCTGTTTTGCGTGGTGACCATCACGTTCCTGCTGATCCGGCTGGCGCCCGGGGGGCCGTTTGACCGGGAACGGAAAATTCCGCCGCAAATCGAGAAGGAGTTGCTGGCGAAGTACAAGCTGGATGGGCCGCTCTGGCAGCAGTACCGCGGCTATATATGGGACGTGGCGCACGGTGATTTGCGGCTCTCGACAAAGTACCGGAACCGCTCGGTCAACGAGCTGCTGGCGCAGTCGCTGCCGGTGTCGGGAACGCTGGGGGCGATCGCGTTCCTGATCGCGACGGCGGGCGGGGTATGGGTGGGCGCGTATGCGGCGGTGCGGCACGGGACGGCGGCGGATACATGGGCGATGCTGGGGGCGCTGCTGGCGATTTCGATCCCGACGTTCGTGATCGGGCCGCTGCTGATCCTGGCGTTTGCGCTAAAGCTGAACTGGCTGCCGGTGGGCGGTTGGGGCGGGGTCGCGTGCCTGGTGCTGCCGGCGATCACGCTGGCGAGCCCTTACGTGGCCTACATCGCGCGGCTGATGCGCACGAGCATGCTCGAGGTGCTAGGGCTGGATTTCATCCGCACGGCGCGCGCGAAGGGACTGGATGACGGGCGGATCATTTTCAAGCATGCGCTGAAGGTGGCGATCCTGCCGGTGATCTCGTTCCTGGGGCCGCTGGCGGCGAATCTTCTGACCGGGTCGATAGTGGTCGAGAGCATTTTCAATATCCCGGGAGCGGGCGGTTTTTTCGTGAACTCGATCCAGAACAGGGATGGGTTCCTGCTGGGCGGAGTGGTGATCGTCTATTGCGCGCTGCTGGTGGTGATGAACCTGGCCGTCGACCTGATTTACATGGGCCTGGACCGGCGCATCCGGCTGTATGACTGAGACGCCCGGTATCTGGCAGCGGCTGTGGGCAGGGCGGGTGGCGCGCACGGCGTTCATCGTGCTGGCGCTGGTAACGCTTTCGGCGATCGCCGGGCCGGCGCTGATGCCGGCGGGCTCAGGAGAGGTGAGCGGGAACCAGTTCAGCCCGCCAGCGTGGGCGCATCCCTTCGGCACGGACTTGAACGGGCGCGACGTGCTCTACCGCGTGCTCGAGGGGGCGCGCGTCTCGCTGCTGGTGGGGTTCTCCGGGGCGCTGATCTCGTTCTTCGTGGGGACGGCGTACGGGCTGGTGGCGGGCTACGCGGGAGGCAGGACCGACGAGGGAATGATGAGGGCGGTGGAGATTCTCTACTCGATCCCGCGGCTGATCATCATTCTTATTTTCATCAATGCGTTCGACTCGCACCTCAAGACCTGGATGGCGGGCGCGGGCTTGAACGGGCTGGTGGCGGACTCGCGCGTGGTGATCCTGATTCTGTGCCTGGGGCTGATCGAATGGCTGACGATGGCGCGGATCGTGCGCGGACAGGTGCTGGCGCTTAAGGCGCAGCAATTTGTGGCGGCGGCGCAGGCGCTGGGGCAGAGCCATTTCAAAATCCTGACGCGCCATCTGCTGCCGAACCTGCTGGGGATCGTAGTGGTCTACCTGACGCTGACGGTGCCGGCAGTGATCCTGGATGAATCGTTCCTGAGTTTCCTGGGCCTGGGGATTCAGCCGCCGCAGGCGAGTTGGGGATCGCTGCTCGCCAACGGCGCGGAGGTCATCAACCCGATCCGGAGCAATTGGTGGCTCCTGGTGTTCCCCGCATTGGCGATGTGCGTGACGCTGCTGGCCCTGAATTTCCTGGGAGACGCGATCCGCGAGGCCGCGGACCCGCGAGCGCGAAGAGCATAAGGCCTATCCGGCCTATGTGGCCCATGCGGGCCGCCAAAAAGCAGAGGTTTTCATTTTGCGGTCTTCAGAATAAAGAAAGAGCCACGCCATGGATTTGCTCGAACTATTGCAAGAAAAGGTCGTGCCCGGAGATGGCGCGATGGGAACGATGATCCTCGAGGCCGGGGTGCCGATCGAGCGCTGCTTGGAGGAGCTTTGCGTGAGCCAGCCGGACTTGATCCGGGGCATCCACGAGCGGTACATCGATGCCGGGGCGCAGGTGATCGAGACCAATAGCTTTGGCGCGAACGCGGCGCGGCTGGCGAAGTACGGGTTCGAGCGGCAGGTCAATGAGATCAACTGGACAGCGGCCAAGCTGGCCCGCGAAATGGCGCGCGGGAAGGACGTTTGCGTGGCTGGCAGCGTGGGGCCGCTGGGCCTTACGGCGGAACAGGCGGCGACGCAGGGCATCGACCGCAAGGCGGTATTCCAGGAGCAGATCGGAGCGCTGCTGGACGGGGGGGCCGACGTGATTTTCTTCGAGACGTTCACGAACCTCGACGAAATGCTGCTCGCGCTTTACGTGAAGCAATCGCTGCATCATTGCCCGGCGATCTGTTCGATGTCGTGCTCGGAGGAAGGGCGGCTGCCGGATGGGACGCCGCTGCCCGAGGCGTTCCGGAAGCTGCGCGAAGCGGATGCGCAGATCGTGGGCTCGAATTGCCTCAACGGGCCGCAGGCGATGTTGCGCTTATTCGAGCGGGTGCCGCTCGAGGGCCTGCTCTCGGCCTACCCGAACGCCGGCTACCCGAAGTATCATGACGGGCGATACCTTTATTTTACCTCGCCGGAATATTTTGCGAATTCGGCGCGAGGCCTGGCGGCGCAAGGGGCGCGGCTGATCGGCGGCTGCTGCGGGATCGGGCCGCAACACATCGCGGCGATGGTCGAGGCGCTCAAGGCGGTCGAACCGGCAACGACGAAGGTCTTCGTCGAAGAGACGCTGCCGGCAATCGCCGCGCCCGTGGCGCCCGCCGAGCCGGAAGGGCGGAACATCCTCGACTTGGTGAAGAGCGGGAAGACTGTGGTGATGACGGAATTGGACCCGCCAAAGACGCTGGACCTCGAGAAATATTTCTTGGGAGCAAAGGCGCTGACCGATGCCGGGAGCGATGTGATCACCCTGGCGGACAATTCGCTGGCGATCCTGCGGGTGAGCAACCTGGCGATTGGGGCGATGCTGAAACAACAGCTCGGGATCGACCCGCTGCTGCACGTGAGCTGCCGGGACCGGAATCTGATCGGGCTGCAAAGCGACCTGATGGGGATGTCCGCGCTCGGCATCCATCACGTGCTGCCGCTGACGGGCGACCCGGCGAAGGTGGGCGACCACCCCGGGGCATCGTCGGTTTACGACGTGAGTTCGATTGAATTGATCGGGATTATCAAGCGGATGAATGAGGGGGTCGCTTACACGGGGAGATCGATCAAGACGACGTCGCGATTCATCATCGGCTGCACGTTCAACCCGAATGCGAAGAACATGGACGCGCAGGTGTCGCGGCTCGAGCGGAAGGTGGTGGCAGGGGCACAATACGTGATGACGCAGCCGGTGTTCGAGCCGCGGATGGTCGAGGAGATGCACCGGCGCACGAAGCATCTGGCGGTGCCGATTTTCACCGGGATCTGGCCGCTGCTGACGGGACGGCAGGCGGAGTTCCTGCACAACGAGGTGCCGGGCATCGTGATTCCCGAGCGGGTGCGCGCGGAGATGGCCGGGAGGGAAGGCGCCGACGGCAGGAAGAAGGGAATCGAACTGGCGCGGGAGGTGTGCCGGGCAACGCTCGACCTATTCCCTGGGGTGTATTTGATTACGCCGTTCCTGCATTACGACACGACGGTGGAGCTGGCGGCCTTTGTCCGGAGCAAGAGCTAAAGAACCAGAATTGTTAACCACGAATTTCACGGATTTACACGGATTGCAGAAGAGGGGATCATCCGTGCCCATCCGTGAAATCCGTGGTTAAATCCACATCTCCGAAACATTTTCCAATGTCGAAACTATCCCGAGCGGTGGTGCTGCAGACAGCCGGAGTGGCGCTGGCGCTCGCTGCGGCGGTTTTGCTGGCGCATCATTACGACCTCGCGGGCGTGCTGGGGCGGATGCAACGGCGGCTAGGGGGGATGGAATGGTGGGGCGCGCTGCTCTACCCGCTGCTGGTGGCCGCATGCAATCTGCTGCTGCTGCCGGGCAGCGTGCTGACGCTGGGGAGCGGACTGTTCTTCGGATTGTGGTGGGGAACTTTCCTGGTGCTGTGCGGGAATGTGCTGGGGGCGGCGGCGGCGTTCGGGATCGGGCGGCTGCTGGGGCGGACGTGGGTCGAGGAGCGGATCCTGCGCAAGGCCAAATGGGCGCGGCTGGACGAGGCAATCTCGCGCGAGGGATGGAAGGTTATTTTCCTGAGCCAGGTGCATCCCTTCTTCCCTACCAGCCTGTTGAATTACTTTTACGGCATAACCAGGATTCGGTTCCGGACGTGCATGCTCTGGGTCGCGGTGGCGCAATTGCCGGGGATTTTTTTGTACGCCTACCTGGGGACTCTGGCGCAACTCGGGATCAAGCTCTTCGAACACAAGAACCATCCGCACCCGCATGAATACGTGGTCTGGATAGGGGGGCTGTTGCTGACAGCGGCGGTGACGGCGGGCATCGGGCGGATCGCGCTGCGGATGCTGGGAGAAGCCGGGGCGGATGTGACGGATGCGGCGAATGGGAAAGCGAAAGCGACGCGGCGCAAGGCTGCCGCGATGGAAGTTGTGACGCCGGGACAGTGAGCCGGGGCCGCGGGCCAGGGATTACCTCATACCGCCGCGACCAGCGCGGGCCAGGCACGCAGGAGGCGGCCGTACTCGAGGATAAAGCGCTGCATCATGGCGCGGGCGTCGGGGGCGGGCCATTGGTCGCGCATGTCGAAGGGGATGTCGAAGTCGGGCTCGGCGAGGGCGAGGCGGGTCTGCTCGATGTAGTCGTCGACGTCGCGCTGCCAGAAATCCGGGGCATCGCGCTCCTGGGCGACGCAGTATTCGAGATAGCCGATTTTGTCGCTCTCGTGCTGGAGGACGAAGCAGCGCAGGAATTCGCGGAAATCCTCCGCGGGCGAGCCGGCGAGGTCGCACAGGTGCCGGCCCAGCGAGTCCATACGGGCGGCGGTGTCCAACTCCCCGGCCGGCGCCACCCAGCCGAGCACCATGCCGCGCAGGAGGTGCGCGAATTCCCACATGGCGACGGGCCGCGAGCCCTCGAAGGGCGGCACAATAAGGCCGCGGCCAATGCCGGGATCGTGGCGCGTGGCCAGCGGCAGATGGCCGGAGAAACCCGAGGCGCAGCATTGCCAGAGGGCGGCGCCCCACACGTAATCCTCCGCATGCATGAAGGGTGGGAAGGGTGGGAGCATGGCGCGCGCATCGATGCCGAGCGCCATGCCGGGGCAGATGCCGGTATCCGCGATCGACATCCGCGGCCGGAGCGCGCAAACGCCCGCGCTGCGCAGGTACGCGCGGTATTTCTCCTCTCCCTGGCCGGTGAGCCGCTCGAGACTTTCGCCGCGATACGACAAGTAGTAGTAGGCAGTCGGAATGCCGGGATGGCCGTAATGCCCGGTGAATGTGGTAATGATGCGCCCCTCGGTCTCCTGGAGGCGGCGGAGCAGATCGTCGGTGATACCGATAAACTCCGGCTCGCCGGCGAAGAAGCTGCCCACGCTTCGGCCGAGCATGCTCTCATGAAGCGCGATGTAATCGCACACGACGCTGCGCCGGCCTTCAAAAGTCTGCGCGTACTCGGGATAGAACCAGCGCTGAAAGCTCTCGTTGGAGGAGAAAACAGTCAGCCCGTCAGGCGATGCCCGGCCGGGAGGGGCGGTCAACTCGCAGACCATGTCGTCATCGAGACTAAGGAACGGCCGTCCGGCATGGCGCAGGAGCAGGGCGTTGCGATTGGCGCCGCAAACAAAACCGGCGCCCCGGGAATCGGCCAGGCCGGCGGCGGCGATGGCGGGAGCAATGCCGGCGCGTTGCGCGAGCGCCGCGCCATCGGACAGGGCAAAGGATGCGATGGCCGGATCGACACCGGCGCGTTGCGCGAGAGCGGCCGCCTGGCGACTGCGTTCCCCGTCGTCGATCAACGTGATCTTCACGGACTCGGCGCGCGCGAGATCGGCGATGACCGCGGGGGCGTTGCGGGCGCGGCCGTTTACGGAGACCGTGATTTCGACGGAGCGGCCGTATTCGCGGGCATTGCGCCCGAAGGTCGTGATGACGCGCCGGAGCTGGTCTTCGCGGCCTGCGCTGGGGATGCCGATTGCCTCGATGCGGACTGGCTCATCGTTGCCCGGGCCAGCCGCAGCGCAGCGCCGGGCCAGCTTGCTTGCGCGGAAAAGGAGGCCGGCCTCGATCATTTTTCCGGCCCAATGGCTGATCTCGCGGACCTCCGTGGACTCGAGCGAATGATAGAGCGCGTACTCGCCAAGGTGCTCGGAGAGGGGCTTGAAGTCGGAGCACGCCGCAAGGAAATCGACGGCGATCGAGGGCCAGAGCCGCCCTTCCGGCGCGCCGCGCAGGCAGACGGCATGCCAGCCGGCGCCGGCAGGCACGGCGATGATGTCCGCGCGGCGCACCGTTTCGGCGTCGGAGGAGGCCGCCGGGGCGGCTGACGCCGTTTGCTTGAATGATGAGAGGAGACCCACGTGATGCGTTGCAAAAATTGACGCCGTATTCTTAATAAGGCCGCGGGTATGACGACAGCCAATAAAATCACCGTCACGCGCATCGTGCTGATCCCGGTCTTCGTAATGATGGCGATCTATTACGGGCGCGGGGTGCAGGCGGGGCATCCGCTGGACTGGCAACGGTTCCTGGCGATCTTTCTGTTCCTGGTGGCGGCGGCGAGCGACGGGCTGGATGGCTACGTGGCGCGGCGGTACAATCAGCGCAGCCGGCTGGGAGTACTGCTGGACCCGATCGCGGACAAGGGCCTGCTGCTGGCGGCGATCATCACGCTGAGCTTCAGCAATTGGACTTACGAATTCCCGCTCTGGTTTCCGGTGCTGGTGATCACGCGAGATGCCGTTATCCTGATCGGGACGGCGCTGCTGCACTACATGGTGGGCCAGGTGCAGGTGAAGCCGAGCTGGATGGGAAAAACCGCGACGGCGCTCCAGATGGTGGCGATCTCGATGGTGCTGCTGCAGTTGAATTTCTTCGACCGGACGGTGCAGATCGCCGGCCAGAGCATCGAAATCAGTTTTCTGGATATTCCGGTAACGCTTGCGGGCATCTTCACCCTGATTTCCGGGATCGGTTACGTGTTGACCGGCATCCGCCAGTTCCAAGCCGGCGGCCACGCGATCTAAAACCTCGTCCACACTGTCCACCCGCTCGGAATGACAGACTTGGCTTGCATCAACCCAGCATGCGGCGATGCTGCCGGTTCACCATGACCACCGCTCCCGCCATCCACATCTCCTCGCGCACCGCCGCGATTGTCGGCCGGCCGAATGTCGGAAAGTCAGCGTTGTTCAACAGGCTGGCGGGGCGGAAGATTTCCATCGTCCACGATCAGCCGGGAGTTACACGAGATCGCATTGTTGCGGAGTGCAAGCTGGGGGAGCATCCGTTCACCATCATCGATACCGGAGGCATCGGCGGGGACGTGGACCAGAGCTTCACGGCGCAGGTGCACACCGAGGTGGAGCTGGCATTGCAGACGGCGGAGGTGATCCTCTTTGTAGTAGACGGGCAGGACGGGCTCACGCCGGTCGATTCGGAACTGGCGCGGCGGTTACGCCGGGTGAGCAAGCCGGTCGTGCTGATTATCAACAAGGTGGACGTCGACAAGCACCGCAATTTCGACGTGGATTTCTCGCGGCTCGGGTTCGACCATTCCGTGCGCGTGAGCGCGGAGCACGGGCGGAATATTTCCGAGCTGGTTGAATTGACCGAGTCCTTCCTGCCGCCGCCGCGGCCCGGCGAGCCGGCGGCCAGGCCACCGGTAAAGCTGGCGGTGGTGGGCCGGCCCAATGTTGGAAAATCATCGCTCATCAACGCCATCCTCGAAGACAGCCGCACGATGGTCAGCCCCATTTCCGGCACGACTCGCGACGCGGTCGACGTGCCTTACGAACGCGGCGGCCAGCCTTACATCCTCATCGACACCGCCGGCATCCGGCCGCGCGGAAAGGTGAGCAACACGGTCGAGGTATTCAGCGTGATGCGTTCGGAAAAAGGCATCCGGCGGGCGGACCTTTGCGTGCTGGTGATCGACGCGACCATGGGGGTCACCGCGCAGGACAAGAAGATCGCGGGCCAGATCCAGGAGGCGCGCAAGCCGTGCGTGGTGGCGGTGAACAAGTGGGACCTGATCGCCATCGAAGGCGACCGGAAGGAGTTCCTGCATGAGTTCATGGAGAGCATCAAAAGCGAGTTGTTCTTTCTCGATTACGCGCCGGTGATGATGGTCTCGGCGAAGACGGGCGATAACATGGCGCGGCTGTTCCGCACCATCGAGGAGGTGCGCCATTGCGCGAGCCAGCGCATCACAACGGGGCCGCTGAACCGCCTGATGCATGCGGTGCTCAGCGCGAATCCGCCGCCGATCCGCAGCGGAAAACGCTTCAAGATACTCTACGCAACGCAACTGGACACGGGCGAGGAGGCGATTCCACCGCCGCAATTTTTGCTTTTCGTAAATACCGCGGAAGCACTGACGCCGGCGTACAAAAAGTATCTCGAGGGCCGTATCCGGGAGCAGTCGCCATTTACGGGCCTGCCGGTGATCATCCATTTGCGTGGCCGGCCACCGAGGGAGAAGAGGGACTGATTCGCGCGAGCGTTGGCGCGAATTACATGGTTAAAAATATTTCTTGCGCCACATATACTTTGTGGTACAAAGTTCTCCCATGAACGAACAGGAGCGTGCCGAGGAACACTTGCGAACCATCCGGCGTCTCATGGAACGCGGGACGATCTACCGGGCCATCTCCGCGCCCACGGCGCTAGTGGGCGGGTTGCTTTCGCTCGCCGCCAGCGGGATTTGGCTGGTGTCGCCAGTCCAGAATCCCGAGCACCATTGCAACTTCCTCCTGCTCTGGATCGTGGTTTTCCTGCTCACTGCCGGAACCAATACCCTTTTTATCGTTCATGGCGCGCGGAAGCGGAATGAGCCGGTATTTTCCGCTTCAATGAAAGCGGCTTGCTCAGCACTGGCGCCGCCATTTCTCGCGGCAGCAGTGCTTACATTGCTCTTCGTCGTCGCTGCATCGGATCCTCTAAATCAAGTCACGCTGGGCATTACGTGGGCGATCTGCTACGGACTGGGCCTGCTTGCCACGAGCCACTTTGCCCCGAGATCGCTGACGATCCTGGGATGGGCGTTTCTTATCTCCGGCCTCGGAGCCGTTGCGGCGGTGCGCTTCGCCGGCAATCCGATGATCTGGACCCTGATCGATAGCCACGCCGTCCTCTTCATGGCCGCGACGTTCGGCCTCTTTCACCTCATCTATGCCGCCTGCGCCTGGCCCCGCGCAGGGGCCGCGCCGGAACTGTGAGCCGATGCTCGATTTCGATAAACTCGACAGGACAATCCATGAAAAAGGACGGCTGGCGATCATGACCCTGCTGGCCACGCGTCCGAGCTGGGCCTTTCAGGACCTGAAGGCAGAACTCAAGATGAGCGACGGCAACCTCGTAACCCATCTGCGGACTCTGCATCAGGGCGGTTACGTGGCAGTGACCAAGGCCATGCTGGACCGGCCGCAGACCAGTTACGCGCTTACGGAAAAGGGGCGCACGGCGTTCCAGGATTATCTGCGAGTGCTCGAGCAAATCGTGAAAGCCGGAAAGCGGTGAGTTTTTTTACCCGAATACTTTGTACCACAAAGCACAATTAATCCTATGACCATCCATCTAGCTGAACATTACGGCATCTGCTTCGGCGTGCGCGACGCGCTCGCGCTGGCGGAGCGAATCGCAAATGACGAGCCGCTGACCATCCTGGGGCAACTTGTTCACAATCCCATCGCCCGGGAGCGCCTGGAGGACCTAGGCGTAAAGCAGGGGGCGCTTGACGACGTCCCGGGCACGGCCGGCCATCGCGTGATGATAACCGCGCACGGAGCCTCCGACGCGGCGCGGGCACGCTGGCGGGCGTCGGGCCGCGCAGTCGAGGATGCCACCTGCCCGCTGGTGCGGCATGCGCACGGGCAATTGCGGCGATTGGTGCAGGAAGGCTGTTTCCCGGTCATTATTGGCAAACATGGCCACGTGGAGGTGCAGGGGCTCGCGGGCGACTTCCCCGAGGCAGTCATCCTGGAGACGGAGGCGGACATCGACGGCATCCCGGAACGTCCGCTTTACGGCGTTGTTGCGCAAACCACCCAGCCAATCGATCGAGCACTTCGACTGGTGGTGGCGCTACGGGCTAGGCGGCCAAATTCGCATGTGCGATTCCGAGATACAGTCTGCCGGCCCACCAAGGATCGGCAGAAGGCGTTGCGCAAGCTAATGCGCGAGGTGGAAGTGGTGATCGTGGTTGGAGGACGGAACAGCAATAATACGCGCGAGTTGCTGGAAACGGTGCGAGCGGTGGGACTGCCGGCACATCACATCGAGCGCGCGGACGAGCTGCGGTGGGAATGGTTCGAGGGAATCGAGCACGCGGGCATCACTGGCGGCACATCGACCCTGCCGGAGACGGTAGCCCAAGTGCAACGCCGGCTGATGGAGATGGCCGCGCAATACGTGGAGGTGCTGCGCTAATGGAGTCCACCGAGACATTTCAAGGTGTGCCGGCGCCCATCATTGCTCCACGGATCGGGTTCCTGTTCCTTTCGCTGGTGGCTCTTACGGCGCTGGCAGACTTCTGCCTTTGGAGGGAAAATCCGCGTCTCTCGGTGGGTCTCTTCGCCATCGGAGCTGCGGGAATCATTTTGCTGAACCGGCCCGGGATGCGGTGGACGCGGTACTCGGTCTGCGTCGTAACTCTGATTTTCGGCGCTGCGGTGGAATCGGCCATCGACCTTTGTTTTTCCAATGTGCTGGTGCTTATCGCGCTTGTGCTGGCGCTGGCGGGGGAGACTTACTACGAGCCGTTGCGAAACGGCTGGAGCCGCTGGTCCGAAGCAGCGTGGACGATGGTGAAAACGCCAGTACGATGGATTTCGCTCATGATTGAAGTGGCGGACCAAGTGCGGGAGAAAGGGCCGATGCCGCCCAGCGCGGTGAGAAGAGCAGCGCGCATGGCGTGGATCATCGTTCCCGGCCTGGCGATGACAGGGTTCTTCGCCGTGATCCTGGGCAATGGAAATGCATTGTTTGCGAAACTCGCAGCCGACTGGACCACGGCCATAAGCAACTGGATTCTAGGGCTGGACCTGAATTTCCAGCGAATCTTCTTCTGGGGTTTCGTGGCGTGGTTCGCATTGCCGCTTCTCTGGCCCAGCCCGGCGCCGAAAGCTGAGCGCATCTGGATCAAGGAAATGCCGCTGTTGCCGGAATTCACGACACCCCGCACGGCACGGCTGCAATCGGCGGTGATGCTGGGGTTGCTGAATAGCCTCTTCTGCTGCGTGAATACAATCGACGTTGTGTACCTGTGGGCGCGCCAGGCGCTGCCGGGCGGTGTCAGCTACAGCGCGTTTGTCCACCAGGGCGTTTCGTCATTGATCATGGCCACGCTATTCTCGGCGATCCTGCTGGCGGGGATGTTCCAACAGGCGCGAAGCGTATCGGCATGGATGCCGCTGCGGTTGCTGGGGCTCGTATGGATCGGGCAGAACCTGATGCTGCTCGCCGGCCTGTTCCTGCGCGTGAAATTGTATGTCTATGCGTTCGATCTCACGGTTACGCGGGTAAACCTGGTTTTGTTCCTCGCGCTTGTGGCGGCGGGGTTCGGATTGCTTGCGATTCGCGTGTGGCGGCAGCGCACGCTCGGGTGGCTGCTGCACGCGAACATGGTCGCCACATTTTTTCTGTTCTACACGGTTCAGTTCCTGGACACAGAGGGATTCGTGGCGCCGTATAATGTCAATCTCTGGAAAAACTCCAATGAAATGCGCGCGCTGGACCTGCCCTATCTGGAATCGCTGGGGCCGGCGGCCTTCGAGCCGATCGAATGCGTGGCGCGCTCCGGGGAATCGGACTATGCCAAAACCGCGGCGCAATACATCAAAAATGCGCGGGTGGAGTCGGGGGAACGGCTTGAAAAAACGCCTTGGGCAAGCTGGCAGTTCCGTGAAATGCGTTGGAGGCGGAAGCTGCTAGCCAGTACGGCGCCATAACACGTAATAACGAGAAGTTTGTTCTTACGATGCCGCTCAATCACGCCGCCGGCCGTCCGTGCGCCTTCTCACTTTCCCTCTCGATTACGCCCTCGGGTGGCACGAGGTCGGCCGGAGCTACATTTGATCGGACCTCAGCGAAGGTTGGGCCGTCGGGATAGTTTGGGATTTTGCCCGGCCAGACTTCGAGCGGTTCGCAGCCGAAAAGGCGCACCTCCGGATCGCCCCAAGTCTCCTCCGGCACGAACCGCAGCGCCCTGGTCCTCACTTGCAATGGCACTCGCGCCAGCCGCTGATAGTTTTCGCTCTCGCGGTAAACAACCTCCCATTCGCCGCCGCGCGCCTGCACTTCCACGCGATACGATTTCACCAGCGATTTGGGCGCCGCGCAAACCGCTGCGCTGTGCGGATAAGAACAGGGCATCCGCTTGTGAAGCTGCAGATTGCTGTCAAAGACAAATCGGATTCCCGCGATTTGTGCCGGAGTGTTCCATCGGAACTCGATGGCCTCCCCGGGCCTCCCGTGCCACGCATGGTCTTCTCCCTCGGCGTCGCGATCGTGTCCGTCCAGCAGCAAAGGCAGATTCCCCGTCCCCGAAAGTTTGCAATTGAGGGCGAGGGATGAAACTTCGCGTGCCTTGCCCGGCAGCCAGCAATCGTCATCCTGAAGGATCGCCTGCAATTCGCGCAACCGCTCCCCGCTGACGAAGCTGCGCGGGTTGCACCCATACCGCGTGCACAGGGCCGCCGCCGTGCCCGCCGCCTGGCCAAGCAATGCGCAGGTGCCCATCACCCGGGTGGATGAAAGAGCCGCATGGGTCACGGAGATATTTCGTCCGGCAAAGAGCAGGTTCTCAATGTTGCGTGAATACAGGCACCGGTACGGTATCCCATAGGGCGAAGGCGCCGGGTGGAAGACGGTCGGTGCGCCGGGATAGAGAATTCCGGCCGGATGATGATCGTCCATCGTCCAGCCCCCATAGGCGACGATATCGTTGAAGCAGCCGCCGCCGCGCACGTCATTCTGGGTAAGGACGTAGTCGCCGACGCAACGCCGGCTCTCGCGTTTGCCCGGCAGCGAACCAGCCCATTCCAGCACCCAACCGGCGGCCTCGTCGCGGGCCGGGGCGCGGTTCTTGATGAAGTCCCACACGCCATACCCGATCTTCATCAACTCGTCGCGGATCGGCTCCGAATCCTTGATCGTGTCCTGGAGACCGCCGATTTCCAGCCACCAGAAATTTGACGCATGCACGCCGCGGATGCGATGCGGAAGATCCTCCGGCCGCTCGAACTTATAAGCCCACCGCGGCGCGACAAACGTCTGCACTGCATCCGTGCGGCGCATTTGAAGGAGCAGCGAGTTGCCCATCGTCTTTCGGTCCGCCTTCAATGGCTGGATATCCTCGCCGAACTCCTCCCGCGCCTCGCGCCCATGGCGAAATTCCGCGCCGGTCACCGCCGCCAGGATGCTATCGCCAGAGCAATCTATGAAATTCCGCGCCCGGATGGTGTGCCACGACTGGTTGGTGAGCTGCCATGCCTTGATCCCCACGATCCGGCTGCCGTCCATCTCCGCGTCTGTGCAAGAACAGTTGAGAAACGAGGTCAGATTGGGCTGATAAGCGATCTTGCCCCACAGCACACTGTCCCAGATGGAGTAATTGCCGGAGGCGTTGCGATACTGGTTCTCGAGCTGGATTTCCTCGAGAATGCCCGTCTCCTTGTTATGCGCGCCGTGAGCGCCACAAATCCACATCCGGATTTCTGACGAGGCATTCCCGCCAAATACCGGGCGGTCCTGCACGATTGCCGTCTTCGCCCCGTTCCTGGCTGCGGCGATGGCGGCGCATATACCGGCCATGCCTCCCCCGACCACACATACATCGAATGCATGATCCTGGTAATTGAGGTGATTCGACGAGCTCACTGCTGGCGCGATCGACTTTAC
>Ga0302320_10008110_pt1 | contig 22935 bp, 19 predicted proteins | sample Bog_T0_3_FD_202130 | JGI IMG/M metagenome (GOLD analysis project Ga0302320, IMG submission 202130) | Peat permafrost microbial communities from Stordalen Mire near Abisko, Sweden - Bog_T0_3 | ecosystem: Environmental > Terrestrial > Soil > Wetlands > Peat | place: Sweden: Abisko, Stordalen Mire... | reverse complement strand
GACGGCAATTTTTATTTTCTCGAAGTCAACAAGCGCATTCAGGTCGAGCATCCGGTCACCGAAGAAGTCACGGGCATTGACCTCGTACGCTACCAGATTTTGATCGCTGCGGGCGAATCGCTCCAGCATTCGCAGAGCGACATCGTGATGAAAGGCCATGCCATTGAGTGTCGCATCAATGCCGAAGACCCGTTTGATGATTTTCGTCCCAGCCCCGGGCGTTTGGAAATGTATTACCAGCCGGGAGGTCGTGGCGTGCGCGTGGACACCCACGCCTACGCCGGTTACACGATTCCGCCAACCTACGACTCGATGATTGGCAAGCTCATCACGACCGGCAAGGACCGGCGCGAAGCCATTGACCGGATGAGCTGCGCGCTCGGCGAATACATGCTCACCGGCATCAAGACCACCATTTCCTTCCAGCAGGCTATCATGCAGGATCCGAATTTCCGGCGCGGCGTGTATTCCACCGCCTTTGTCGAGCAACTGCTCGGCGGTGCGCGTCGCGAATTAATCGAGGAGAAAACTTAAGACTGGCGGGCAGGATTCAGCCGGATGTTTTTTTGTTTCAGAATTAAATTTGACACTCGCCGGACGACGTTTATCTTTGATTGCTAAAAGCTATGGCTGACATTCCTCCAATCAATCCGGGTGCCGCGCCCCTGAAAAAATCCACCGGCCGCGTCCAGCCCAAGAAAGAAACCGTCCGTATCAATTTGCCGCCCAAGCCCACTGCTGCGCCGACCATCAAGCTGCCGACGTTGCCGCCCGGCGGTCCGACCGGTGCTGCCAGCGGCTCACCGCTGGTGCCAACGCCGCCCAGTTCGACAACTTTGCGTTCGTCTGCTACACCGGCCGCGTCGCGTTCCGCTGCGGCTGCACCCGCCGCCGCGCCCGCCACCACGCAACGTTCTGCTCCTTCGCGGCCGGCCGCCTCATCAGCCATGAGCCCGCTCGACAAAATTTTCGCCATCGCCGCTGGCGTGGCTGCCCTGGTTGCCGCCGGCACAACGGGTTGGATGTTGTGGATGCTCAACAACGCTGTGAGTTCTTGATTCAAGCTGCAAAATATAGAGAAGACTTTTACCTATGGCTTCACCATTGATTTCCGCGCTCACACAGGACAATTTTGAAAAGGAAGTTCTCCAGTCCGCGACGCCCGTGCTCGTGGATTTCTGGGCCGAATGGTGCGGCCCGTGCAAAATGATCGCGCCGCTCCTCGACGAGCTTGCCGACGAATACGACGGCAAGGTCAAAATTGGCAAGGTCAACATTGACGAGCAGCAGGCGCTCGCCACCAAATACGGCATCCGCGCGATTCCCACGCTCCTGCTCATCAGCAAAGGCGAAGTCACCGAGCAGATGGTAGGTGCCAAAAGCAAGCGCGACCTCAAGGCCAGCCTCGACCGCGTCGCGGTTTGAGTCCGGCCGGGCGTTATGTCGTTTGTTGTTACGCCCAGACAGTTCACCCAACGCGCCGAGTTTTATCATCAGCTCGCCCAGCTCACCTCTGCCGGCATCGGCGTTTTGCCCGCGCTGGAACAACTCAAACTCAATCCGCCGACGCATTCCTATCGCGAACCGATCCAGCGTCTGCTCGCCGAACTCGCGCTAGGCCGCACCCTCACCGGCTCGTTGCAGCAACTCGACGCATGGCTGCCGGAATTTGACATCGCTTTGATTGACGCCGGCGAACGTAGCGGCCGGCTCGACGCCTGTTTCCGTCTGCTCGCCGATTATTACAACGACCAGGCCCGCATCACCAAGCAATTGATTTCCCAGCTCCTGTATCCAGCCGCGCTGGTTCATCTCGCCGCGATTATTTTCATCATCGTGCTGCCGTTCGCCCGGTCACAGTTCAATCTCGGTCGGCTCCCGCTGTTTTGTATCGAAGCCGCACTCGTGCTCGCGCCGCTTTATCTGGCAACCGCATTCATCATTTACGCCACACAAAGCCGGCACGGCGAAAAATGGCGCGCGCTGATTGAATCCATTTTCCGCTGGATTCCGATTCTGGGAAAAGCGCGGCATTTTCTCGCGCTCGCCCGTCTGGCCGCCGCGCTTGAAGCACTCATCAGCGCCGGCGTGAATATTATTCAAGCCTGGGATCTGGCGGCGAGCGCGAGCGGTTCACCGGCGCTGCGCCGTGCCGTCGCGGCCATGAAGCCCAAGATTGTCGCGGGACAAACACCCGCCGAGGAAGTTCGCGAATGTTCCGCCTTTCCCGTTCTGTTCGCCAATCTTTACGCGAGCGGCGAAGTCAGCGGCAAGCTGGACGAAACCCTGCGCCGCCTCTACGCGCATTATCAGGAGGAAGGTTCGCACAAGCTCCAAATGTTCGCGCAATGGATGCCGCGCCTCATTTACATCCTGGTCGCCATTCTTGTCGCTTACGAAATCATCCAGGCTTGGAACGGTCTGTATGGTCCGCAAAGCGAACTTTCGCATATCATCAACGGGAAATGATTCTTCTTTGCCGCCGTCAATTTCGCGGTTAATTTTTTCGCGTGACTTTGCCTGAAATTTTGTCGAACGAAGACCTGCGCCGCCGCGAATTCCCCGTCGCGCGCGACAAAATTTTCCTCGGCCATGCCGGCGTCTGCCCGCTGCCGCGCCGTGTCGCCGATGCCATTTCCGAATGCGCCCGGCAGGGCACGCTCGGCGACCAGGAGGCCTTCATGCTTCATCGCCTGGACGAGGCGCGGAAACTGGCGTCGCAATTGTTAAATTGCCAGACCGACGAAGTCGCGCTCGTCGGGCCAACCTCGGTCGGCTTGAGCCTCGTCGCGTCCGGCCTGAATTTTCGCAAGGGCGACAACCTCCTCATCTATCACGACGATTATCCGTCCAATGTTTATCCGTGGATGGCGCTGGCGGCCAAAGGCGTCGAAGTTCGGTTGCTCAACGTGAAAAATCTCGGCTCAATCCGCACGATTGACGTGATGGGGCAGGTGGACGAAAACACGCGGCTGGTCGCGCTCGCGTCGTGTCATTTCATCAGCGGTTTTCGGATTGAAGTTTCCGCCATCGGAAAATTTCTGCGCGAACGCGGGATTTTATTCTGCCTCGACGCCATCCAGACGCTCGGCGCGTTTCCGACGACGGTGGAACACGTTGATTTTCTCGCCGCCGACGCGCACAAATGGCTGCTTGGCCCGTGTGCCGCAGGAATTTTATACGTCCGGCGCGAGCTTCAGGAAAAATTGAATCCGCCAATCTACGGCTGGCACAATGTCAAAAATCCGAATTTTGTCGCGCAGGAACAAATCGTTTTCCGCAGCGGTGCGGTGAAATACGAAGCCGGCACCCAGAATCTGCTCGGCCTCGTCGGCCTGATTGCGGCGATGGAACTCGCGCTGGAAATTGGCGTGGACAACATCGCCGCCGAACTGCTCCGCAAACGTGCGCTGCTCGTGCCGGCGTTGCAGAAAAAAGATTTTACAGTTTTGAATGCCGAGGTGAAGCCGGAAAATGCCGGCGGCATCGTTTCCTTTTTTCAGCCGGGTAAAGACCTGACGGCGTTGAATCAAAAACTGTCCGAAGCGGGCATCGTCGCGTCGCTGCGCACCGACCGCAAAGGGCAGAATTACATCCGCCTCTCGCCGCATTTTTACAACACCGACGCGGAATTGCAGCGCGTGCTGGAATTGTTGTAGCGGAATTTTCTAATCACGCCGGCTGAATTCCAGAATCGCGCCGCGCCACCAAGCCGCGAGCGATTCGCCGGGTCGCTGCCACGTCTGTTGGTGCAGCCACACCATTACGCGCTGGTCAGCCATGACCTGCATCCGTTCGGCGGCGGTCAGCTTATCCGGTCCATCTGCCAATAATTTTTCTCCCAAGGCTTGAACCTTTTCGCCTCCGCAGCCGAATTTGGAAAATTGCTCGGCGTAAACCGGGTTGAGCTGTTTCTCGCGCAGCAGAGAGACGTGGATGGCGTTGACGTAAGGATCAAGAATCGCCTCGGCCAGCCCGGCGTGCGGACGCGGCGGCGCGGGATCGTCGGTGAGTTCGTGAATCCGCAACTGCGCCCGCAGCGAAACCAGTTCCACCGGCGGTTGAATTTCTTCCGGCGTCAGAAAAAAACCGAGCCGCCGGGCGTGCGCGCCCAGGCTGCGGCGGCTCGTCAGCACGCTCAACGGAACTGAAAACGCCATGCCGGCCAGCACGGGCGTAAACCACCAGAACAAGGTCGGATTCAACTGCCACATGAACACGCCCCACAAAACGCCGATGAGCGTGTGGCCCCAGTGCCGTTGCACGGCGTAAAGCCAGTCGGTGCCGTCGGCGGAGCGTTTTTGCGTCGTCCAGCCGACACCGATGCCGAGCACATTGGTGATGACAAAGCGCGTGTGCCAGAGCATGAGCAGCGGCGCGTGCAGCGTGGAAAAAATGGTTTCGCCGACCACGCCGGCGGCGGTCCGCGCCAGTCCGCCGAACGCCTGACGGCGTGATTGGTCGCGCGCGAGGTCAATGAGCGCAAGAAATTTTGGCAGCATGATGACGACCATGCAGATCAGGAAGATCAGCAACGCCTCCGCCGTGCCGCTGCCGTTCCAGTTGCCCAGCAGCGACGGCATGGTGATGGTGGAAAGGCCGGTGAATTTTTGATACCAGAACAGCCAGTTGAAGCAGAGCAGGAACATCAGCCACAGCGGGCCGGACAGGTAGCCGCAGATGCCCAAAATCAGGTGCAGCCGGCTGACGCCGCGCAGGCCCTTCGCGAACAGCACGAGCGTGTGCTGCAAATTACCCTGGCACCAGCGGCGTTCGCGCTGCGCGTTTTCGATGAGCGCCTGCGGTGCCTCCTCGTAGCTGCCATCGAGGTCGTAGGCGAACCAGACCTCCCAGTTTTCGCGGGACAGCAGCGCGGCCTCGACAAAGTCATGGCTCAAAATCTGGCCGCCGAACGGCTTGCGGCCGGGCAGTTGCGGCAGGTCGCAGCATTGCATGAACGGCTCGGTGCGGATGATGGCATTGTGGCCCCAGTAATTTCCAAGTTCGAGCGCCCAAAAGTTCAGCCCGGTGATGAAAATGGGCGCGTAAAGACGGTTGGCGAACTGCTGGATGCGGCCGAACAGGGATTCCGCGTTCACCAGCGCCGGCACGGTCTGGATCATGCCGGCGGCTGGATGCGCTTCCATCAATTTCACCAGATCCACCAGCGTTTCACCGCGCATCACGCTGTCGGCGTCGCAGCAGATGAAGTAGCGGTAACGGCGGCCCCAGGTGTTCAGGAAATCGCGCACGTTGCCGCTCTTGCGGGCTTCGTTGACAAGGCGGCGGCGGTAGTAAATTTTTCCGAGTGCGTCGAGTTCGCGGATCAAATCATACCAGAGGCGCTCCTCCTCGATCCATTTGTCCGGGTTCGTCGAATCGCTCAGGATGAAAAAGTCGAAGCGGTCGAGCTGGTCGGCTTTGGCGAGCGATTCGTAGGTCGCGCGCAAACCTTCGTAAACGCGCACGACGTCTTCGTTGTAGATCGGGAACACGATGGCCGTGCTGATGCCGTCAATGTTCTGGCCGCGAAAATTGGCCAGGTTCGTGATGCGGCGGTCGTCGCCAAATGTCCGCAGAAAAAATCCAAACAGGCCGTGAACGCAGCCAATCGCGGCGAACAGAAACAGCACCACGAACAGCACCATGAGGACGGTGCGGGACGCGGACCAACCGGTGCGCCAGAGCAGATCGGCAAAGAGCAGCGAGACAAGGCCGGTCAGCAGCAACGCGCAGGAATAGAAAATAAACACGCGCCAGCCGCGCCGGAAACGGGGAGCCGCCGCTACGGAGATGTTCGGTGTGTCGGCCATTTTACTGGAACCAGTCAACAAGGTGGAACAGTTTGGCCCTGGCCTGCTCGAACCCGGCATGGGTGAGCCAGAATATAGCGATGAGCAGAAGCGCGAACAAGGTCCACGCCAGCGCCATCCGGAAATAGGGCAACTGTCCGAGATTGGTCAGCGTGGTGATCGGGCCAAGGTCGAGCGGGCGCGGAGTCATTTTGGAAAGCTGGAAATCCGGGCCGGCGCGAAAAAAAGTTTCGCGCATGGCACTGGTGAATTCCTCCGGCCACGGGCCGGGCCGCAGAAATTGATCCTGCCATTTTCCCGGCATGTCGGCGAGCAGCAGCGCGAGCCGGCCGCGCGTGGAAAGGGTCTGGTCGGTGTTCGTCGGCGAAACCTGCAGCACTTCGGAAAACCATTCGGTCACGATGCGGTCCATTTCCTCGGCGGCGAGCAGCGTGGCGGAGCGGGTTGGTTCGGACGGTGCGCGGCGCTGGGCGCGTTCGAGCACGCGCAGGACGAGCTGGCCGAGCAACGGCTTGTTGCGGATGCGGAGCGCGTGAAAATAGCTTTCCACCTTGGCGTAGGCGGCGTTCCATTCTTCGAGCGGCCGGCCGGCCAGCTTGCCGGTTTCATCGGGTAAAATCGCGGGGTTCACGGCGGACTCCATTGATACGTCCAAGTCTCGCTCAAAATATTCGTGCCCTGTTGCAGCGTGCAGCGCAGGTCCACCGGGTCCACATTGCCGGGCTTGGGCTGCATTTTCAAAATCACGCGCCAGGTGCCTAGGTCTTCATTACGGATGACCTGATTGTCCACAATCGCCGCGTTCGTGCTGCAATTGGCGATGGCGACCGGCGGTTTGTTTTCCGGCACGGCGTCTAGTTTCGGCCCGTCAAAATCAATCACGATCTGGCGGCATTCCTTGCAGTTCAAGTCCAGGCCGATGCGCGTGGAGACGACCCGTTCTTCCGAGAGCTTCATGACGCTTTCCCCGTTTTCCCGCGTCCAGTAAAGCGTGTAGCCGAAACGATACGGCTGCAACGGCGCGGGTTTGATTTTTGGATCCCAGAACGCGACGATGTTGTCCAAGCCCTCGAATTCAGCGCTCAATTCTAGCAGATGCAAGTCGCCGTCGCCCCAGTTGCCGTGCGGCTCCACCCAGACGCTTGGCACGAGATGGTAGGGATTGAAGCTATCCTGATACGCCGCGAAAGAACGCTCCCGCTGCATCAGGCCGAAACCGCGGATGTTCGGCGCGGAAAAAATCTGGTGACGGATGACCGACGGATTGTCGAGCGGACGCCACAGGACTTCGCCGCCGTCCATTTTGGCCAGCAAGCCGTCGCTGTCGTGCACTTCCAAACGGTAATCGTCCGGCTTGTGCTCGGTGGTTTTGCCGAACCAGAACATGCTCGTCAGCGGCGCGAGGCCGATGGTTTTATTCGGCTGCTGCTTTGAATTCACTTTGAGCACCTTGTTGGTCTCGCGCAGATACAAGATGGCTTCCACGTCGCAAATGGTCGTTTCGCCGGGCCGGATGAGGAATTCATACGCGCCCACGCAGCTCACGCTGTCGAGAATCGCAAAAAGCCGCAGCTCGTTGTCCTCCTTTTGCGGCTTGCCTAGCCACCAGTCGGTGAAGATGGGAAATTCCTCCGGGCGATCCGATTCGCCGCTGTCCAGCGCCAGCCCGCGCGCGGACATGCCGTAACGCTGATCTTTGCCGAGCAGCCGGAAATAGCTCGCGCCCAGAAACGCGCCGAGTTCGTCCAGTTGATTTGTCTGGTTCAGCGGATACAAAACCCGAAAGCCCGCATAGCCGGTGTTGACCGGAATCTGATTTTGGATATGCAAATCGCCATAATCAAAAAAATCCTGCACGAAGCGGATGGGCTGCACATGCGTCAGTGTGAATTCATTGATGTGAACCGGTTCCTGATAAAGATAGCCCGGATGAAAAAACTCGATGCGGAACGGCAGGTCGTCCGCGGTCCAAAGCGCGCGGTCGCGGCGGAAGCGGATTTCGCGGTATTTGTCGTAATCGAGATTATCCTGGCGCAAAACCTTCGGCAAATCCGCGCGTGGCGAGTGAAACGGCTTTTGCGCGCGTTCGAGCGCCCGCTTCGCCACATAATCGAGGTTTACCTCGGCGGATTCCGAGGCGGCGCAGACCGACACGACCAGCAGACTTCCGATTAAAATCAAACGCCTAAAGGCTTGCCACATCTTGGGAACATGAGAACCGAAAACGACTCGATTTGCAAGTTTAGTGCGAAAAGACCTTATTTTCCGGAGGAAAATGGGTTAATCCAGCGTCTGCCGGTAGCGCTTGATGCCGACGACCAGCATCACGATCAGAAAAAGTGCAATCGGCCACAAGTCCGGCGCGATTTCAGTCATGCCGTTTCCTTTCAGCAAAATGCCGCGCACGACGCGCAGGAAATGTGTGAGCGGCAGGCATTCGCCGACGTTTTGCGCCCAAACCGGCATCCCGCGAAACGGAAACATATAGCCCGACAGCAGCAGCGACGGCAGGAAAAAGAAGAACGCCATCTGCACCGCCTGAAGCTGGTTTTTGGCGACAGTCGAGAACGTGATGCCGACCGCAAGGTTGGCGACGATGAACAAAAAGGTCATTACAATCAACAGCAGCAGGCTGCCCACCATCGGCACGTCGAACAAAAATTTTGCCGCCAGCAAAATCAGCGCGACCTGAATGTAGCCGACCGCGATGTAGGGCACGATTTTGCCGATGAGCACCTCGCCCGGCCGCACCGGCGTGGAGAGCAGATTTTCCATCGTACCGCGCTCGCGTTCGCGGGTGATCGCCAGCGCGGTGATCATCACCATCGTCATCGTCAACATCACGCCCATCAAGCCGGGCACGATGTTATACTGCGTGATGTTTTCCGGATTGTAATGCTGCTGGACGACCAGATTGAACGGTGTGGCGCTGGGCTGAAGTTTCGCAAGCGGTCCGGTCAAATCACGATTCAGCACCGTCGGTGTAAGTGAATTCATCGCGGCAATCGCGTAACCTACCGCCGTCGGATCGGTCGCGTCGGCTTCGAGCAGCAGATCCGGTTTTTCGCCGCGCAGCAGTTTGCGCGAAAAATCCACCGGAATGGTCACGGCGAACTGCACGGTGTTCTGCGCAAGCAGCCGGTTGATCTCCGCCTCGTTTTTAGGCTCGCGCGTGATGTCGAAGTAGCTGCTGTTGCGCATGCCCCAGACGATGCTGCGCGCGAACACGCTGTTGTCCGCCGAATAAACCGCCGTCGGCAGGTGCTTCGGATCGGAATTGATGGCGTAGCCGAACAGGATGAGCTGGATCATCGGCACGCCGATCATCATGCCGAACGTCATCCGGTCGCGGCGCATCTGGATGAACTCCTTGCGCACCACCGCGCAAAACCGCCGCCAGTTGAATTCGTGCAGCTTCACGAGAAATTGTCCTCCGCCGTGTCCATCAGGCTGATGAACACGTCTTCCAGCCCGGATTGAATCTGCGTCCAGCGATATTCGCCGGTCATCCACGGGCTGACGCTCGCGCGCAATTTTTCCGCGTCGCGTCCGCTGACGTGCAGCGCGGTGCCGAACGCTACGACCTGTTCCACGCCCGGCAAACCGCGAAATTTTTCCGCGAGTGCTGGTAAATCAGTTCCCGTGACCTCCCAAGTCGTCAGCGCGGCGGCTTTCACGACGTCCTCCACCGCGCCGCTGGCGAGCAGATTGCCGTAGGCGATGTAAGCGAGGCGATGGCAGCGCTCCGCTTCGTCCATGTAATGAGTCGTGATGAGCACCGTCAAACCGCCGGCGGCGAGCCGATGGATTTCGTCCCAGAATTCGCGGCGCGCCTTCGGGTCAACGCCCGCCGTCGGCTCGTCGAGCAGCAGCAGTTGCGGCTCGTGAATCAGACAAGCCGAGAGCGCCAGCCGCTGTTTCCAGCCGCCGGAAAGCGTGCCGGCCAGTTGCTTGCGGCGCTCAACCATGCCAAGGCGCTCCAGGCTTTTTTCGACGGCGGCCTGACGCTGTGGAATTTCGTAAAGGCGCGCGATGAAATCCAGATTCTCCTCGATGCTCAAATCCTCGTAGAAGCTGAACCGCTGTGTCATGTAGCCGACGCGTTTTTTGATCTCGGCGCTTTGCGTGCGGAAATCCAGACCGAGGCAGCTTCCCTCGCCACCGTCCGGCTTGAGCAGACCGCAGAGCATCCGCAGGAAGGTCGTCTTGCCGCTGCCGTTCGGGCCGAGGAAGCCGTAAATCTCGCCGGGCCGCACCTGCATGGCGATGTGGTTGACGACGGTGCGGTCGCCAAATTTTTTCGTGACGCCGCGCACGTCAATGACGAAATCGCTCGAACGCATTTGATTTGAAAAGCTCTTTAAGAGGTTTTTTGAATAAGCCATCTCGTCAGACCAGCCGAAACAACCAATTTAGCCAACCGCTCACCAGTTAATAAAATTACAGATTCATCTGACTGATGTTTTTCCAAGCCATGCTTTGGTTGAAAGACAACGAAGTATGCTTGCGCATCACTATTCAGTTCTTCAAATCGGTGCTTATACTCATTAAACGTCTTTAGGTCAGCCTCGAATTTAATCTGAACTTGAGCGTGTTTATCAGTCACAGGCTCTAAGAGTTCCATGTCTATGGTTTTTACATCTTTTCCTAGTCTGCTTAACCGCTGCCAGCCGGCGTGTCGGAAAATTAAGTCACAAAGAATCTCGAAATCCTTCCAGCCTAATAGATGAATTAATTTTTTAACGTCGGCCTCAAGTTGTTGCAAACTGCCTTCGGTTGCTCGAACTTCATCTGGATAATCACCATTCAAGCGACGCAACAAGTAACCGGACTCTTTTACTTTGCAGATTGTGCCCTGAAACATCTGCACTTTTGTGAGCGCGCCACTTAGACAATCAACGTGTAAATCTTTTCCAAAAAAATCCTCACAAGACCATGGCCGGAGTGTTTTTCTAACACGACTTCCGTCTGCCAGTTCATTTACATTCTTATCAGCAAAGCACCACCAAAGTTTGCGTTGATAAAATGTAATCCACATTGCGTTCTCGCTTGCCGTGTAAAATGTTTTAATCTGATTTGTGGTTTCCGTAGCCTTGCCAGCCGTCTTTTTTTCAGTATTGAGCCAATAATCCCGGACGGCTTTCCAGTTGCCCGCCAGACACTCCTGATGTTGATTGCTGCGAAACCCCAGACGTATGCAGGGATTTTCACCCTTAATACATTCTTTTTCCCATCCACCTTTTCCGCCGAGCTTAATGAAAAAAAATTCAGAGGCGGTAATAGGATTGCTTGAGTCTTTAGTGTTTATGTCTTTCATAACTATGAGAATTTCAACGATGTTGTTCGCCGCTTTTACTTCAACTCGACATCCACCGGCTGGCCGGGCCGGACATCCGCCGCATCCGCCGGCGCAAATTTCGCCTCGATCATGAACACCAGCTTCGCGCGGTTTTCGCGGTTGTAGATCACCGGCGGCGTGAATTCGACCTGTGTGGAAATGTAACTGACCGTCGCGGAATAGATTTTCGCCGCGCCGTCGAAACTGACGCTGACCGTTTGTCCGGTTTTGATTTTCGGCAGCATTTCCTGTGGCACGAAGAAGCGCACTTTGAGATTTTCCGGCGGCAGCAGGACGACGACCGGGTTGCCGGCCGCAACCCATTCGCCCTGCCGGTAAAGCGTGTCATGCACAAACGCATCCGCCGGCGCGAACTGCTGCTTCTGGTCGAAGGACCATTTTGCCTTGTCGAGCGCGGCTTGTTGCGCTTCAACATCCGCCTGCGCGGCGCGAATGGCGTCCTCGCGTCCGCCAAGTTTTGCGGTCGCCAAATCCGCCGTGAGTTGGTCAACTTGCGCCTGGTCGGCGTCGCGTTGCGCGCGGGCCTGATCCAATTCCTCCACGGAAATCACGCTGGCACCGCCGAGTTGTTCGCGCCGCGTCAGTTGGTCGCCGGCCAGTTTTAAATTAGCCTGCGCCTGCTGCAATTGGGCTTCGAGCGACGCGATTTCCGTCGGCCGTTTACCCTTGGTCACGTCATCCAACTGCGATTGGGCCTGCGCGAGATTTTTTTCCGCCTGCCGGACGGCACTGGCCTCGGATTCGCGTTCCAGTGCGAATAAAAGCTGGCCGGCTTTCACCATGTCACCACGCGCGACGGTGAGATTGGTGAGCGCGCCACCGAGCGGCTGGGCGACATAGACGTATTCACCCTCGACATAGCCCTGAAACTCATCCGGCGAATTGTGCGAGCAGCCGGTGATGAACGCGGCCGCCAAAACCAACAGGCTCAGGCTGGAGAATATTTTCATGCAAACTTCGGATTCATCCTAGCAGGACGGTGGTTTTTGACGAGCGAAACGATTCATTCGACTTTCAACTTACCGAATGGTAGGATGCCTTCCGTTGTTATGAAAAAATTGACGTTGCTTTCACTGTTTCTGGGTTTCACTTTCGCGGTGGCCGCCGCCGAAGATACCAATTCCTCGCCGTCGTGGCTGACGCGGCCGCTGTCGCTGGCGGATTGTCTGAACGTCGCGCTCGCCCAGAACCCCACAATTCTCAAGGCGCAAAACGATCTTGAGGCGCAATACGGCGTGGTGGTACAGACGCGCGCAATCGCGCTGCCGCAACTGACCGCGAACGGCCAATACAAGGACACCGACCGCAATGCGATAGAAAATTTCCCCGGCACCCACACGCCGAACCAAAACTGGAACGCGGGCCTGACGATCACGCAAACCATTTATCAGGGTGGCAAGCTGCTCGCCGCCATCCGCGCCGCCAAGGTCACCAAGGAGCAGGCGCTGGCGCAATACCAGTCCACGCTTGCCGACACGCTGCTTGCCGTGCGGCTGGCTTATTACGACATTTTGCTCGCGGCGGAGCAGATCACAGTGAACCAGGCTTCCGTCAACCTGCTGCAAAAGGAGCTGGACGACCAGCAGCACCGTTACGACGCGGGCACCGTGCCGCATTTCAACGTGCTGCGCGCGAAAGTTTCCTTGGCCAATGCGCGACCGCCGTTGATTCAGGCGCAGAATAATTATCGCATTGCCAAAAACAATTTGTCCAATCTGCTCGGCTACAACCTGCCGCGTGAAATCACGGACAACATTCCGTTGAACCTGACCGACACGCTCGACGCTGCGCCGTATCAGATCAACCTTTCCGATGCACTGCAACAGGCGCTGGAGAAACGCCCCGAACTGCTCGCGTTGCAGAAGACCGAGGAATTGCAGAGGCTCAACATCACCGATGCTTCGTCCGGCTATCAGCCGCAACTTCAAGTTTTCGCCGGCTACAACTGGTTAAACCAGCAGTTTAACAATTCAACCACGGACACTTCGGCCCCTGGGCTCAATGAATATCTTGACGGCTGGAACGCCGGCGCGCAGGTGAGTTGGGACATTTTTGACGGCATGTTGACGCACGGCAAAGTTGTCCAAGCCAAGGCGCAATACGCCAAATCCAAAACCGCCGTGGACGAGGAGATGCGCAACATCGAACTCGAAGTCCGCACCGCCTATTCCGATTTCCTCGAAGCGCAGGAAGTTTTGGAATCGCAAAAAACCGTGCTGGAAGAGGCCGAGGAATCTTTGCGCGAAGCCAACGCTCGCGCCGATGCCGGCACCGGCACGCAGCTCGATGTGCTCGACGCCGAGAACCAGCTTACGCAGGCGCGCAGCACGCAGGCGCAGGCGTTGCACGATTACGATGCGGCCCGGGCGAAATATGAACGCGCCATCGGCGCAGAAATCGTCCAGAACCCAAGCACAAAATCGTGATTTGAGATTGCGGCGGCGGCAGAATTCTAGGATTTTGTTCGCCCATGTCGAAAATTCAACGCGCACTCATTTCGGTCTCGGATAAAACCGGTTTAATTCCCTTCGCCCAGATTCTCGCTCAGGCGGGAATCGAAATCATTTCCACCGGCGGCACCGCCAAAACTTTGCGCGAGGGCGGCCTCGCGGTGAAGGACATCTCCGAGCACACCGGCTTTCCCGAGATGCTCGATGGCCGCGTGAAGACGCTGCATCCGCTCGTGCACGGCGGACTGCTTTACATCCGCGGCAACGCTACGCACGAAGCGGCGGTCAAGCTGCATGCCATTAAGCCGATTGATCTGGTCGCCGTGAACCTTTATCCATTCGAGGCTACCGTCGCCAAGCCGGACGTGAAGCTCCACGACGCCATTGAAAACATTGATATTGGCGGCCCTTCGATGCTCCGCAGCGCGGCGAAAAATCACGACAGCGTCACGGTGGTGGTGGACCCGTTTGATTACGCGGAAGTGGCAAAACAAATTTCCGAAACCGGCAACACCACCTTGGAATTGCGCCGGAAATTATGCGCAAAAGTTTATGCGCGCACCGCCGCCTACGACGCCGCCATCGCCGCGCATCTGCAAAAGGAATTTGCGGCGGACAAAAATTCGTTGCCGCAGGTGCTGACCATTTCCGCGCCGCTGGCGCAGCCGTTGCGCTACGGCGAAAATCCGCACCAGACGGCTGCGCTCTACGGCAAGTTCCACGAGTATTTCAAGCAACTCCACGGCAAGGAACTTTCCTACAACAATATTTTGGACCTGACGGCGGCGGCGGCCTTGATCGCGGAATTTCGCGAGGACACGCCGACGCTGGCGATTCTCAAGCACACAAATCCGTGTGGCGTCGGCCAGGGCGCGAATCTGCGCGCGGCGTGGGACAATGCGTTTGCCACCGATAAACAGGCACCGTTTGGCGGCATCATCGCAGTGAACAAGACGCTCGACGGTGTGTGCGCCGAAGCTATAGCGGAAATTTTCAGCGAAGTTATTGTCGCGCCGGAATTTTCGCCAGAAGCGCTGGCGATTTTGCAGAAGAAAAAAAATCTGCGGCTGCTGCAAATCCAGAAATGCCCGCTGTCCGCGCAGCCGTGGGATGTGCGCAGCGTCGGCGCGGATTCGTTCCTGTTGCAACAGCGGGACTTGAAGACTTCGGCGGCGGCGGATCTGAAAATTGTCACCAAGCGGGCACCGACGGTGCAGGAATTGAAGGCGATGCTGTTTGGCTGGCGCGTGGTGAAGCACCTGAAATCAAACGCGATTCTTTATGTGGATGACGGCCGCACGCTGGGCACGGGCGCTGGCCAGATGAGCCGCGTGGATTCCAGCCGCATCGCGGTTTGGAAAGCCGGCGAGGCGAAGTTGCCGCTTGCCGGCAGCGTGGTTTGCAGCGACGCGTTTTTCCCGTTTCCCGACGGACTCATCGCGGCAGCGGATGCGGGCGCGACGGCGGCGATTCAGCCCGGCGGCTCGGTGAAGGACGCGGAGGTCATCGCGGCGGCAGATGCGCGTGGCATGACGATGGCTTTCACCGGCGCGCGACATTTCCGGCATTGAATTGATTCCAAGTTGAAGCTTGAAGGTTGCAAGTAAAACGCGGCTTCGCGAACCTGCAACTTTCAACCTGATACCTTCAACTTGTTGTTGCTCACTTCAGCAGCCAGTAAATCAACGCCATCTGCCCGGCGGTGACGCCGGCCAGCAGCGCCCACACAAAACTTTCGCGCGCCGCCAGGCTGCCTTGCCGGGCGGCAGCCAGCCAGAACTGGATTTTCACCGAGCCGACCGTGATAGTGTCGCCGTTGCGGAGAATTTTGCTCTGGACGGATTCGCCGTTGACGGTGGCGAGCGCGTTGGCGGCGGCGATCAGGTTGAAACCACCCTGCGGCTGAAATTCGAGCGTCAGGTGCCGATCCCAGACGCCATCGTCCTCCAATTTCAGATCATTTTCCGCCGTGCGCCCAATGCGGAAAGGAAAACGGCGGGCCACCGTCTGGGTGCCCGCCTGTTTGCCGGAAAGGATGTTCAGTTGAATCATCAGAAAATGCGGCGCGGCACATAGACCTGGTCGCCGGGATAGACTTTGGCGTCGAGGGTCGGATTATCCAGTGCCTTGTCCACATTGACCTTGAGACGTTCGCCATTCGCGCGGATGAGCGTGACTTTGTGGCTGGCAAAATCGGTGAAGTCGCCGGCGGAGGTGATGGCCTTGGTAACCGATGTTTCTCCGACGTAAAGCTGGCGACCGGGCTGCTTGACCTCGCCCTTGACATAGTAAAGGAGATCGCCGGGTTTCACGGTGACCGTGAGGCGGACGTAATATTTCGGGACGTAAAGATCCTGAATTTCCTTCTGCAATTCGCCGGCTGTTTTACCCAGCGCCTGAACCGAGCCGATTAGCGGCAAATTGATGTTGCCGTCTTCCTTGATGGCTTCTTCATGCGGAGGGAATTCGGTCGCATCCGGCAATCCGGAGAAAATAATGTTGACCGTTTCGCCGACATGAAAACGGGCGACTTCGGCATTGGGCTGCAAAACTCCGGTGGCTGGCGCTTCGGTTGGCAACACCGCCGTAGAATTGGTTTGAACCATACCGTCGCCGGATGCGCCGGATGCCAGTGCCGGAGAGCTGGCGGTCGTCGCACCGGCCGCCGGGATACCGGCCAGCGAGTTGGGCGTTGAGGAACAGCCAGTAAAAAACAAACCGGCGGCAATCAGGCCTGAGGCAATCAATCCTTGAACAAATAATTTCATGGGGGCTTATCGTTGTAAAATCCGGGGCGGAATCAATACTTTTGTTTGATTTCGACTTTATCCGAGTCGCCGGCTTTCTTGGGCGCGGCGGCTTCCTGATCCTTGGCGTTACCGGAATAATAATAATCGTGGTAATAGCCGCTGTAATAATAATAGCTTTCGTCCTGCGACATATTGATGTTGTTCAGCACGATGCCCAAGAAGGTGCCGCCGACTTTTTCAATGACCTGTTTGGCGCGCAGGTTCATCGGCTGCGGATAGCGGCGGTATTGGATGACCTGGACGACCATGTCCACCTCGCTGGCGAGAACCGAGGCGTCGCTCACGCCCAAAATCGGCGGAGAATCAAAGAACACAAAGTCATAGCGGTGCTTCAATTCGGCAATCATGTCCTTCATTTGCACCGAATTCAGAATGCTCATGGAACTGCTGGGCAGTTTGCCGCTGGCCATGAAGTTGAGCATAGGCACGCCGGTGGTCTGGATGACTTCCTCCAGAGAATTTTGTTTGAGCAGGTAATTCGTGAGGCCGATATCGTTGGCCACATGCAGCAGTTTATGCAGGGTAGGGCGGCGCAAGTCCGAGTCCACGATTAAAGTCCGCATGCCAGCCTGGGCGAAAACCGTGGCCAGATTGAGCGCGGTGGTGGATTTGCCTTCGCCCGCACCGGCGCTGACCATGACAATCGTGGTAAGCGCCTCGTCCTTGCGTGCGAACAGAATATTGGTGCGCAAAACCCGGTAAGCCTCGGCGTAACGGCTTTCGGCCCCTTCGTCCGCAAGAATGCCGACGTTCTGGGGAATAACGCCCACAACCGGTGATTGGAAAGAGCGTTCCACATCGTCAATGGTCTTGACGCTGGTGTCGAGATACTCGATGAAGAAGGCGAGGCCAATGCCGACGATGAGACCGAATACGATGCCCAAGGTGATGTTGAGCGGCTTGTTGGGCCGGACGGGATCTTTGCCTGGTTCGGCAATCGCGGTGATTTCCACCACGGATGTTTTAGGAATGGCCAGATCAATTTTTTCCATTTCAACCCGGTTGGCGAGTGCCTTGTGAAACTCCACCAGGTTTGCTAGCGTGCGCTTTGCCTCCCAGTAAGACTGGCCGCGGACGGATTCATCCCGATCTTTTTGAATGGCGGCATCTACTTGGGCTTTGAGCGTGTCCAGCGCAGCCTTTTCGGTGTTTAAATTGTTTTCCATGCCCGCCATTATGCCAGTAACCCGGTCGTTAATCTGCCGGTTCACTTCATCAATCGTGGACTGAAGCCGGATGACATCCGGGTTGGCCAGCGAATAATCATTAGTCTTGCTGGCATAGGCCTGTTCCGCCTCGTGTAGTTTGTCGAGCAACCCAGTCAATGCGGGGTCAGGACTGCTGTTGATGGTTGGCAGGACATCCCGCAGTTTTTCCGGCGGCAAGGCTTTAAGCTGTTCCAATTGCTCCTTGAACCGGTTGTAGCGTGACTGACCTTCCATCATATCGTTGTCAAATTGATGGATTTGTTCCTGGGTCAACGTGGGCGATGGAATGAGCGATTGCGGGTCATTGTCGGTGACATTCAGTTCTTTGCGCAAGCTGTCCACCTTGGCGCGCATCTCCTGAAGCTGTTGGTCTTCCGACTGATATTGTTCTTCCAACACCTTGATGCCGCCGACCGTCAGTTGGGTGTGCCGACCCAGCCGGTAATCCTGATAGGATTTGGCGATGGCGTTGGCGATATTCGCCGCCTCCTGTTTATCCGAACTATAGGCGGTGATATCCACCAGCGTGGTGTTGCGGACAGGAGCCAAACTGATTTGATGCTTCAAAAAATCCATTGTTTCAGAGGTTTTGAAGGTATCCACACCGTATTTTTTACCCCACACAGCGTTCAGGTTCAGCTTCTCAATCACCTTGCCCAAAACTTCAGGCCCTTGGAGAATTTCCAGTTCCGTCTGTTGAAAATACGGGTCATAATTCGGATTAACCGTGGACAAGCCATTCATGCTGGGAATGTCCGAACCGGTGTCCGGCTCGATTTTGATCTGGGCTGTGCTGGAATAGGAAACTGGCAGGATGAACGTGACCGCCGTGGCAATGATGGCCGTGATTAAAAATACGGTGATGATGATGGCCTTGCGGATGCGGATGATGCGCCAGTAATCCAGGAAGTGCAGTCTGGCTTCTTGCGGCGGCTGATTTTGTGGCGAATCCATATAAAAATAAATGGGAGCCTTGAAAAATCTTGGCTCCCGTCTCGATTGCTTAAAACATTTTGGTCAAATCCACGAGCTTAAACGAGCTTAATATTCGGCGGTGACACCGAGATAAACGCGGTTTCTGGAATAAGGGCCGGTGGCCGAAACACTGGATTGGAGAACGTCCAAATTGTAACCCAGTTCAGCCGAAAGGTGCTGGTTGAAGTTGTAGGTCAAATTCGCGCCAAGGCTGTAATATTGTTCGGTGTCGTTGTTATAGGCACCTTGATTGAACTGGGACAATTGCACGGCTCCAATGATCGAACCCATCAGCTTGGCCGTTATTTCCTGGTTGACCGATGCGTTAACCACCGTGCTTTGCTGTCCTTGTGTTATGTTTCCCCTAGAGGTGGCCGCTGATGAAACAGAAGAAGGATTTTGCACGTGCTGAACGCCCAACTGAACATAGCTGCCTTCGGCGTAGGTGTAGGCCGCAGAACTTTGAACCCACGGCGTTATATTGTTTGGCGAAGCGGAATTATTGCCATATTCTGTAATTTGCGCACCGATTTTGGCTGATGCACTCAAATTAGCCAAAAATGAATGCTGTAAACCAATGTAAGGAATGTAAGAATGGTTGTTAAGATCTTCGCTATAGTAGGTTTTCGATAGTGCAGGTATCGGAGAGGTGTATTGCGAAATCGGCTCACCTCCAAGATAGTCAACCCATTGATACGAAAAACCGACCAAAGCGGTGGTTTCCGGGGCCACTGCCCATTGTAAGTCCAGCGAAACGGATTGTGTCAAACGGGTGAGCAAACCATTCTGGCTTGGATTGGTGGCCGTTCCGCCGCTCTGCGTGTAATCGTAATAGCCGTTGTTGTAAGTCAGCACCGTGCTAAAGAGCCGCGTCCAGTCCGTGGTCAACGCCACATTGGCCTCGTTGACATAGTTATCACCATTGACGCGCAATGGCTGTGCAGTCGGTCCGCCGTTGGGGTTCAGCAATCCCGGCTCATTGCCCACCACAAAGGTGTCATGCACGGTTGACTGCCAGCGCTCCGAAAAAGCGTGATCCAACCACAAATCCACCTGATGGGTCTGATCATACGGGTCATTGCCCTGATTCCGCCGCTCTTGGTAATAATACAGGCCGTAAGTGTATTTGAGATCAAATTCCGTCTGCTGCATCGGCACGTTGATGCTCACCGAGGGGCTGACTTCATAACCCGCGCTGCCCTGCTTCTGGCCGTTCGGCGCGGTATTATAGTTGTCGTCGTAAAATCCACGCAAGGTGCCGGCCACGCTCCAGAACTTGGTGGTCTCCATTGAGTCCAAGCCCGGCGCATAAGCGGCCTGCAAACTGGCTGTTCCGGCTGCCACCAGCCCCACAGAGATAAAGAATTTTTTCATGACGCGTCTGGATGTTTATATGTTGACTCACCAAAGCTCTTTCCGTTCAAGGAAAATGCAACAGCTTATGACAAAATGAGATTATCAGTTCCCCGTGTCACCCGTCAAAACATTTTTTGCGGTTTTTCTCGCCGTTACCCGGAGCAGTCTTCCCTTAAACGAATCACCAAATTCACCGCTTCAATTCCTTTAACAGAATCTTCAAGGTGTGAGTGTTCAAAACATCATTATGTTCCAGCCAGCCTTTGCGGGCGATTCCCGCGCCCAGCCGCAGAAAACCCGCGTGTTCGTTGCGGTGCGCGTCGGGGTTGATGACGCACTTTACGCCTTTGCTCTTGGCGTAAGGCCAGTGCCGCCAGTCCAGATCAAACCGATGCGGATTGCAATTCAACTCGATCCAGGTGCCGGTTTCAGCGCACGCATCAATTACCGCATGAACATTGACCGGATACGGCTCGCGCTCCAGCAGCAGCCGGCCCGTCATGTGGCCAAGGATGTGGACGAACGGATTTTCCGCCGCGCGGATCAGCCGCTTGGTGTTTTCCGCCTCACTGCTGCTCGGAACGTGCAGGCTCGCTACCACCACGTCCAATTCCGCAAGCAAGTCATCATCGAAATCCAGCCGTTCCTTCAGAATGTCCACCTCGCTGCCGGTCAACAGCCGGAAGTCGCTGCCGCGCTCCGCGATTTTCTTGTTCAGCTTTTTAATTTCAAAAATCTGTTCGCGCAGCCGTTTTGCATCCAGCCCATTCGCCTGATACGACGCTTTCGAGTGATCCGTGATCGCCCAGTATTCCAGCCCCAGGTCTTCCATGTAAGCCGCAATCTCTTCCAGCGTGTTGTGTCCGTCGCTCCAGTTGGAGTGGTTGTGCAGCGCGCCTTTCAAATCCGTCCATTCAACCAGCCGTGGCAGCTCATTTTTCTCCGCCGCCAAAAATTCGCCGTGATCCTCGCGCAATTCCGGCGGCACAAAAACCAGGTCCAGCTTCTGAAAAATATCCGCCTCGTCCGCGCACGGCACCAGCAGCTTCGAGTCGCGTGTTTCCTCTTTCGATTTGAACAGCCCGTATTCATTCAGCCGCAGCCCGCGCTGGATGGCGCGCTGCCGCATCACGATGTTGTGTTCCTTGCTGCCGGTAAAATACGCCAGCGCGAACGGGAATTCCGCGTCGCTCACCACGCGCAAATCGCACTGGATGCCGCCTTCCAGAATCACGCTCGCCTTGGTCTCGCCTTGGGCGATGACCTTGATGATGCCGGGCAGCGACGCAAAAAACTCAATGACATCAATGGGTTTCTTCGATGACGCCAGTAGATCAATGTCGCCGCAGGTTTCCTTGAACCGCCGCAAGCTGCCCGCCGGGCTGCACCGAATCACATCGGGATGCGACCGTAATTCTTCGAGCAACGGCTCCGCTGCCAGCCACGCGTCGCTCAATAAATGTTTGCTCGCGTAAGTGCGTTTGCGCGCGATGCCCTCCAAAATATTCGCCTGCGTCTTCTCGACGAAGCCGTCCAGTTCCGCAACTTTGCCAGCCTTGCACGCCGCCTCCAGTTTTTCAATCGAGTCTATGCCGAGCTGTTTGTTCAGCGCCTGGATTTTTTTCGGGCCAAGCCCGGAAATTTCCAGCATCTCAATCAAGCCCGGCGGAATCGACACCTTTAATTCGTCGTAATATTTTAATTTTCCGGTTTCGACCAGCTCTGTGATTTTCTGTTCCAGCGCCGCGCCGATGCCCTTGATTTCGCCCAGCCGTTTTTCCGCGACGAGCGTCGCTAGCGGCTCGTTCAGGCCTTCAATCGTCCGCGCGCCGTTCGTGTAGGCCCGCGTCTTGAACGGGTTTTCGCCCTTCAATTCTAGCAGCACGCCAATCTCCAACAAAATTTCCGCAACCTTGTCTTTGTCCATGCGCCCAAGATGGCGTTGCAAGTTACAAGTTTCAAGTTGCGTGTTGCTCCGCTAAAATGTCCGCATGTCGAAACGCAAGCAATTTCCCGTCGTCTTGACCATCGCCGGCTCCGACAGCGGCGGCGGCGCGGGCATCCAGGCCGATTTGAAAACCTTCGCCGCATTCGGCGTCCACGGCGCAAGCGCCATCGCCTGCCTCACCGCGCAAAATCCCCGGCGGGTTTTGGCGGTGGAGTCGTGCTCGCCGAAAATGCTGCGCCAGCAAATCGAGTCCGTGTTTGAAGAACTGCAGCCGGCGGCGGTGAAAACCGGAATGCTGTTCTCGGCGGAAAACGTTGCTGTCGTCGCGAAATTTTTCCGAAATCCGAAATCCGCGGTCCGCAATCCGCAATTGGTGATTGATCCGGTGATGGTTTCCACCAGCGGCGCGCAACTGTTGCAGCCGGCGGCGGAAAAAATCCTGTGCGACAGGCTCCTGCCGCTGGCCGCGCTCGTCACGCCGAACCTGGACGAGGCGGAAATTCTGGCGGAAAAAAAAATCTCCACGCCGGAAGACTTGCGTTCCGCCGCGCTGAAAATTCACTCGCGCTTCGGTTGCGCGGTTTTGGTAAAGGGCGGCCACTTGAAAAACTCCAGCGATGCCGTGGACATTTATTTTGACGGAGAAACGGAATTGCTGCTGTCCGCGCCATTTGTCAAAGGCGTTTCCACGCACGGCACCGGCTGCACCTATTCCGCCGCGATCTGCGCGGCGCTGGCGCTCGGCCACGAGTTGCCGGCCGCGGTGGAGATCGGGAAAAATTTCATCACGGCGGCGATTGCCAACAGCTACCACGTCGGAAAACACTTCGCGCTGGGAAATTTTCCGCTTAAAGATTTGGCCAGCTCAACTGGAAAAACTCGGCTGCATTCGTTGCATCCAGAAAAATGTAATTGCTGCCGTTCGCGATGATAGGCACCGGAAGATTGTTCGTCGTCCAGGCGGCGGGCGGAGTCAGGTCGGCCGTTGCTTCGGCGAAAAATCCGGCGGGATAAAC
>Ga0302320_10008109_pt1 | contig 22935 bp, 11 predicted proteins | sample Bog_T0_3_FD_202130 | JGI IMG/M metagenome (GOLD analysis project Ga0302320, IMG submission 202130) | Peat permafrost microbial communities from Stordalen Mire near Abisko, Sweden - Bog_T0_3 | ecosystem: Environmental > Terrestrial > Soil > Wetlands > Peat | place: Sweden: Abisko, Stordalen Mire... | reverse complement strand
AATTCACTTGTACGACCACCAACCCAATCCCACATGGGAAAACGTTCCAGCCAATGATTGGCGAGACTAAATTTGTCCAGTTCGCTGCCGGACATTGTTACGGCGACCGCATGTTGCCCAAAATTCAATCCTGCTTTTTCATAGGCTGCTTGCGCGACCAGCATGCCGTTGCGAGTTTCCTTGGTTCCGCCGGATTTGGAGATAACCACGCAGAGCGTGCGATCCAATTTACTGCCAATTGCTGCCAAAGTCCGATTCATGCCATCGGGGTCGGTGTTGTCGAAGAAAAACGGTTTCAGTTTGTCCTTGCGGGGGTTTCCGAGCGCTTGGGCGACAAATTGCGGGCCGAGGGCGGAACCCCCGATGCCGATGACGAGGAAGTGTTTGAATTCACCCCCGGTGCCTTTGACAGTTCCCGAGTGAATCTTGCCGGCGAAATCTTTGATCTTGGCGAATGTCGTTTCGATCTCCTGGCGGATTTCCGGGGTGGGCGCGAGTGCCGGGTTGCGGAGCCAATAATGGCCGACCATCCGATTTTCGTCAGGATTGGCAATGGCGCCTTTTTCCAATGCGTCCATGGCAGCGAATGCCTTTTGGATCCGCGGTTCCATTGCTTCGAAGAACGCGTCATCCACGTTCATCCGGCTCAAGTCAACCGCCAGGCCGAGTTCCGGGAACTCGGTGTAATATTTTTGAAAACGTTCCCACCACTGTAACTTTGTGTGATTCATAAAAAATCCAATTCATAGAATGATTTAGCCTCTGATTCTGGCAAGTCAAATCTCTGCGGAAAAATAATCGTGTTTACCCGGAAGCCGCCATGATGACTGGCTCAGGATTGCTGACGACGGTGAGCCGATGAACTTCGCGATTGCAATCCGCGAACCAGCAAGTGTTCAATGTCTGCACAGCGGACGGTCGAAGCCCATTCCGCTGATTGTCCTAAAGCAACCGCCGGTCACGTGATCGGGACTGGCGGATTCAAATTTATCACCGATATTCGCTCCTATGATGTGCTCGCCCGGACAAATTTCTACCGCCCGTCTTAGGTTAAAGACCTGGCGGGCCGTGTGGTTTGTCGGGGTTTTGCTCGCGGCCATCAATGTGGCGGCGGCGGGTGAAGTCACACCCAGGCTCTTTTTGGGCCAAAATACCATGGGGCAATTGGAGGTTTTCAAACTCGATGACGCAGGCCGGCTATGCTACCGGTGGCGAAAAGCGTCCAACGGTTCGTGGTCTACGTGGTGCAGCTTGGGCGGCGCGCTATCACGAGGGGTTTCCATTGTTAATAATGCCGATGGCGAGATGATTGTTTTCGGCGTGGACCGGACCAATGGAGCGGTTGTGTATATTACCCAATTGACGACCAACAGCTTGGATTGGTCGTCTTGGGCACAGTTGGGCGGCAATTTTGAAGGACCGCCCGTTGCCGCAAAAAACGCAGATGGCCGGCTTGAAGTTTTTACGGTGGATGCCGTCACTCACCACGTGAAGCATGTTTGGGAAACCGCGCCGGGCCAGTGGTCGGGTTGGGCCGACTTGGGCGGCCCGGTTCAACCGGGATTGGTCGCGGCGAGCAACGAAGACGGGAGACTGGAGCTGTTTGGCCTCGCTAGGAACGACGGGTCGTTGCTTCATTGCTGGCAGATCGAGGCGAACACGAAGAGCGATTGGTCCGATTGGGTCGGCCTCGGCCGACCGGTGCAGCCGGGTTTTACGGTAGCGCACGACAAGGTGGGCCGGTTGGAATTCTTTACGGTGAACCCCACCAATGGAGAGGTGTTCCGGATTTGCGAGCGGGCTCCGAATGAAAGCACCAATTGGACGGCCTGGCAGAGTTTTGGTGGCAACGTGGAACCGGAACTGGCGGTGGGCCAATGCGGCGTGGGACGGCTCGAGGTGTTTGCTGTAAACGTCACCAATGCGATGTTATTGCATCGTTGGGAAGTCCACACGAACACCTCGGACGAATGGTCGGATTGGGCGGAGTTGGGTGAAAAGTGCGCCGGCCGACCGGCGGTGGCGGCGGATGCGGATGGCGATCTGGAGGTGTTTGCGCCGGATCCCGCCAATCCTGATTTAATCCACCACCGGCGTCAGTTTAGTTATGCCAACAGCTGGCTGGATTGGTCGAGCCTGGACCGTCCGGCCTTAGGCTGGCTACCCCGCTTGTGGCAGGTGGATGAAGGGCTGCCTAACAACCTGGTTCAAGCGATTACGCAGACACGCGATGGCTTCCTTTGGGTGGGCACGCGTGCAGGCCTCGCGCGTTTCGACGGGAGCCAGTTTTTGTGCTACGACTCGCAGAATACGCCGCAGTTGAAAAACCCCTCGATCACGGCATTGTGCGCCGGCCAGGACGGAGCCCTCTGGATTGGAACGGACGGGGGCGGGCTCCTCCGGTTGAAAAATGGAATTTTTTCCCAATTTTCGCGGTCAAACGGGATGGCCGGCGACGCGGTGCAGGTTATTTTTGAAGGTCGTGACGGCACCATATGGGTCGGTACCAGCTCGGGTATGAGCCGCTTTCAGAACGGGGTCTTTCACAATTATTCCACGCGCGACGGGCTGCTATCGGATGTGGTCCGGTGCATCTACGAAGACCGGGATGGAAACCTGTGGATCGCGACCGGGAAGGGGTTAAACCGCCTGGCCCCCAACGGAACCATGGATGCATTTGACATGCCCAACGGCCTGCCGAATGACTCGGTCCGAGCCATCACCGAAGATCGTGGCGGGCGGATTTGGATCGGGTCAAACAACGGTCTGCTCTGGTACGAGTGGTATTGGAAAATCTCTTTTTATGCGTATAACACGAAATATGGATTGTCCGATCCGTTCGTGAGCGCGATTTGTGAGGACGGCGATGCCAATCTTTGGGTGGGCACTTACAGCGGCTTGAATCGTTTTCAAGACGGGTGGTTTTACAGCCAGCCGGACGGCGATGGCCAGGCGTTTGACAAGGTCAACGCCCTCTTTGTGGATCGGCAGGGCGATTTGTGGGTCGGTTCCAAGGACGGACTCAGCCGCCTGACGCGGAGAATATTTTTTACGTACACCAAGCAGCAGGGGTTGACACATAACAACGTCATGTCGGTGCTGCAAAACGATTCGGGCGGCATGTGGATTGGCACCTGGGGCGGCGGTCTCAATGAATTGGAGAACGAAAAAGTAACGGCCTATGCTTCGACCAACGGCTTGTCGGAGGACTTGATCCTGTCTTTGTGCGCCGGGCGAGATGGCAGTTTGTGGGCCGGGGCGGATTTTGACGGTGGATTAACACGGCTGAAAAATGGTCACATGACGCATTACACCTGGCAGGATGGATTGATCAAGGCGGGCCTGCGGGTATTGCACGAGGACCCCGCCGGGAATCTCTGGATCGGCACCGATAGCGGCCTGTCCTGTTTCAAAGACGGTCAATTTATCACCAACCGAATCACCGAGCGTTTGGCGGGCGTCAGCATCCGGGACATCTGCGAAGGCGGGGCCGGAGCATTGTGGATGGCCACCCAGAACGGGCTGTATTATTGTCAAGGCAGGAGGGTCACTGTTTTTTCGAAGGCGGACGGTCTTTCAGACAATTCACTCAATGCGCTCTTTATGGACGCCGAGGGCACGCTGTGGATTGGCACCAGCGCCGGGGGGTTGATTCGCTACCGGAATGGCAGTTTTACGGCTTACACTGAACGGCAAGGGTTGTTCAGCGACGAGATATTTGGAATTGTCGAAGATGACGGGGGCTGGTTGTGGCTGAGTTGTTCCAAGGGCATCTTCCGTCTGCAAAAAAAAGATTTGGCGGCCTTCGACCGCGGTGAGCTCGGAACGATTAATTGCTTGGTTTATGGGAAAAATGACGGCATGGAAAGCCCGCAGTGCAACGGCAACGGCAAGCCGTCTGCCTGGAAATCGCGCGATGGACGGCTTTGGTTTCCGACGAGCAAAGGATTGGTGGCGGTGGACCCGAAGGCGGTTGGCGTCCAGTCTGAACCATTGGCGGTCTTTATTGAAACCGTGGTGGCGGATGCAAAAACGGTCGAAGGCGGACAGACGAATCTGGCCGGCGCGGCCACGGTGCTGGCGAGCCGTTCCGCACCACTCCGGGTGCCGCCGGGACACGGCGAACTGGAGTTTCAATACACGGTGCTGGATCTGGCCGCGCCCGAAAAGGCACGGTTTGAATATCGGTTGGATGGCGTTGATGCGGGTTGGATCGAGGCCGGCGGGCGCCGGATCGCGTATTACAACAACCTGGCGCCGGGCAGCTATGTTTTTCATGTCAAGGCCTCCAGCTTGGGCGGGGACTGGAGCGCGGTTGTATCCATGGGGGTCATTTTGCGGCCACATTACTGGCAGACCGTGTGGTTTCGCGGGTTGATGACCTGTGCGGTCATCGGCGGTGCCATCGGCGTGGCGCTGTACGCCACCCGCAAACGGATGCAGCGCAAACTGGTACGGTTGGAACAACAACAGGCCGTGGAAAAGGAGCGGGGACGCATTGCCAAGGACATGCATGACCAAATCGGCGCGGGATTGACGCATATTGGTTTGTTGGGTGAATTTGCCCGGCGCGACGCCGTCAAGAACCGCAATGTTAATCCGCACGTGGAAAAAATCTGTGACATGGCCCGCGAACTGGCGCGGACACTCGACGAAATTGTATGGATGGTCAACCCCAAGAACGATACGCTCAACAAGCTGGGGATTTATCTCGCGGCTTACGCGGAGGAGTTTTTTCAGGCGACGGACATTCGTTGGCGGCTGGACATCCCACCAAACCTGCCGGCGTATCCGATTCCGACCGAGGTCAGGCATAATCTGTTTTTGACGGTTCAGGAAGCGCTCAACAACATTGCCAAACATTCGCAGGCATCCGAGGCCAAACTCAGCTTTGTCTTGAATGATTCCGTGGTCGAAATTGCCATTGAAGATGACGGCATCGGCTTCTCCGTGGCTGGCGCGAATGCCGCCCGTTACGGTATTTCCAACATGCAGGAGCGGCTCAAGGCCATTGGCGGCGCCTTTGAGATTTCAAGCGGGCTCCAGAAAGGGACTCGCATTTGTCTCCGGGTTCCGCTAAAAGAGATGGGTGACCCAAATGGATAAATGAATGTTTGGATGGCGGGATGAAAGGGGTGTCCAGTGCATCCAAGACTCCATTTATCCATTAATCCAATATGATTGCCGTTTCCATTGTTGAAGACGACCGCCGTGTCCGCGAGAGCCTTTGCATTCTGATCAACGGCGCGGATAACATCCGGTGCGTCAGCGCCCACGCCACTGGCGAGGAGGCGCTGGAATTGATTCCGCAAAAAAAACCGGATGTGGTCTTGATGGACATCAACCTGCCGGGGATGAGCGGTATCGAGTGCGTTCGGAAATTGAAGACGCAAATGCCAAAGCTGCAAGTTCTTATGCTCACCATGTATGAGGACGATGAAAAAGTTTTTCAATCGCTGGTGGCCGGTGCCAGCGGCTATTTGGTCAAGCGCACTTCGCCGGCGGATGTGCTCAAGGCCATCGAGGAGGTGCAAAGCGGGGCATCGCCGATGTCGGGGAAAATTGCGCGGACGGTCGTTGAATATTTTCAGAAGTTGCAGGGCGCTGCGCCGCAGGAAGGGGAATATCTTTCCAAGCGCGAGGAAGAAATCTTGAATTTGCTGGCCAAAGGCTTCCGTTACAAGGAGATAGCCGATGCGCTCTCCATCGGATATGAAACCGTGCGCTCCCATTTAAAAAATATTTACGACAAATTGCACGTGCATTCGCGGACTGAGGCAGTCGTCAAATACCTGCGCAAGTAGGTTTAATCATTTAGCAGGCTTCATCCGAAGCGAATTTCCATTTGCGGACCTGCCATTTTGGTTTCCTCCCCCAAATGGGGGATAAAAATCGGCAATTTTTCTCAACCGTTCCCAATTTGTCACAAACTGTGCCCCTAAAAGGGGATAACGCGATTGCGGGAAGGGTGCTAGATTGTTTGTATGAAAGCCAAAGTATCAGTAAATAGCGTGATGACTGCCTTCGCATCTGGCAGGAGTGGATTTCCACTCAACCCCAGTCATCCGTGAGAATAAGTATTACTGATCTTATATCGCATTGAAAGATCCTGCTTTCCCGCAAAGTTAAACCCCAACCAGACCCCCATGCAAAAAATCATCATTACCGCCTTGACGGCCGCAGCCGCAGTTCTCCTCACTTCCCAAAGTGCGCTGGCGCAACCGTACTCCAACGCAGTGGTTGGATTGAATCCCGTTGGTTATTGGCCCCTGAGCGAGACGGCGACCCCGCCACAGCCGATAAACCTTACGGCCGTGAATTATGGCACCCTCGGCGCGGCCGGCAACGGCTATTACGGAGCGTGGTATCAACCGAGTGGCAGCACTTGGTATTTCACCAACAATATCGTCCAAGGGCAGGCAATCACCTATCCTTTTGATGGCAGCATGGGCATGGTATGTACTGAGCAGCCTGGCCAATATGTCATCGTTCCGCGCAATACCAATGGGGTGAACAATGCGGGAGTGACCCTCAACCCGCCATTTTCAATTGAGGCATGGCTTAAAATTGGCACCTCCCAAAGCGCCTTGGGCGATATTATCAGCCAGGGCGCCACAGTGAATTTAAACATTGGCGGCCCCAATCCCACCAATCCTTTCTATGGTGGGTTGGGCAGTGGTTGGGCGGGTGTGGAACTTGGACAATATCAGGATTATATTTTCTTGCTGACCCAGTCCACCAACGCCGTCGGCAATAAAGGCAGCGAATTGGACACGAGCGCTTATAACGCCCACAAGGGCTTTCCTGTGGGTTCTTGGGTTCATGTGGTAGCGACGTTCGACGGCACCACGGAAGCCATTTGGACCAATGGCGCCCTTTGCGTCTCTAAGACCAGCCCCGCCAATCTTGCCGGCCAGCGGTATGTGGTGGATCCCACCAGCCCGCTGATGATTGGCGCGGGCAGCGATGTCTCCGCCAGCTATGGCCAGTCCTATCAAGGAACGATTGATGACGTGGCCATTTACAACACCGTTTTGCCGCAATCAAGCATCCAGAACCATTTCCAGACCGCCTACGGCACTAATGCCACTTATGGCAGTGTTTACACAAATGCCGTGCTGGCAGACAGCCCGGTGCTTTATTACCGCTTAAACGACCCGCAAACCAGGGTCAATGCCGGTTATCCTACCGGTACTTTCCCGGTGGCGAACAACTATGGTTCGCTCGGCGCTGTCGGCAACGGCCTTTATCAGCCCGGCACGACCCCCGGCGTCGCGGGTCCCTCCTATAGCGGCTTTGGCAGCAACAGCAAAGCAGTGGCATTGAACGGTTGGTTCGGGAGCGTGGATGTGGGCGGCGGCAATTTGCCGTCCAGCTTGAACCCCACCGGATCCCTGCCGCTGACCGTGGTGAGCTGGTTCCAAACGGGCCCGGCGGATTCACCCGGAAGATTCCAAGAAATGTTGGGCCATGGCGATAGTTCTTACCGCTTGGCGTTGGGACAGATTGCCGGTGAAAATCATTTTAATCCCGGACCTGGTCCCGAATTATATTTTACTTCGCCTGCGGACGTGGTGACCAATGGCTTTGCTTTCAATGACGGTCAATGGCACATGGCGGCTGGTGTCTCCGACGGAACCAACGAGTATCTCTATCTGGATGGCGTTTTGGCCAAGAGCGCGAGCCTGGGCACGAATAAAATTACCGGCAACACCAACGACCTGCTGATTGGCGGCGACAGTCAATACACGGTGGCCAATCCCTTAACTGCCAATACGATTCGTACTTTCGATGGCCAAGTTGCGCAGGTGGCTTTCTGGACGAATGCACTGACGGCGTCGCAAATCCAGTTATTGTATGGTGCCGCGGCTGTCCCACCCTATTTCTCATTAGAACCATTGTCTTCCGTTTCCGTCAACGCGGGTCAGAACCTGACGGTGTCTGATGGCATTCGCGGCAGTTTGCCGGTGACATATCAATGGTACCAAAACGGTTCGCCGGTGGCGGGACAGACGAACGCTGCTTTGAGTTATTCGCCCGTTTCGACTGGCAACGCCGGCAGCTACTATGCGGTCGCCAGGAATGCGGGCGGCAGCGTTACGAGCACAGTGGTGAACATCACGGTCTATGGTCCCCCCACAGTGGTGCAGCAATCTGAATCGCCATTGGAGATTTTCGCGGGCTCGAGCCCGGTATTGCATGTATCCGCCCTTGGCGCTGCGCCCATTCATTATCAATGGACCCTGAACAGTTCGCCCATTACCGGCGCCACCAACACCAGCCTTACATTGACGAATATCCAATCCAGCGGCACGTATAGTTGCCTTTTGACGAATTTCGTGGGTAACGGCGCCATCACACCGGTTACCGTAACTGTCCTGTCTGACCCCACTGCGCCGTTCCCAACGAAGGTGCTGGCGGACGGCCCGGTGGCCTATTATCGGTTGGATGAATCCGGCGGCGACACGGCTTACGATTATGTCGGGGGCAATAATGCGACTTATACGAATGTGTTGCTTGGCATTCCCGGTTATGATTCGCAGGACGCGGTGCAGAGCGATCCGAACGAGACCGCGGCGGAATTTGGCGCCATTAGCCCGCCCAATGATTACGCGGGCAATGTTCCTTCCTATCTGAACTTTAGCACGCCCAATGGGAGCAATGCGGAAGTAACCGTCGAAGCCTGGGTGACCCAATATCTGTATGAAAACGGCGGCGATGCGATTGTCGCCCTGGGTTACGGCAATGGCGGCGAACAACTCGTGCTGGACACCGGTGCCGGTGCAGCCGGCGACCTGCGCTTCCTGGTGCGGAACGCGGCCGGGACGGTTAGCAGCGCGAGCAGCACCATTTCCATCCAGAATGACGGTGTTTGGCATCATGTGGTGGGTGTATGCGACGAGGCCGGTGGCCATGTGTACCTCTATTTGGACGGCAACCAAGTGGCGAGCGGTACGATTACGGCGGGCAGCGGTTTATTGAGTTCCACCGTCCCCTTGAGCATCGGCGCACGCCAGTCCGGCAACAACGGCAACACCAACTACGATTTCCAGTTGTATGGCAGCGTGGATGATGTGGCCATCTATAACAAGGCTCTGAGCGCCAGTCAGGTGCAGGCCCATTTTTATGCATCGGGTCTGCCGCCGGTTATTACCGGCCTCCTGCCTTCTTCCAACGTAACTACAAATCAGTCCGCCAATCCAACGTTTATCGTTTCCGCCATCGGCACCGCGCCCTTCGGGTATCAGTGGTTCGACAATAACGGCAACCCCATTCCCTGGGGTACCAATGCTTCGCTGACTTTGACCAACGTACAGCCCTCTCAGGCGGGCAACTATACGGTCAACATTACGAACCTCTATGGCGGGCCGGTTTCAACCAACTTGAACCTTACGGTGACTCAGGCACCGCAGATTGTCTCGGACATCTCTCCGTCAAGTGTGACGGTCTACGCCACAGTTCCGGTCACGCTGTCGGTTTCGGTTTCCGGCACTCCGCCTCTGGCTTATCAGTGGTATCAGGATAATGCGGTTGTTCCCGGCGCGACCAATACCACCTACACCTTCCCGGCTCTGCTGGGAACGCACACCTACTATTTGTCGGTGACGAACATTTACAGCGCCGGCAGTCCGACAGTAAGCAGCACGGCCACGGTGACCGGCATGCCCGAGACCACCTTGAACCCGACGAACTACACGGACAACGTGAAGATCAAGTTTTTCGGTTATAACCGCGCCGAAACGCTGTTCGACTTCCCGGTACTGGTCCGTCTAAGCACCAACGTGACCGGGTTTAACTACAATCACTTCGCTTCGCCCTCGGGTGCCGACCTGCGGTTTACTGATTCCAGCGGCACGCGGGTGATACCTTCTGAAATTGACCAATGGAATCCCAATGGCGAATCCACGGTGTGGGTGCAGGTCCCGGCGCTCTCCTCCACCAATACGACCATCTGGGCCTACTGGGGCAATTCTGCGGCGGCCACCAATGTGCCGCCCGGCACGAACGTTTGGGTCCCGCAGCCATGGGAAGGATTGCCGGCGTACGATGTGGTTTATCACCTGAAGGAAAGCGGCTTCCCCTACGTGGACTCCACGGGACAATATACCTCCACCGCCGGAATCGCTCCCTCGCCCGTGGCTGGCGTGGTCGGAAATGGTGAATTCTACAACAATGCAGCCTATCTCGACAGTGGCGACGTCAACGTGGGTGAGACCTTCACCCTCTCGGCGTGGGTTAACGTTTCCTCCGCCATCGCCAATATTCAGGGCATTTGGGTCAACGGTCCCGGCGGTTACAGCTCGGACGAGGTTGCGCTTTTCGTGAACGACTATAACACGTCAGACGGAGTGTTGGAGCTGGGAACGGGCAATGGCTCGGCGGGAACCCAATTCTCCACGGCGACCGGCGCCGTTAGTTTCAACAATTGGCATTTTGTGACGGCGGCCATAGATCGGGGAGCGGGCACGGCTGAATTGTATGTGGACGGAGTTCCGTCCGCATCCGGCCCGGTTAGAACTGACTTCTCGACCAACTCTGATATGCAATTGGGCCGCTTTAATGCGGGTGCCTTCGCCCTCGACGGCGACATGGATGAGGCCCGCATCCACGGCGGAGTTGATTCTTCGAACTGGGTTTGGGCCAGTTGGTTGACGGTTCAACAAACCACCAACCTGGAAAGCTACTCCAGCGTTGTCACCACCGTAACCAATGCGCCGACGCCCGTGGCCATTACCGTGCATTACAGCGGGGGCGCCTTGCAACTCAGCGGGTCCGGCGGCACCGCTGGTGCCACGTTCTACATTGTGGGTACGACGAACTTGGCGACCCCCATCAATCAATGGTTGCCAGTGTCCACCAACATGTTTGACGGCAGTGGCAACTTCAATGTAAGTGTGCCGGTCCATCTGGTAAATCCGGCTGAATTCCTGCGCATAAGGCAGTAAAATAACGTTTGTCCCGAGGGCGGCTGGAAGCTGTTTTCCAGCCGCCCCTTTTAGAAATGAAAGTTAGTTAGCATGATAAAAATGAACATAGGAACGGAACCGCAGGCCGGAAACAAACTGCGCAGCGGATTCACCTTGATTGAATTGCTGGTAGTCATAGCCATCATCGCCATTTTGGCGGCCATGCTCCTGCCGGCCTTGAGTGCGGCCAAGAAGCGGGCGCAAGGGATCAGATGCATGAGCAACACCCGGCAGCTCACGCTGGGCTGGCTGATGTATAACAACGATAATAACGGCAGTTTTGTGGTAAACCATAATGGCACCGGCTCGGGCGACACGACCATGAGTTGGGTGGCCGGCTGGCTGGACTACTATGGATCGGTCGCGGACACTAACACTGATTTCTTGCTGAATTCGCAGTATGCCCTGATGGGACAATATATGAATGCAGCCGGCACGTATAAGTGCCCGGCGGACGGCAGTTTCAATTTTGGCTCGACCGGCATTCCCCGGGTGCGCAGTTATTCCATGAACGCGGCACTTGGACCGGATGGAACCCCCGGCGTGGATCCGCACACCAAGCCGAATGGCTGGCTGCCGCAGCCAACTTACAAAGTGTATATCAAGGAAGGCGAGTTGACGGTGCCGGGACCATCGGACATGTTTGTGTTTATAGACGAAGATCCGGATCACATTAACGACGGTTCTTTTGCCGTGCAGATGCCTGCCAGCGCCGCCGCCACGGTCTGGGTGGATTTTCCCAGTAAAACCCACGGCAACGCCTGCGGTTTTTCCTTTGCCGACGGCCATTCGGAAATCCACAAGTGGTTGAACCCGGGAAATATCCCCAATGTCACGTACCAACAGGGCTCATCAGGGCCGCCGAACACAACGCCCGTATTGAATGATCCGGATGTGCTCTGGGTGGCCAAGCATACGTCCGCTCCCTCCAGTGGCGCCGGTCTGCCGTATTAAGATTCGGCCCAGTTTAAAACCGGTTGGCAAACTACAACGGAATATAAATGTCTCATACCATTTCACCCGGCGGCAGGCGACCAGTGGTTGCCCGGCCATTCACCCTGCCTTCCGTGAGAAGTTTGGGCACTGTCATTTTGTCTCTGCTCACAATGATTGAAACGGTTTCCGCCGCCAACTTGAGCGATCCGCAGGTGAATGCCTATAATATGCGGGTGGGAACAGAGACCTTTGCAGCTCTCTATAAGTTCACGACCAACACTGCCTTTGTGGAAACGGCACAGGCAATCACCAATCTGGGCAGCGACACCATCAAGCTGTACCTGGGTTCGGATACCTCCGGCCAGGAAGGCGTAACCCTTCCTGCTCAAGTCACAAACCTCCTTACGCTGGTGCGTGACGAACCCAATTATCATCAAGTCTTGGACATGCCGTTTCGTCATTTTGTCATGTGGGCGTACCCGCTGGAGAATGCGGACTCATGGTGGTCTGGCGGCTACAATTCAACCCAGGGCGCCAAAGATTATCAGGAAATGTATAATCTTACCCACTATCTTCTGACCAACTATAATAACTCCGGCAAAACGTTTTATCTCGGTCACTGGGAGGGAGACGGGTATCTCAAAGTCAACGGCTGGACGACTAATCCCACCATGACCACCGTTCAAGGCATGATTGGCTGGCTAAACAACCGGCAGAAGGCCGTGGACGACGCCAAAGCGGCCACGACTTATACGAACGTTCAAGTTTATAATTACGCCGAGTGCAACAGGGTTCGGGACGCCATGAATAACGGCTCAAACAACAACGTGCGCGTGATCAATTACGTGATTCCTTACGTCACCAACCTCGATTACTTGTCTTACTCATCCTATGACTCGCAGGATTTGAGCAGTTCGGATCTTTACACCACGCTCAATTACATGGAATCCAAACTGCCGACGAACAAGGCGTCCACCATTCCCGGCTGTCGCATGTGGATTGGCGAATATGGCTGGGGATACGAGTCAGTGGCCGCCCAGGAGCCGCTCGATCGCGCCTATATCCAGCGCCTGCTGGGCTGGAATTGGAATGGCAGTTGTCTCTCCTTCCTCCTCTTCTGGGAGATGTACAGCAATTACAACGCAAACGGGGCCACTAATTTCTGCCTGGTGGATTACACGGGCAGCAAAGTGCCGTCATGGTATCTCCAAAATTATTTTTTCAATAACGCCCGCCTGCTGGCCGCGCAATTTAAGGAAACCAACGGCCGTCTTCCCACGGACACCGAGTTCTCCTCGCTGACGATGCCAATGTTAAATCAAGTGTTGACGGCATCAGTGGAACTCTCCGTGGCCAATGCGGGGGCAACTGTGGTGAGCAACGCGGTCGCGACCCTTTCCGGCACCCTCGCTCAGGGAATTTATGGCGACAGCGAGGCCAGCCTGTGGATTTTTTATGGCCGGCATGACGGCGGCACCGTTTCTGGAGCGTGGGAGAACGCCCGGTACGTGGGCGTGAACACCAACTTCAACCCCGCCACGTTCACCGTGACTGTTACCGGTCTCGTGCCGCAAACAAACTATTTCTACCGCTTTTTTGCTGCCAATACCGGCACCAACTCCTGGGCTCCAGCATCGTCGCAATTCAGCACGGTGACGGTGGATCCAACTGTATTTGGCTCGCAAATGAAAATCTCGTTGTCTGGATACAACGGCGGACTGCTGACTAATTTACCGGTGCTGGTGAATTTGAGCACCAACTTGCCGGGATTTTCCTATAACCAGTTTGCCTCACCATCCGGCGGCGACCTGCGGTTTACCGATGCCGGCGGCTTGACTCCCGTTCCTTTTGAAATAGATGAATGGAACACCAATGGCACTTCCAGCGTCTGGGTCAATGTGCCGTCGCTGTCCAACAGCAACAATTTCATCTGGGCTTACTGGGGCAATCCCTTGGCCACAAATTTGCCGGCCAGTTCCACCAATGGCGGCGTTTGGCCGGGCTTTGATGTCGTCTGGCACTTGAAAGAGAACGGCTTCCCCTACGCGGACAGCACCTTGCAAGCGCCTGCTCTCAACGGCACCGCTCCGGGCCTCACGACCGGCATAATTGGTCACGGCGAATCGTTCAACGGCAGCTCTGATTTTCTCAACGCGGGGCCGCTCAACCTCGGCGGCGCGTTTACCCTTTCGGCCTGGATTAAACTGGACCCGGCCGAAAATAATATTCAAACCATTTGGGCCAACAAACCCGGGGGATGGAATTCCGCCGGTTTCGCGCTGTATATCAACACCTACAATACCACTGACGGAAAATTATTCCTCGAGACGGGCGACGGCGTCAATGGTTCGGATACCTTGAGCGCCACGGGTGTCCTCATGCCCGGCCAGTGGCATTATGTTGTCGCATCCGTGGATAAAACCGGTGGTACGGCCCAGCTTTATGTGGACGGGACGAACGTGACGGCTTCCGTCGCGGTGGACGGCGCCTTTCCTGACCAAACCCCGGTCAACTTTGGGCGCATCACCAACAATGTCTATTATTTCAAAGGGATCTTGGACGAAGCCCGTATCCAGTCCGGCATCGCGTCCTCCAACTCGGTTTCGGCAAGCTGGGCCACGGTGGCATCCAATGGCACCTTTGAAAATTACTCGGCCGTGACGCAACAGATGCCGGCGTTGACCATTGGCATTGGTGGAAACTCTGGAGCTTTCTTGAACTGGTCCGGTGCCGGCGTTGGCTTTGCCCTTTACACCTCGACCAATCTGGCCTCGTCGGGAACCTGGGCCCTGGCTTCGAACCAGCCGGCGCTTACAAACGGCCAATGGCAAATTAATCTCCTGCCCGCCACCAACGCAGTCCAGTTCTACCGTCTCAAGGCCCGATGAAGTTGAAATATTCCTGGCTTGCCCGGCCGCAAATCATCCATCCAATCCTGGCAGCGGTATTACTTTTGTTTGCGTTTCTGTGCCGGGTTCAAGCGGCCCCCGAGAATGATGCCGCCTTGTGGCGGCCGCGGTTTGTGACCCCGGCCATCGTAGCGCTGGATGGCCCGGTGGACCGGCAGTTCACTGCGGAAATCCAAGCGACCCCGGCGGCACATGATTGGAGCGCGGCGGTGGCCAACGATTTGAAGACGTGGCCCTGTCAGGTCGTTTCAGCAGCTTACGCCACCATTAACAACGGCACCCAGCCGGGCTGGCAGGTCAAGATCAGCGTGCCGGCCGATATGTCGCCGGAACTGTGTTCTTTAACGGTCAGTTGCAACGAAAGCGTCAGCGTGCAACCGCAGTCGGTCAGTGTGGCGCCGGCTTTCGAGACGAATTTTTACATCCTGCACATTACCGACGAGCAGATAGTGAATCAAATGCACACCGACCCTTCCGGCCAATATTATAAAATGGTCGGCACCTGGGAGGAGATGAACTGGATGCAGGAGCCGGTGAACCTGATTAATCCGCGTTTTGTGCTGATCACCGGCGACCAGATTGATTTCAACGGCGCGTTGGACGGGTGGAACAACTGGGCCAACTGGGGCTACAAGCCGCGCGGGGAAAAGGAATTCACCGCCGAAGACACCACGAATTTGGAACTCCGGTTGAGCGCGCTGTACAAGGATTGCCACCGCGGCTATCGCGTGCCTTATGTGGAAACTCCCGGCAATCACGATGTGACGCCGCCGGGAAAGCTGCTGACGGGCTCGTCCATTGACTGGCATCCGATTTCCGCCCACATTTATGAACAACAATTCGGCCAGCGCACTTATTCCTTTCGGATGGGTGATTTTTACGTGTTGATGCACGATTGGAGCGATGCCGCGCTCAAGGCGTGGGCCACCAAGGATTACGACGCGGCCCTGGAGGATCCCGCCATAAAATTTCGGCTGATCGGGCAGCACTATCACGCCAAATGGAGCGGGGCGCCCACCGGCAACGAAGCGTTCCGGCCTGCCAAATGTGATCTGATGCTCATTGGCCATGGCCACAAGACCGTCACGGTCCAGACTGCTCCGTACTATATTTACATGGACCGGGCCGCCTTCTTCTGGGGCACTGCCGGCTTCTTCAATTTCGAGCGCACTACCGATGGCTGGACCTGCGACCAAACGGTGGCGCCCCGCGATGAAGCCAGGGACGTCTGGCCGCTGTTCACCGACAACGGCCTCACCAAAAATGTCCGGGCAAACCAGCCAGACACCATGAACCTCACGAATGCCGTGACCATCGTCAACGACCTGCCGCAAAATTTTTATGATGGCCGCGTGCGGTTTCTTCTGGACAAGGGCGTTTACCGCTCCGTGGAAAATGGGACCATTCTCTCCGAATATGGCTGCGCCAATGACACAAAAACGGCCGTCTTGGTGCGGGTAAATATTCCCGCGCACGGGTCAATTACGGTCGGCACGCCGGCGGGTTGAGCCATGAATTCCGGGCCCGCTCGTAGCCGGTATCGTTTGTTTAGTCATGGGTAAAATTTTGATTGCCAAAGATGCGGCGGAAAAAGCGCTCGCTGCGGAACTGTCGCGCACTGAATCCCTCGCCCGGGATGCGTGGAAATTCGGCGCCGGAATCATCCTCGTATTCGGGTTCCAATTGCGGGACATAAAATCCCTGGTGGAATCGCCTTCGCTGTGGGTGAAAATTTTATGCTGCCTTTCGCTGGCGGGACTGGCGGTTTCCTTATTTTTGGCCTTCCACAGCCTGCAGGCCAAGGGTTACGGCCATTATCCGCGTGGGAACAAGCTCTGGGAAAATTTAAAGCCGGAAAACATATCGGTGGCGGAAGCCGAAGAAGCCCTGGTGCAAATGCTCTTGCAAACGCGGGAACAGAACGCGCGTCTGAACGATGCCAGAAGCCGTGTGCTGCGCGGTTGCGGCTGGTTGTTTTTGGCGGGGTTTTTATTGGCGGCGGCCAGCCAGGTGCTGGATGCCTTTGAAAATTGGACGTGACGCGCAAAGGTGGCCGTCCCCTGCCGCTGGGAAAATATTTTATGAAAACACAAAGAATCGCACCGCAATGGATTTTAACCATGTGCCTCGCTGTCAGCCCTTGCGTCCTGCGGGCGGAAACGCCCGGTGAGTTTCGTCCGCTGCCTGTGCTGCAGCCAGCGGAGCATGCCGGCGCGACGGGCACAAATGTCCAGCCCCTCGATACGTATCCGGTATCTCACGCGCCGCTGGTTAACACGGCCAGGCGAAAACCCAAGCTTGCAAATCCAGGCGCGCCGGTGTTGCGCGGCGACGAACTAATCTTCAATGCCGGATGGGAAATGATTGAAGCGCCAAAACTGCACGCCGACGGCGCGACCCTCTCGGCGTCCGGTGTGGAGACGCAGGAATGGTACGATGCCACGGTGCCGGGCACGGTGCTCACCACGCTGGTGAATCAGGGAGTTTATCCCGATCCTTATTACGGGTTGAACAATTTGCTCATTCCCGAAAGCCTGAACAAACAGGATTATTGGTATCGCACCGAGTTCACGGCGCCGAAGAAGTTTTCCGGCCGCGAACTGACCCTCCAGTTCAATGGCATTAATTATTATGCCGAAGTCTGGCTGAACGGACACTATCTCGGCCATATTACCGGGGCCTTTATCCGCGGCAAATTTGATGTGACCCGGGTCGTCAAGGCAGGCGAAAAGAATGTTCTCGCCGTGATGGTCGCGCCGCCGCCTGATCCAGGCATTCCCAGCGAACAATCTGTCAAGTACGGCCCCGGTGACAATGGCGGGAAATTGTGTCTCGACGGACCTTCGTTTCAATGCACCGAAGGCTGGGATTGGATTCCGGCGGTGCGCGACCGCGACACGGGCATCTGGCAGGACGTGGTGCTGCGCGCGACGGGCCCTGTGACGATTGATGACACCCAGGTCATCACCAAACTGCCTTTGCCCGACATTTCCAGCGCGGGTGTGATGGTAAACGCCGAATTGCACAATGCTTCCAGTGCCGCCCGGCAGGGAGTATTGCGCGGGCAATTTGAAGGCGTAAAATTTGAGCAGTCCGTATCACTTGGCGGTGGCGAAACAAAAATCGTCACCTTCACGCCCAAGGACTATCCGCAACTCTCCGTCGCCCATCCGCGTTTATGGTGGCCGAACGGCTACGGCAAACCTGAGCTTTACCATTTGCAATTGAGCTTTATCACGGATGATCATAAGGAATCTGACCATTCTGCGGCGCGTTTTGGCATCCGGGAAATGACTTACGATTTCGAAGTGAAAAAGCCGGATGGCACCCACGAACGGATTGAATTTGATCCCACTGCCGCGCTTGGCGCCGCCGAAAAAATTATTGATAACCGCCGCGACACAATGGTGTGGGGTCTCGAAAATAAATCGAAACGCGATGCGGCGATTGTTGCTGCCGGGGGCAAGCCGCCGACCACGCCGTTCTGGTGGGGCCAAAAACAGGAAACCACCGTTGGCCTCTGGCCCGGCGCGGAACAATCGCCGGCAGTGCATCCGGCCGATGATACGAACATGGGGCCCTATCTGGTCGTCAAGGTCAATGGCCAGAAAATCGAATGTCTCGGCGGCGATTGGGGCATGGATGATGCCATGAAGCGTATTTCCCGCGAGCGGCTCGAGCCGTATATCCGCATGACACGCGACGCGCACCTGAACATGATTCTCAACTGGGCCGGCCAGAGCACATCGGAGGCGCTGTATGATTTGTGCGATGAATACGGGATCATGGTTTGGAACGATTTCTGGCGCAATACCGAGGCCTTCGATTACGCGCCCGTGGATTACGATCTGTTTGCGCAAAATGCGGCGGATACGATCAAACGTTTTCGAAATCATCCGAGCATCGCGCTCTGGTGCTCGGGCAACGAAGGGGTTTGCCCGCCGCCGCTGCATGACAAATTGAATCATTTGATCTATGCGCTGGATGGCACGCGCTATTTCCAGCCGAATTCGCGCTTGATCAACATGCGGAACAGCGGGCCCTGGTCCAACCAAACGATGGATAAATATTTTCATGATTTGAACCAGGGTTTCAGCACTGAAATTGGCGCCAGCTCCATTCCATCGGTTGAGGTCATGCGCACCTTTATCCCTGAGGCCGACTTGTGGCCGTATGGCGATTTGTGGGCGTATCATGACCTGCATGCGTTCGGTGCCGGCGACCACAAATCTACGTTTAGCCGGATTGATGTCCGTTATGGCGAGCCGCGTGACGTTGAAGACATTTCCCGTAAGGCGCAGATGCTCAACTACGAGACCATTCGCGCGATTTACGAAGGTTTTAACAGCCGCATGTGGAACGATTGCAGCGGTGTCATCGTGTGGATGAGCCAGCCTTCGTGGCCGAGTCTGGTCTGGAACTTCTACTCCTGGGATTATGATCCGGATGCCTGTCTTTTCGGCGCGCAAAAAGGGGCTGAGCCCGTGCATGTCCAAATGACCCTGCCGGATTGCCGGGTCTCCGTGATTAATCACGTGGCCCAGATGCTCGAAAATGCCACCGTCACCGCGACGATTTATGATTTGGCCGGACATGTCGAGCAGGCCCATACCAACATTGTAACGGCGAAGGCCGATGCCTTCACTGACGTTCTGACGCTGGACTGGCCGGCAAGCGGATGTCACTTCGCGCGCCTGGAATTGCGCGATCAGGCCGGAAAGGTGCTGTCGGATAATTTCTACTGGCACGCTTGGGATGAGAAACAAATACAGCAATTGAATTCGCTGCCAAAAGTGAAATTGGACGGCAAACTCCACGGGGAAAACGGGGCGGTGACCGGGCGGGTCACCAATACCAGCGCTGCCCCCGCGCTGGCGATCCGGCTGACGCTGCGTGACGCCAAGACCGGCCAAAGTGTTTTGCCGGCCTATTACGCCGACAACTATTTCTCCCTGCTGCCCGGTGAATCTCGTGATTTCCGGATCGAATTCGCCAAGCAAGCGGACAAACCGCAGGTGGACATTACCGGTTGGAATATTGAACCCGGCAGTCTTCGCTGACGCGAGGCGTCGGCCAAGGCTGACGCTTTTGATCCACCGTTCCGGTGAATTCGTATTACGCTTTCAGTTTGCTTGTGCCCAGCCCGTTAAGCACGTGCCCGAGGATTTCAGGCACGATTACTTTGAGCGAATCACCCTTGATTTTACCGTCAATGGAAATGGCGACCAATCCTTGGACCACCGCACCGATGGTGAGCGCGAGACGGTAAGGATCTCCGGGAACAATTTTGCCCGCGTCCTGTCCCTCTTTCAAAATTCTGGGGATGTGCGAAAACGCGGCGTGCAGGGCCGTTAACAGTTCTGGCGGCATGGCCGGTTGTCGTTTCGCCTCAAACATCAGCGCGAGCAGCGCCGGATGCTTGAGGGCGAAGCCGAGGTGCGCCAGCGCCACTTTCGTCAAGCGGGCGTGAAAATTCTGGCCGCTGGCCGCCGCCGCCTTGGCGGCGATAGAGTCGAACCGCTGAAAGCCTGCGGTGGCGAGCGCATTAAGGAGGTCTTGCTTCGTGGGAAAATGCCGCTGCGGCGAGGCGTGGCTGACCCCCAGCTCGCGGCTTAATTCGCGCAGCGACAATTGCTGGACGCCCCGGGCTTCCAACGCGGCTTCGGCGGCGCGCAGCAGTTCCTGGCGCAAATTGCCGTGATGGTAGGGGCGGGTGGCGGACTTCATTGCCGAAGCTTACAGTGTTCTCCAAATAATTTCAAGATGTAGTCATTGACAACAATGAAGACAATGGCTACATTGGCCTCGTTGGAAGTTTGCCGGTGGATTAACAAACCAAACCAAACCATGAATAACAGGAGATCAATATGCGTGTCTTTGTAACGGGTGCCACCGGCTTCATCGGCTCGGCCGTCGTGCAGGAACTCATCAAGGCGGGCCATCAGGTGCTGGGTCTTTCCCGGTCCGATGCGGGTGCCCGGTCGCTGATTACCGCCGGTGCCCGGGCCCACCGCGGTAATTTGGAAGATTTAGACAGCCTGCGGAGCGGCGCGGCCGCCTCGGACGGCGTAATTCACCTCGCCTTCATCCACGATTTCTCAAAATTCCAGGAGAACTGCGAGATTGACCGGCGGGCCATCGAGGCCTTGGGCGGCGCGCTGGCGGGATCGAACCGGCCTTTGGTCATCACGTCGGGAACTGGCATGGGCAACACGGTGCCAGGTCAGCCAGCGACGGAAGATAACTTTGATTCGAGTCATCCGAATCCTCGTAAATCTTCGGAATTGGCGGGTATTTCTGTGGCCGGGCGTGGTGTAAACGTGTCGGTAGTGCGCCTGCCGCAGGTCCATGACCGGGACAAACAAGGGCTGGTTACTTACTCAATCACGCTCGCGAAAGAGAAAGGTGTCTCGGCTTATATCGGCGACGGGCTCAACCGCTGGCCTGCGGTGCATCGGCTGGATGCTGCGCGGGTGTACAGGCTGGCTCTTGAGAAGGAAATTGCCGGGGCGCGGTACAATGCGGTGGCGGAAGAGGGTGTGCCGGCGCGTGCGATCGCCGAGGCCATTGGCCGTGGCTTGAAAATACCCGTGGTCTCCAAGTCCGTTGCGGAAGCGGGAGCTCATTTTGGCTGGCTTGCAATGTTTGCCGGGATGGACATGCCAGCATCAAGCGCGCTGACGCAGCAGCGGTTGGGGTGGCATCCGACACAGAAGGCTGGTATGATTGATGATCTCGATCACGCGAGCGCTTTCAAGGCCTGAACAGAAAAGGAATAATATATGAATAAATCCAAGCTCGGCGGACAGTTCACCTTTCACGGCACTTCAGCGACGATTCAACGGATCGGCTATGGCGCAATGCAGCTTGCCGGGCCGGGTGTTTTCGGGCCACCGAAGGATCGTGATGCAGCACTGGCGGTCCTGCGCGAAGCGGTTGCGGCCGGCGTGAATCATATTGACACCAGCGACTTCTACGGCCCGCACGTCACCAACCAGTTGATCCGCGAGGCGCTGCATCCTTATCCCGAAGATCTCGTCATCGTCACGAAAGTTTCCGCCCGCCGCGGGAAAGATGGATCATGGATTCCCGCCTTCTCGGGCGAAGAGTTGACCCAGGCAGTTCACGACAACCTGCGCAACTTGGGCCTCGATGTATTGGAGGTCGTTAACTTCCGCTCCATGTTCGGCATCCACGGGCCGGCCGAAGGATCCATCGAAGCGCCATTCACGGTGCTGGCTGAGCTCCAGCAACAGGGTTTAATCCGCCACCTAAGTCTCAGCAACGTCACGCCCAGGCAGATTGAGGAAGGCCAGCGGATTGCTCCTATTGTGTGTGTGCAAAACTTTTACAATATTGCCAACCGAAATGATGACGGCCTGATTGACTCGCTTGCGGCACAGGGAATTGCTTACGTGCCTTTTTTCCCGCTCGGTGGATTCACGCCGCTGCAATCATCCATTCTGACGGACGTTGCCGACCGGCTGCGGGCCACCCCGATGCAGATTGCGCTGGCATGGTTGCTGCACCGGTCCCCCAACATTTTGCTCATTCCGGGCACGTCGTCGGTCGCCCACCTCCGCGAGAATCTGGCTGCGGGTGAGTTGACGCTCTCAGCGCGAACCTTGGCGGAGTTGGACGGAATCGCTGCTGCCACGCCGGCGGCAGCGAAGCATTGAGTATGGCGGAGAACACAACCTTTGCATCCCTTTGAAGCCTATGCCCATGCCTGTTTCCGAAGTTGAGAACACGTTGGAGTTCGAGGTGAACCCGGCTGATTCTGTTGCGCGGCCACCCCGCGTCCGGAGTTCACGGATCATTATTTTTTTGACCGTCATCCTTTCCGTGTTGCTGGCGGCCACTTGGTTTGTCTGCGCAACTTGGAATCATTTTTCGGGAATATCCGCAGTGCCCGCGTGGGAAATCATTCCCTGGGGGTTGACCTTGACGTTCGTCGCCGCGACGCTTTTGGGACTGCGCTATTCGCACTTCGCCCTGCGGTTGCTGTACCGGATTTCTGCCGTCTGGCTGGGGGTCTTGAATTTCAGTTTTTTCGCCGCGTGCGCCGCCTGGATTTTTTCGGGGGCAGCCTCGCTCTTGCCGTTTCATGTTGAACCGAAAAT
>Ga0302320_10008108_pt1 | contig 22935 bp, 23 predicted proteins | sample Bog_T0_3_FD_202130 | JGI IMG/M metagenome (GOLD analysis project Ga0302320, IMG submission 202130) | Peat permafrost microbial communities from Stordalen Mire near Abisko, Sweden - Bog_T0_3 | ecosystem: Environmental > Terrestrial > Soil > Wetlands > Peat | place: Sweden: Abisko, Stordalen Mire... | reverse complement strand
ATACCTGAGCCAGTTCGGCCGCTGTTCGTTCGAGAATCTCCTGGGCCCCGTCCATTTTCGCAACTGCTGTCTTCATAGCCATCCCCTTCGCCTTCAGGTCCCCCCTTGCACGGGATGGTCCACAGCAGAACTCCACTGTTCGGAGGTTGATGCCGCTGAGCCGGCGTGAGGGGCGGCCGAAACTTATCCGAGCCGAGATGCAAGACTTGCACCTGGAGTGCGGAATCTGCCTCGGTTCATGCGCCCCTAATCCCACCAAAACGCGCGCCAGCGATGGTGGCCACGAACGTGCTATCCCCCGCAGGGAGGAAGCCGTGCGGCCGACAAAACTGATCATTCTGCTGCTCGCATTCTCTGCCTTTTTGGCTGAATTGACGGATCCGTCCGGTAGGGTCGGGCGGCTGAATTACAGCAACGGTCCGGTATCGGCTCAGCCCACCTTTGTGACCGACTGGGTAAATGCGAACTTCAACCGTCCGCTCACCAGTAGTGATCCAATTTGGGGTGGCGACGGCATGCCGACGGAGGTTCGCGTGGGCTCGACTGCGCCGCGCTCGAACGCGGCCTACCAGTTCCTGAACGCGGATGACCGCACGATGCAGATCCGGCGGCTGCTCGGGAACGATAGCGGTCCGCGTGCGAAATCCCACGCCGCAACGCCGGGCGCGCCGATGCTGAGAGCCGGATCGAGTGCTGTCACCAGGGCCGCCATCCCGGCTCAAGGCGGAGTCACACAAGCCGCCATGATTGAAGGGCTAAGGTGACCCGGGGTTCGCGCCGGCGCCAGGTAACGATGAGATGGGCCTGGTAGCCCGCTGCAGTGTTTTTTGGAGGACGCCATGACAAGACTGGAGGCAACGCACCTGCTCGGAAATCTTCGGACCTCATTCGCTCTTGGGCTGCTGCTGCTGTTCCCGGCCCCGGCTGCCTGGTCTTATTCCGTTCTTACTCACGAAGCAATTATCGATTCGACTTGGGACAGTGCCATCAAACCTCTCTTGCTCAACCGCTTTCCGCTGGCTACCAAGGACGAGTTAAAGCAGGCCCACGCCTACGCCTATGGCGGATGCATTATTCAGGATTTGGGATATTATCCGTTCGGCAGCAAGTTCTTCAGTAATCTGACACATTACGTCCGCAGTGGCGATTTCATCCTGGCTTTGATCAGCGACTCGCAAGACCTCAACGAGTATGCCTTCGCCCTAGGCGCTTTATCGCACTATGCCGCCGATAATAATGGTCACCCGATAGCTGTCAACCGCGCAGTTCCTATGTTCTACCCGAAGCTTGGACTGAAGTTCGGGGCGCTGGTAACCTATGCGGACGATCCGTATACCCACGCCCAAACGGAGTTCGCATTTGATGTTTTTCAGGCGGCCAAGGGTCGCTACGCCTCCGCTGCGTATAAGGAGTTTATCGGATTTGAAGTAGCAAAACCATTGCTGGAGAGGGCGTTCGAGGATACCTACGGAATGCGGCTGGAACAGGTATTCATGAATGTCGATCTGGCCATCGGATCCTACCGCCATGCGGTCGGATCGATTTTCCCGGCAGTGACCAGGGTCGCCTGGCAGATCAGGAAACAGGAAATCAGGAAGGATGCTCCCAGCACTACCCGGAGGACGTTTCTTTATAATGTCTCTCGTTCCAGCTACGAAAAGAACTGGGGCTCAACTTACACGCGTCCTGGCTTCCGGTCGAAATTGCTGGCATTTGCGCTCCGCATAGCGCCCAAAATCGGCCCCTTGCGAGTGCTGTCATTCAAGCGGCTGACACCCGAGACCGAGAAGATGTACATGGCCAGCTTCAATTCGACGATAGTCCGATATCGTCAACTGCTCACCGAACAGAGTGCGGGCAGTCTGAAACTCCCGAATGACAATCTGGATGTGGGTACCTTCACTGCGGCCGGGAAATACAAACTGACGGATGCCACCTACTCGCAGCTGCTGCATAAGATGCAAGGCCATTACATAGATGTGCCGCAAGCACTCCGCAGCGACATTCTGACTTTCTACCAGAACCTTGGCGCCCCCAACTCAGCATGGACAAATGACAGCGATTCGGCCAAGCTGATCCAAGAACGCGATCGATTGCAGTCTGTCGACCTGGATCTGCGGCACCCCGCGGTGGCCGCGGTGGAGACTCCCATTTCCAAGTAGGCGCGAGCGCCGGTACGCTGTGAATGATTGGGAGTCATGCCCGACAAGTGTCGGCCGCTGGCGCAAGCGCTATCAGTTAGTAAACCAAGTCGAAGGCACATCGCCTCAGCCACTGGGAGTAGGAAGATCCTGCCAGCGATGACTAATCAGCCGCGGCCACAGTGAAATAGAATGTGGATCCGGCCCCGGTTGTCGACTCCACCCACATTCGACCGCCTTGCCGCTCGATGGCCTTCTTGCAAAATGCCAATCCCAGTCCGCTCCCAGGGTACTCTTTACCGTGCAGGCGCTTAAACACTTGGAAGATACGTGCTTGGAATGCGGGAGCTATGCCGGGACCATTGTCATGCACTGCGACCACCCATTCGCGATCTTCTCTTCTGGATGAAATGACAATGCGCGGGGAAGCTGTGTCGCAGTATTCGATAGCATTTCTGATGAGGTGGTGCAGAACCTTTGTCAGTACCTCGAAATCTCCCATTACGGGCGGCAGTGGCTCATGGGCAACAATGGCGCTCCGCTCTCTTATTTGCGCGTCCGCCGAGAGCAGGGCCTGGCTCAAGGCCGCTTCCATCTCCGTCCGTGCGGACTGTCCGTCGCCAGTACCGGTGGCCCAATAGTCCACCACCCCGGCCAGCAGGGACTGCATTCTCGCCGCCCCCTCCTGGATGCGCTCGAGGCACACCCCGGCATCGCCATCGAGGCCGCCGGCATGCGTCTCGGCCAGCAGTTGAGTGAATGCGGCCACGTCCCGCAGAGACTCTCGCAGATCGTGAGCAGCCATCGAGACAAACTCTTCAAACTCTCCACTCGCTTTGTCCAGTTTCCCCTGGATTTCGCGGCACGCCCGCGTTTCCGCGTCGAGTTCCTGGCGCAAACGCTCGATTTCATCTCCCGCGTGGTCTTGTTCGGTGTGCCCCATTTTCAGTCCGTGCGCCGGTGTCCAAGCTCCTTATGGTTGCCGGGAATTGTGAATTTGAAAGTAGCGCCCCGTCCTGGTTCCGATTCTACCCAGATCCGTCCACCCTGCCGCTCGACGAGCTTCTTACACAGTGCCAAACCAATGCCCGTGCCTGGAATTTCGGTTCCATGCAAACGCTTAAACATGCCGAACACCCGGCTCGTGTCCATCGGATCGATTCCGATGCCGTTGTCCTGAACGGCAAACACCCACCCGTCCGCGCATCTCTCCGCCGAAACATGGATCCTCGGTGTTTCCGCGCTGCGGTACTTGATCGAATTGGAAATCAGGTTCTGAAAGAGCTGCATCAGCGAGATCTCTTCGGCGATCACAGTAGGCAGCGGATCGGAGTTGATGATGGCGCCGCTCTCCGCAATCGCCGCCTGGAGGTTCAACAGCGATTTGGCGAGAATGGCGCCGCAATCGATGGAGGCGAAGCTGTCTTGTTCCCGCCCGGCAACTTCCCAATAGGCCAGCAGCGCCCTCAGCAGCGCTTCAATCCTCCTGGCGCCCTTCACGGAGTAGGAGATGAATTTGTCGGCGTCCCCTCCCAGCTTGCCCGCATACTCCCGCTCGAGGAGCTCATTGAAGTTCACTACCATCCGCAGAGGTTCCTGCAAGTCATGCGTCAGCGCATAAGCAAAATGCTGCAGTTCGGCATTGGTCGCCGTCAGCGCATCCTCCGCCCGCTTGCGGTCCGTTACGTCCTCAATCGCCAGCAGGATCGTCCGGATTCGCGCATGCGGATTGAAGATCTCGCTCGCGTTAAGCAGCATCACTTTCCGTCCGACATGCTCGAATTCGTGCGTAACCTCAAAGTCGCGGAAGGTCGCGTGCGCCGGGAGAATGTTCTCCAGGAGTTCGCGCAGTTTCGGCACATTCCACTGCCCGTTCCCCAGGTCATAGATCAGCCGCCCCTCGGTCTCTTCCCGCACCGCCTGGAACGCTTCGTAGAACGTCCTGTTCGCTTGAATCACCTGCAGATTCTGGTTCAGGATCACGAGCGGCTCGCGGACCGTTTCCACAATCGCTTCGGCAAAGTCGAGACCGCGCTTCGCGGCATCGATATCGATCAGCATCATCACCGCGCCGTCGTTCTTGCCGTCCGCTCCCACGCTCGGAAGGATACGCAGCGAATACCAGCGGCCATTCGCGTCGCGGACATCCCGCGGTTTCCGGTCGCCGCCCTCCATCGCATCGAGCAGCAACCGGCGCAGGCCGGGCAGCTCGATTTGAGGCTGAAGATCGGTGATCGAGCGTCCGACATCGGAGGCGATCAAGTTCAACATCGGTTCCATGGCGCGCGTAAATCGGCGAATGTGCAGATCCCGCCCAACCATCACCAGCGGGATGCTGATGCTCTCCAACAGATTCGCCAGATCCCGATTGACTTTGCTGAACTCCGTGTTGCTGATCTTCAGCTCTTCGTTCAGCGTGTTCAGTTCTTCGTTGGCTGATTCCAACTCTTCCTGTGCGGTCTCTAATTCCTCGTTGCCCGCCTGCGCCTCTTCGCTCGCCGCCCTGAGCTCTTCGAGCGTATTTGCATGATCCTCGACGATCGATTGCAGATACTCTTTCGCCGCTGCCAGTTCGCGCTGCAGCCTCACGCCCGACCCGGCGTCCTGGATCGCCGGCTGGCTCGTCGTTCTCGGGCCGCCCCCCGGCCCGGCGTCTTCGAATAGCACCAGGAAATAGTGCTCCCTGGAAGAGGACAAGCCCTTGAAGGGGATTACCTTGATTGTGACGTCCTTTAACTGGCCTCCGTCCTCGATTCGGAACCCATCTTCCGTGGCGGCGGCGTTCCTTCGTTTGGCACTCCGGATTGCCTTACCCAGACCCGCAATCAAGCCTTCGCGCGCCAGCTTCAAGATATTCTGAGTCGGCGCGCCCGGTGAAAGCTCGAGGTACGGAGCGGTGCGGCCACGGACCTGAACGATGTTCATGGCATCGTCAACGATTGCGCCGGGAGGGCCGTGTTCCGCCAGCACCAGCCGGTCGGCTTCCCGCTGCACGTCCGGTCCTGCATGGCCCTCGGCAATACTGTGCCGCGCATCCACCCGCCCTTCGGCGTGCCGTCCTTCGCTCGGCGGTCGCGCCGGCGGAGCCTTAGCCGCTATCGTGCAATAAATCCTGTGGGTCTTATCTATTGGATGAAACGACTCGGAGAGCGTGCCGATGCTTTCCGACGGACCAACTATCAGGAAGCCCTTTGGTCTAAGCGCGTAATGCAGGATCGACAAGACCTTGCGCTGTAACACGGCTCCCAGGTAGATCAGCACGTTACAGCAACTGATCAGGTCCAACCTGGAGAAAGGAGGGTCCTGCGCCACGTTGTGCCTGGCAAATACACACACGTCGCGGATGGCCTTCACTATCTTGTGCCCGTGTTCCGTCTTCGTGAAGAACCGCGCCAATCGCTGCGGCGACACATGCGCCAGAGTGGCGCCGGTGTATGTTGCGTCGCGAGCATGTTCGACAGCCGCTTCGCTGAGGTCGGTGGCGAAAATCTCGAACAGAAGGTTGAGTCCCGCTTCCTCCAGGAATTCCTTCAGGCAGATGGCGATCGAGTAAGCTTCCTCGCCCGTAGCGCACCCAGGCACCCAGATGCGGATCGGATCCTCCGGCGCCCGGTTCTCAACCAGAGTCGGAAATACGTCCTTCTTCAATTCCTCAAAGACCGCCAGTTCCCGGAAAAATGCAGTGACGACGATAAGACAGTTTTCACACAACGCGGTTGCTTCTTCACGGTTCCGCTCCAGATCCCGGCTATAATCCTCCAGCTTTTCGAATCCGCGCTGAGCCATGCGCCGCTTGATGCGCCGCGCCAGTGTGCTGTGTTTGTAGTGCGTGAAATCCACTCCCGTAGCGGTCCGCACCAACCGCAGTATCCTGGCCAGTTGCTCGTCCTCGTGCGGCTCGGTCGCCTCCCGAGGTTCGACCGCGACCCGGACAGCGCGCGCCATGGCCGTCAGGTGCCGTGCGATTCCAGCCGGCGCCAAAACATAATCCGCCGCGCCGGCCGCGATGGCGCTTCTCGGCATGCCGTCATACTTGGCGGTTTCCATTTCCTGTGCGAAGGTGACGCCGCCCGCGGCCTTGATCGCCTGCAGGCCCAGCGTCCCGTCGGATGCGGTTCCCGATAGAACCACACCGATGGCCCTGCCGCCGCGGTCTGCTGCCAGCGCGCGCAGAAAGAAATCGATCGGCAGGTTGCGGCCACTCTGCGGGCGGGGCGGCGTATGCAGGACTCCATTGGAAATGCTCAAATTACATCGCGACGGAATCACGTAAACATGATTCGCTTCGGTGCGAGTCCCGCCTTTCACCTCTGAGACAGGCATTTTGCTGGCTTTGGCGAGCAACTCCGTCAGGTGGCTCTCGTGGGTTGGATCGAGATGCTGAATCAGCACGAAGGCCATGCCCGTATCGACCGGCAGATGGCTCAGCAGCTCCGTGAAGGCCTCCAGGCCGCCCGCAGACGCTCCTATGCCAACAATGTGCGAGGGATTGCCTTCCGCGCTTTCCTCGGCGCCTGGCAGCGCCAGAGTTGCCGCGGAGTCGGGACTGATGGTTGTTATGGAGGTCTGCCCGGGCGCGATCATCCGTCGCTTTGGACGAGGCGATCCACCTGGCCGGCTCTTCATAGCTTGTTTTTTTGCCACACGCCACGATTGCCTTTCTCGCCGTGACGAACAATCGTCGTCACTGGAACGGGAGCGCCGACATATAGTGCACGCGTCGTGCCATTCTCGAACCCGGATCTGCGCCGGTGCTGGGTCGGAGTGGCTGACACCAGCCAACTGTCTGAATTGTATCGCCATCTCGCTCTCGCAGGAAGGCGCGGCAGGCATTCCACCACTGGCATCAGACCTTGGAACCCGAGAGCAGATTTTTGATGGTTTTTCCGATCTCCATGAATTGATCCAGCCCGGCAGGCTTGGTGATGAATTGGGTCACCCCGAGGTCCCTGAGCATCGCCTCATCCCGCGGGGACCGCGAAGAACTCCACACGCACACTGGAACGCCGATGAGGTGCGTGGCACCGCGGATCTCGCGCAGGATGTCTTCGCCTGAATACTTGGACAGGTTCAGGTCCACCAGCATCAGGCCCGGAATTGCCGCATCCGCATACGCTCCCTGCCGCCGGATGAAGGCCAGGGCTTCGCTTCCGCTGATCAGGTGAAGCAGTTCAAATCGGAGATTCTGCTTGCGCAGGGCCCGCTCGAGAAGGTACACGTCCGAGCTGTTGTCTTCAACGACGACAAGCCGCGCGGCGGAAACATCCGAACCGTGTTGCACGCTCACCGCTGACATCCCTTCATCGCCGCTTCTGTCACGAACTTTCATCCCCGCCATGACGCCCTCCCAAGCGAACGCATTATCGTACCAACTGCCTTGCCTTGACAATCCAGCGCTTAGGCGCCGGCCCGACGAAGTAGAAAGGGTAACAGGTCACCAGTGTCAGATCGTTCCCGCCTGACGGGGCCAGTACTCCCACATCGCGCGGGTCCACCACGGTTAGCGACACCACTTCGTACTTGAAATTGCCTCGCAGCGTCGAGAAGTCGACTTCGTCCTTGATCTTCACATCCTTCAGCGGACGAAAGAATGTGTCGCGGTGCCCGGCCAGCCCGACGTTGCCAGCCTGTCCTGGCAGTGCCGTGCCGGGAATGTGGCCCACCGCGCGCCGCAGCGTGGTCTTGTCGACCCCTTCGACGACGACCGCGGAAAACAGCAGACGTGGGATCTCGAGGCGGCCGATCAGACCATCCTCGGCGATAGCTGGCGCGGCCTGTGGGGCAGGGGAGGACGAGGGTTGACGCGCGCCCCTGCTAGCCGCGCCGCGAGCGCGCAGCAGACGGTCGAGATTCCGGCTCTCACGCCACTGGAAAACCCAGGCGTCCACCACGGCGAATGCGCAATAACCGAGAAGCACGACGGCGCAGGCATACAGCGCGCGCCGGACCCACCTGACAAACCGCCTCACTGATTCTTTCCCGACAACGAGCTTCATTTGGCACTCGCCTCGCCAACCGGTGGTTCGCCGCCGGCGATATAGCCGCTACGCGTGCGCACGGAGAGTCGGTGGCCCTTCTCACGGGCCAGCAACCGGATGGTGCGATAAGAGCCGTCACGACTCGGGTTGGTTGGAGCATATCCAATCGTGTATTGGTGGCGAATGTCCCCTGCGATGCGCTCGCTGATTGCCGCCACTTCGCTCAGCCGGTCGGGATCAAAGGCTTCGCCACCGGTCGCCTGTGCCAGACGCTTGAGCACGCCCCGGTTCTGTTCCTGATCTTCTTCGTCGAACAGGCCGATAGTGTAAATGACGGCGTTCGATTGTCGGGCCAGTGTCATCACGTCGGCCAGGCTATGCTTGCTCGCGTTGTCGCCGCCATCGCTGACTACGATCAGCACTTTCTTGTCCCGATTGCCTGCCCTCAATTCCTCCAGCGCCTTGGCGATCGCGTCGTACAGCGCCGTCATGCCCGAGCCGCGCGCGCCCCCGATTGCGTTCTCGAGTTGGGCGCTGCTATCGGTGAATCGGATCGCGGCGGGCAGGCCCAGCGTCACGTGTTCGTTGAAATTGACGACGAACATTTCGTCCTTTGGATTGCTCGACTGCACGAAGCTCCGGGCTGCCGCAGCCACCTCCGCGAGCTTAGGCCGCATGCTCGTGCTGTGGTCGACAACCAACCCCACGGTCACCGGTATATCTTCATTGGTGAAGACCCGGATCTTTTGCGCTGTACCGTTCTCTTGAACTTCAAAATCCTGCTCGCCGAGATTGGAGACAAAGCCACCCTGCCGGTCGGTCACCGTGGCGTGCAACACCACCAGCGCCACGTCCACTGAGATTCGAAAAGATTCCAGATCGGAATCCGGTCTCGCTGGCGCAGCCTGTTGTCCGGAGCAGCCCACCCCGACAATCAGGAGAATAGCCGGGAGTGCGATCGCCTTCATCGTGCTTCGCCTCCTCACCGTCGTCTTCTTTCCGCCTTCACCCCATGCAGGCCCCGGCCATCCAGTCCCCGCACTACGAATGGCGCCGACCCGGTCGCCCCTAACTTCTCGTCCTTCCAACCACCATCATGCCGGCTCCGCCCAGGATGATTGCCGCACTCATATACGGGGACACTTTGTCCTCGTGCCGGGTTTCAATGCCGACGGACACGTCGCCGGCCTTGAAGCCTTCGCGCTGATTGTGGGGAATCGGCACAAATAGCGAAGCGATGCCCACAATCAGCACCACCATCCCAATCCAGAACAGAGCTTTCATATGCTGTCCTCCCGCCTTTGCCGGTCTGCCCGGGATAGTCGCAGCGGGCCGCAATGCACGCCAGCGACATCACCCCCCCGGCCGCCGGCGCGCCATCGAAAAGGCGCGCCGCGTGCCATGCCCAGCACCTTGCAGAATGCGCTCTTACACCCGTCGCAGAGCCAGCCCTGCGCCCAATGCCAGCAACCCGAGCAGCGCGATCAATGGCAACCGGCTCGACGTTTGCGGAAGCTCCGCTGCCGCCACCGCTGTCGGCTCCGCCACCGCTACTGGCGCCGGCGCGGGCTCAGGCGCGACTTCAACCGCGGGCGCCGGGGCTACCACGGTCGCCACTGCTACCTCTTCACCCGTAGGTTGAATCGCCATGACCGGGGCCTGCTTCAGTTGCACGACCACCGGATGGTCGACCGTCACGATCGGCTCGGCGACTTCCACCGGAACGTCTGCCGATGTAAAGAGGACAGCCGTATTCGTCTCTTTGGCCAGTTCGATTGCCTTGGCCCTCGGATAAACAAATTCCTCGCCAAAATTCTGTCCCGGATAGAACCATGCCCGCAGCGCTTCCGGCTCGCCTGCCGGGCGCTCTCGGAATGTAATTACGCTTTTGTCAGTCGCCTTGAGGCGATAGTTGGTGATTGCCAGGATCGTAGCCAGAATTCGCGTTTCGTCCTGATTGAAGATCTGGACGATGTGGCGGTCGGACTGCGAGTCCATAATCTTGAACACATAGGTGCCGGCTGGCAACACCCCAAACCCCTGCAGGTGGACTCCCGGGATCTCCACAGGTCCGCTGAAAGTCATCGTGGTTTTCCTGTTCCACTCGTCCGCCTTTACGCCGGGCGAGAAGACTGCGCCCATGAGCGCTAGGCCCAACACGGTTGTGACTGTTCTTAATACACTCATCTACTCTTGCTCCTTAGCTCCAGATTTTGTGCAACCCGCGCTTGGCTCTGCCACGCAGCATGCCCGCGGACCTCGGCTCGCTGATCGCACAAGTCCGGAAGGGTGCATTTCGAGGTCCATCCGCACGCTACTGCCCTGCTAACACCACTGTCTTCTCGCCCCACTACCGTGTTTGCCGCATCTTAGGAGGATTCGCGGCCCACCGCCAAGGCTCGAAATTTCTCGCCGCATCTTTTGCCCGCTGATCTCCTGGCTCATGCATTTATTGCCACACGAATGCAGGAAATGTCGGGGTTCGGAAGTGAGCGGATCGGAAGTGAGCGGAACGGTAGTAAGCGGCTCGGAAGTGCCGGGTTGCCCCCCGCCCATAGTTTTGATTGCAGATTCAGTCTTTGGCTGAATTTCGTCAAACGAGCACTCACCTGTCGCGGAGAAAACGATACCGGGCTGGGAATATAAGGAGCGGTTACCACGCCGCTCCACAACCGCTGCGAGCCGTATCAAGGGGAGTCGCCACACCACTTCGACCATCCACAGATGGGAAAGCCGGTGGGTGACGTTTAAGGAAGCGGTTTCTGTTAACTGTGTGCGGACTTGCAGTCGAAGGCGCTAAGTGCGTGCGGTGTGGCCGCACTGGCAATCCGTTGCTGTGTGCGTGCGCGACCAGTCATCGACCTGTTTCTCGGCCTCCTCTTTCGCCACTCCGTACCGCTCCTGGATTCGCCCGACCAACTGGTCTTTCTTGCCGGCGATCACGCCCCAGTCGCTATCGGTCAGTTTTCCCCAGCGCTCGCGCGCGGAGCCGGTAAACTGCTTCCATTTGCCTTCGATTTGGTCCCAATTCATGTTTTCTCCTATCAACGATTTATTCCAGACCGAGTCGCCGGGTCCGCCAGGAAGCGGCACTACCCCGGCAACACGAATGCGATCAGCACCAATCACATCGCTTCCCGCGCCTGCCACTCGGCCAGGCCGCCGTGAGCACCTGCGACGGCTCCATGAGGACATGTTCCGCACAGGGATCGCTTGCCTTCCCGTCTCCCGGCGTGCCTTATTCGGAGCACGTTTATCGCCGTTTGAATTCCATCGTTCATCAGTCGGGCCTGTCAATAGTCGTGCCGTCCGGTCACTTGGCGCTGCGAATTGTGCATGCAAAGCGGCAACTTCTGCATCTGCGGGCACTTCCGTTGCCTGCGTCGTCCCATCGTAGGCCTCCGCGAAGCTTGGCCCGGCTCGTGCAGAGTGAGTACCTGGATCTTTCAGAAGGAGAAAGTTCAAATGGCAAAAAACACTTCGGTGTTGGGAATCTACCCGGATCGCACAAGCGTTGCGAATACCGTCAACGTGCTGCACAACGCGGGGTTCCGCGCGACGGACATCTCGGTCCTGGCCTCTGACAACGAGGGCTCCAAGGATTTCGCGCTCGAGAAGCACAACCAGGCGCTGGCGGGAGCGGCCACCGGAGCCGCGGCGTGTGCCGTGTTTGGCGCCGTATTGGCGTGGTTCGTTTCCACCCAAATCCTGCCCGTCGCGGGTCTGGCGCCGCTGGTCGCTGCTGGACCGCTGCTGGCGGCTTTGGCTGGCGCCGGCGCCGGCGCGACGCTGGGCTGGATCGTCGGATTCCTCTCGGGCCTGGGACAGCGCGAATATGTCGCCAAACGCTATGCCGGCCGGATGCGGAGGGCCGGCATTCTCCTTTCCGTTCACTGCGACAGCCAGGTGTGGTGCGCCCGCGCGAAGAAGATTCTGGAAGACACCGGCGCCCTCGATGTCGACTCGGCCGCGGAGTCTGCCGCCGACTACGCGACGACCGACAAGCCCACCGAGAGGACTTCGGCGGCCATCGCAAATCCGGTCATAGCGCCGCTCCCCGAGACGACGGAATGCGTGGTTCACGAAACCGCGAAATAGGAAGCCACTGCCATGCTTGAATATTTTGGACCGCTTGAAAAACAGACTCTCGACAACACCTGCTTTCGCCAGGTGATATTCACCGGAGAGCACTCCCAGCTTGTACTGATGTGTCTGGCGCCGGGGGAAGACATTGGTGACGAGGTGCACCCCCATGTCGACCAGTTCTTCCGCATCGAACAGGGAGAGGCCCGATTTGTGCTCAACGAAAAACAGGAGCACATGGCGCGAGACGGTGATGCGGTGGTGGTCCCGGCAGGGACCTACCACAATGTGATCAATTCGTCGAAAACCGCGCCATTAAAGCTGTATACGGTCTATTCTCCACCCAACCACCCGCCTGGGACGGTGCACAAGACCAAGGCCGAGGCCGAAGCCGCGGAGGCGGCGGAACATGATGCAGCCGGACTGGCCGTCGGCGTGCATACCCCAGAGTGACGTCAACGGAGATAATGACCATGCAAATCGTTCGAGTTATCAGTACCACTGCCATTCTTGTGCTTCTCGGGACGGTCGTCCCCGCCCTCGCGCAGAAGGAAGAGCAGAAGGAACCGCAAGCCAAACCAGAGGCCAGGCAAGCCGCGCCGAGACCGGCACAACAGCAGCAGCGTGCCCAGGCTCAGCCGAAGCCGCAACAGCAAGAGCGTGCCCAGGCTCAGCCGAAGCCGCAACAGCAAGAGCGTGCCCAGGCTCAGCCGAAGCCGCAACAGCAAGAGCGCGCTCAGGCTCAGCCGAAACCGCAGCAACAGCAGCGCGCCCAGGCTCAGCCGAAGCCGCAACAGCAAGAGCGCGCCCAGGCTCAGCCGAAGCCGCAGCAGCAAGAGCGCGCTCAGGCTCAGCCGAAACCGCAGCAACAGCAGCGTGCTCAGGCTCAGCCGAAACCGCAGCAACAGCAGCGTGCCCAGGCTCAGCCGAAACCGCAGCAGCAGCGCGCCGCCCAATCAGCTCAGCAGGCCCGGCAGTCGCAGCAGCGCGCCGCCCAACCAGCTCAGCAGGCCCGGCAGTCGCAGCAGCACGCCGCCCAACCAGCTCAGCAGGCCCGGCAGTCGCAGCAGCACGCCGCTCAGCCGGTTCAGCAGGCCCGACAACAACAGCAACCGCAGCGCACCAGAGCGCAGGCGACTTCGTGGCAACAGAAGCGCGGATGGGCCGGGAATGGCGCCTGGCAGGCGCATACCAATTTCCAGCAGGGTCGCGATCATAACTGGGGCAGCGACCATCGCAACTGGTCGCAGCGTGGAGGCTATGGCGGATACTACATTCCACAGGCGACCTATGATCTCTCCTTCGGGAGTGACCACTACTTCCGTATGCACGGCCTGCCCTCGATGTACATGGGGTACCCGCGCTTCTCGTACGGCGGCTATTCCTTCATGCTTCTGGATCCCTGGCCGGATTCCTGGGCCGAGAACTGGTACGACAACGATGACCTTTACGTCGTCTATGACAATGGGTACTACCTTTACAACCGCGACTATCCGGGCGTCGGACTGGCCATCAGCGTTGCGCTCTAATTGATCGACAGTGGTCCCAAATCCTGGTTGAACTCCAGGTTTGGGACCGCTTCTTGTTTGGACAACCGTAACCCATGCCAATGTCATCCTCGACCGCCGCAAGCCGGCGAAACTGGATTGCTATTTAGGGACCGCGCTAATTCGGAGAGTCGATTGGATGAAGATATAACTATGACCGCTGTGATAAGTCGCGAGATCCGGTTCGCATGCCGCCCTGACGGGCTTCCGACCGCCGCTAATTTCATTTTGGCCCAGACTGAATTGAAGCCATTGCAGGATCAGCAGGTGTTGGTTCGCAACCTATTCATGTCGGTGGACCCATATATGCGCGGCCGCATGAATGAAGGGAAATCCTATGTTCCGCCGTTCGAAATAGGCAAACCGCTCGACGGCGGCGCTGTCGGCGAGGTCATTGAGTCGCGCGCCGGACAATTCAAGGCGGGTGATGCCGTCACTTCCAACTTCGGCTGGCGAGAGTACTTCGTAGCTTCGCCCAACCAGTTGCACCCTGTCAGCCGCGCGATTCAGCCGCTCTCGGTTTACCTCGGCGCCTTAGGCATGACGGGGATGACCGCCTGGGCGGGGCTGAATCTGGTCGAGGTCAAATCCGGCGATGTGATCTATATCTCAGGAGCTGCCGGCGCCGTCGGCAATGTGGCCGGGCAACTCGCGAAATTGCGCGGCTGCCGCGTGCTCGGATCCGCCGGTTCCGCGGAAAAGGTCCAATTTCTGACGACGGAATGCGGCTTCGATATCGCCTTCAATTATGAAACTGGGCCGGTGCTCCAGCAGTTGATTCTGCTTGCGCCCGACGGCATTGACGTCTATTTCGACAACGTGGGAGGCGAATCGCTCCAGGCGGCGCTCTCGGCTCTGCGCGTGCATGGCCGCATCATCGCATGTGGCGGCATCTCAGGTTACAACGAGAGCAAGCCGCGTCCCGGCCCCTCGAATCTGTTCAACATCATCACCAAGCGCCTCACCATGAAAGGCCTCATCGTTTCTGATTGGCTCGACCGTCAACCCGAATTTGAAAAGGAAGTCGGAGGCTATTTCAAAGCCGGCAAGCTGAAGCACAAGGAAACCGTCGTGCAAGGAATCGACAAGGCGGCGGACGCCTTCATCGGCCTATTCCACGGGCAAAACATCGGCAAGATGATCGTCGAATTGGCTTGAGCCGGAGCTATCTCATGAGCGACATCGTACTGGATTTACAAAAACTGACTCGCCGCTTCGGCAACTTTACGGCGGTCGACTCTCTCACCCTTTCGGTCAACGCCGGCGAGGTCTTCGGGCTGCTCGGCTCCAACGGGGCTGGCAAGACCACCACCATCAAGATGCTCACCACGCTATTGCCGCCCTCCTCGGGCGAGGCTCGTGTGGCCGGATTCTCCATCACCGACCAAGCCGTCGATGTGCGCCGCTCCATCGGTTATGTGCCGCAGGCGGTCTCCGTGGATGGTTCGCTCACGGGTTACGAGAACCTGCTCATCTTCGCCAAACTCTACGACCTGCCGCGTGGCGAGCAGCAGGCGCGCATCCGCGAGGCGTTGGAGTTCATGGACCTGACCGCCGAGGGCGGCCGCCTGGTGAGCCAATACTCCGGCGGCATGGTCCGGCGCCTGGAAATCGCCCAGTCCACGCTGCATCGGCCACGCGTGCTATTCCTCGATGAGCCGACCGTCGGGTTGGACCCGATTGCGCGCGATGCGGTCTGGAAACATCTGGTCGATCTGCGGGCCAACTACGGCACCACTTTGTTCTTCACTACCCATTACCTGGAGGAGGCGGAGAGCCATTGCGACCGCATCGCCATCATGCATCTGGGCCAGTTGGATGCGCTTGGCACGACCAAAGAACTCGAGACCTCGCTGGGCGGCGGCGCCCACACGTTGAGTGAAGTCTTCGTCCATTATGCCGGCACCGCGCTGGAGTCCGGCGGCACCTTCCGCGACGTCTCCGCCGAACGCGCCACCGCCCAGCGTCTGGGCTAGCTTCAAACCTATGGCCACTACTTTCATCCATCCTTTAACTGGCTTCGTCGAGAAGACCTTCGTCATCACCGAGTTTGAATTGCGCAAACTGCGCCACGATTTCACGGAACTCGTCACCCGCGCCCTCCAACCCGCGCTGTGGCTGCTCGTCTTCGGGCAAGTTTTCTCGCGCAGCGGGATGATGCACACCGGCAACGTGCCCTATCTGGATTTCATCGCCCCCGGCATCCTGGCGCAGAGCGTACTTTTCGTAGCTATCTTCTACGGCATCAATGTCATTTGGGAGCGCGACCTCGGCATTGTGCAGAAATTCCTCGCCAGCCCCACACCGCGGGCTGCGCTCGTACTCGGCAAGGGCTTCTCCGCCGGCATCCGTACGCTCTCGCAGGCGGCTGTCGTTTATGCTCTCTCGCTGCTGCTCGGCGTGAAGCTCGATTGGAGCCCACTCGCGCTCCTCAACGTGTTCCTGATCGTCATCCTGGCCGCGACGCTGTTCTCCACTTTTTCCCTCATCATTGCCTGCATCGTGAAGACCCGCGAGCGCTTCATGGGTGTCGGCCAGGTGCTCACCATGCCACTGTTTTTCGCCAGCAACGCGATTTACCCGACCACGATCATGCCCGGCTGGCTGAAGGTCATTTCACATCTGAATCCTTTGACCTATGTCGTCGACGGCCTGCGCACCTGCATGCTCTCCGGCAGCACCAGCAGCTTTGGCCTCGGTATCGACTATGCCGTGATCATCGTGACCACGATCATCCTGGTCCTCATCGGCGCCCGCCTGTATCCCCATCTGGCGACCTGAACGCGCCGCCATCCAGGACCTACCGCCGGCCCCTGACCACGCGCCATCCTGCGCGCTGACCCAGCCGCCTCCAGTTCCGATTCCGCTCGCGGAAAACCGCGCTTCGGGGTTTGGCATTCAACTTGCCAGTATCTTTGCGATATGGCTACCACCGCCGCTCCCCACCCGGCCCTGGAAGATCTTGCTCGTTCGTTCGGTAAGCCATTGCAGGCAATGGTCGAATGGGTCGGCGACTTAGGCCTGTTTTGCTGGCGCGTGGCCCGGGCCGCCTGCTCTCGTCCCTTTGAAGGCGCGGAATTTTTGCGTCAGTTGGATGCGATTGGTGCAAAATCTCTGCCCCTGATCGCGCTAGCCGGCGGAGCCACGGGTGTCGTTCTGTCTCTGCAAACCCGCGATAGCCTCGTACGCTTTGGCGCCAAGTCTCTATTGCCGTCCGTGATCGTCTTCTCGATGATCAAGGAGACCGGCCCGGTCATTACCGGATTAGTCGCCAGCGGCCGCGTCGGCGCCGGCATCGGAGCCGAACTGGGCTCCATGCGCGTCACCGAACAAATCGACGCCATGGAAGCCTCCGCCGTCGATCCGCATAAATATCTAGCGGTTACCCGGATATTGGCCTGTATCGTAGCGCTGCCTCTGCTCACGCTGGCGGCCGATTTCGCGGGCGTTCTGATGGGCTATGTCGCCACCACGCTCGCCGAGCCGACTTCCTTGAAGCTGTTCATTTCAAACGGCCTCCACAGCGTGAATTTCAACGACGTTTTGCCGCCCATCCTGAAGACCACCGTTTTTGGCTTGATCATCGGCGTCGTCTCCTGCTTTCAAGGCATGCGTACCCGCGGCGGGACCGAGGGAGTTGGCCGTTCCGCCACCAGTTCTGTCGTCCTCTCGTCTTTGTTCATCATCGTGGCCGACGTGCTGCTGGTGCAGTTGATCATCGAGTTCTTCTAAATGGAACAACCACCCAAACGCGAATCGCCAGTGGCCGTCGCCGGGCTGCACAAGTCGTTCGGCGAGCAGACAGTTCTGGCTGGCATCAACTTCGAGTTGGAGTCCGGCAAGGTAACCTGCGTCCTGGGGCGTAGCGGCACCGGTAAGAGCGTTTTGCTGAAGCTACTGATCGGCCTCGAATCACCTGACGAGGGCTCGATTCGTCTGGTAGGCCAGGACCTATCCAGCGCCTCCCCGGAACAGTTGAACGAAGCCCGAAAAAAGGTCGGCTTCCTGTTCCAGCAGGCCGCGCTTTATGACTCCATGTCCATCGGAGAAAATGTCGCCTTCCCACTTCACCGGCACACCACGCTTTCGAGCGACGATCGTCTCGCCCGGGTCCACCAGTTGCTGGCCAGTGTCGGAATGGATCGCGATCTCGAGAAGATGCCCTCCGATCTTTCCGGCGGCATGCGCAAGCGTGTCGGCTTGGCGCGCGCCCTGGCATTGGACCCGGTCCTGGTCATGTTCGATGAGCCTACAGCCGGCCTCGATCCGATCACCGCGGCGGAGATAGCGGACCTGATTGTCGAACTGCGAGACAAGCACCATGTCACTTCGATCGTTGTCACCCACAACCTCCGTACAGCCAAGACCGTTGCCGACCGTCTGATCGTGCTTAATCGAGGCAAGATTCTGTTTGACGGCACATTCGATGGCTTCAATCGGAGCGACAACCCGTTTATCGCCGAATTCGTGACGGATGCAGCTTGAGGTTAGAGTTATGTCACAAAGCTTTCGATTAGGACTGTTCATGCTGGCCTCGCTGGCCATTCTTGCCATTTGTGTGTTTCTGGTCGGCAGCCAGCAGTCGAAGTTCGGCTCGCACTATCAGGTCCGGAGTGACTTCGACAACGTCGCTGGTCTCGGCGAGGGCGCCGATGTTCGTGTCGGCGGCATTCGCAAGGGCGCCGTCCGCTCGATCCAGCTCCCCAAGCGGCCCGATGGCAAAGTTACGGTGCTGATGGATCTCGACAAAGAAACGCAGTCCATCGTCAAGCAGGACTCCGTTGCCGCCATCCAATCGGAAGGTCTGCTGGGAGATAAGTACGTCGAGATCTCGTTCGGCTCGATGGACGCGGCCAGGCTCAAGGGCGGCGAGACGATTGAGAGCGCGCCACCCTTCGATATCTCGGATCTGTTCAGCAAGGCGAATCAGATTCTGGACACCAGCCAGGGGGCTCTCGAGAGTATCGCCGGAGCGACCGACAATATCAATATGATCACCGCCAAGATCAATACCGGCCATGGCAGCATGGGCAAGCTGATCAACGATACGACGCTCTATAATCAGGCCACGGCGGGTATAACTTCCATTCACGATGACGCCGACGCGATGAAACATAACTTCCTGCTGCGCGGATTTTTCAAAGACCGCGGCTATGCCAATCCGGCGGAAGTGAACCTGCACGCGGTGGCGCAGCTACCCACTGAGCAGCCCATCAAGACCTTCCAGTTCGTTGCAAAGAGCTTGTTTGACAAACCCGATTCCGCGAAGCTGAGGAATCAAAAGACTCTCGATGTCGCCGGAAAGTATTTGCAAACCCAAAAGTTCGGCTTTGCCGTCATCTCTTCCAGCACCGGCACAACCGGGGATACCGACAAGCAGTTGGCACTCAGTGATGCCCGCGGTTTCGTGGTACGCAAGTATCTGGTGGACAATTACTCGCTGGATGACACGCGCCTGAAGACTCTTGGTCTGGGCAAGAGCTCCGCGGCCAGCCCGGATGGAAGCATCCAGGTGCTGGTCTACGCCACCGCGCCCGCCGCTGCCAAGGCGCCGGCTAAGAAGTGATCGCCCTGCTCCCAGTTGCCCGGGAAAAGTAGCTCTCGGGAAGATGAGGATGATACTGCACCGGGAAAACCGGGCTGACTGCTTGCGCGATTTGCAGGCGTGTCTCGTCCGGCGTGCAGCCATCGGCGGACGGCTTCTGGAAAGTTATCCTGGTTCAAGCGTCAAGGAGGCCCCGCAATGCCTGTACGTCAGATAGAACGGCACCGCACCGCTCGCGTCGGCTGGTTGCGCGCGGCGGTCTTGGGTGCCAACGACGGTATCCTTTCGACAGCCAGTCTGGTGCTCGGCGTCGCAGCGGCGCACGGGACGCACAGGAGCATCTTGATCGCCGGGGTCGCCGGTTTGGTTGCCGGGGCGATGTCGATGGCCGCGGGTGAATACGTCTCCGTGCACTCCCAGGCCGATACCGAGAAGGCCGACCTCCAGCTAGAACGCGCGGAACTGAAGACCGACAATGTGGGCGAGCACAAGGAACTGGCGGCCATCTACGTCGCCCGCGGGCTCGCTCCCGCGCTCGCCAAGCAGGTAGCCCAGCAGTTGATGGCTCATGACGCTCTGGGCGCGCACGCCCGCGATGAACTCGGCATCTCCCCGTCCTTCAAGGCGAGGCCGATTCAGGCTGCGATGGCCTCGGCCGGCAGCTTCGCCATCGGTGCGCTCATGCCGCTTCTGGTCGCGGCCCTAACCCCGGCCGCGGCCCTGATCCCACTGGTCTCTGGAACTTCTCTGCTGTTCCTGGCGCTGCTCGGCGCCCTGGCGGCCCACACCGGTGGCGCCGGCGTAATGGTGGGCGCAATTCGCGTCACGTTTTGGGGCGCTCTCGCCATGGCCATCACGGCCGGCGTCGGGGCACTGTTCGGTACCGCCACCGGCCTCTGAGGATCGCGCACACACTCCCGTGCGTCAGAGCAACGCATGCCGCCGATAGAACCACGTCTTCACCGCTTGCACCAGCATCAGGTACGTCAACGCCAGTAGCGCGATCGCACCCAGCAACGCCATCGGAATCGGCGTGAATCCCATCAGTGTGCCCAGCCCCGTGTACGGCAGCACCGCGCCGAATAGGGAGATGATAACAACTCCTGCCAGCAACGGCCTGCTCGGTCGGCTCTTGAACGGGTTGCCCGCGGTCCGGATCACGAAGACGACCAGCGTCTGCGTGGCCAGCGATTCCACGAACCATCCCGTCCGGAAAAGCGGCGCGTTCGCAGCGGCGTGGAACAACCACAGCAGCACGCCGAAGGTGAGGAAATCGTAGAGTGAGCTGATCGGTCCGATAATCAGCATGAACTGGCGAATGAAGGCAATCTGCCAGCGCTTCGGCCTGTGCAGCAGCGCCGGATCGACATTATCGCCAGGCACGGCCACCTGTGAAGTGTCATATAGAAAATTGTTCAGCAGGATTTGCGTCGGCAACATCGGCAGGAACGGCAGGAACAGAGATGCCGCAGCCATGCTGAACATATTGCCGAAGTTGGAACTGGTGCTCATGATGATGTATTTCATGATGTTGGCGTAGCACCGCCGTCCCTCGGTCACGCCATCGTTCAACACCCCCAGGTCCTTCTCCAGCAGGATGATCTTCGCGGCGTCTTTGGCCACATCCACGCCGTTCATGACCGAAATACCGACGTCCGCCGTGTGGAGCGACGGAGCATCGTTGATCCCGTCGCCGATGTAGCCCACCACGTGTCCGCGCGCCTTCAGACCCAGAATCACCCGGTTCTTTTGTTCCGGAGAGACGCGCGCGAAAATCGCCCCGTGCTCCGCCTGGTAAGCCAGCGCCGCATCGTCCATCGCATCCAATTGGTCGCCCGTCACAATCCGGTCGGTCGCCAGCCCCACGTCGTGCGCTACCTTCTGCGTCACATATTGGTTGTCGCCGGTCATGATGATTACGCCCACGCCGTTGTCCTTCAGTGCCTGGAGCACCGCGACAATCCCTTCCTTGGGCGGGTCGAGAAATGCCGCGAACCCCGCCAGCGTCATCTCCTTCTCCGACGCCACTGTGTAGGATCCCTGCTGCTCCACCTTCTTGACTGCCACGCCGAGCGTGCGGAATCCGTCGCCGCTCAGCTTCTTCAGTTGCTCAGCCGCCTGCGCTCGGCGGCTGTCGTCGAATGGCTGCGGAGTACCATCGACCATCACTGTCTGGCAGATGTCGAACACTCCCTCCGCCTCGCCCTTGGTGATCAGTAGCTGCTCGCCGCCATGGCGCACTACCACCGAGAGACGCTTGCGGTTGAAGTCGAAAGGTATCTCGTCGGCCTTCGCATACTCCTCCATCGCCGGGTGCTCGTGCTTCAGGATCGCGTCGTCGAGCGGGCTCTTGATACCTGTTTCAAAGTGGCTGTTCAGATACACCAGCCGCAGGACCTCGTCGCTATCCTGCCCCGCCACGTCCACGTGCCGGTCCAGCACGATCTCGCCTTCCGTCAGCGTCCCCGTTTTGTCGCTGCACAGTATCTCAACGCTGCCGAAGTCCTCGATTGCCGTCAGCTGCTTGACCAGCACTTTCTTTTTCGCCATCCGCCGCGCACCCTGCGCCAGGGTGATCGTGATGATCATCGGCATCATTTCCGGCGTCATCCCTACCGCCAGCGCCACCGAAAACAGGAACGATTCCAGCATCGGGCGATGGAACGCGATGTTGACCAGCAGCACGAACAAGACCAGCAGCATGATCACGCGCGTCAGCAGCAGCCCGAAGTGGCGGATCCCGCGGCCGAATTCCGTCTCCGGCGGCCGCGTCGCCAACCGCGCCGCAATCGCACCGAAGGCCGTGTCCTTGCCCGTCCGGACAATCACCGCCGTGCCGATGCCGGTCTGCACCGCGGTCCCCAGGAACACGCTGTTGCTGGCGTCTGCCATGCTGTGTTGCCCGGCCGGCAAGTCCGCCGCCGCTTTGTCCACCGGCAACGACTCTCCCGTCAGCGCGGACTCGCGCACGTGCAGGTCCTTGGCTTCGAGTAGACGCGCATCGGCCGGCGTCAGGTCCCCGGCATTCAGGTGCACGATATCCCCGCGTACCAACTCCGCCACCGGCACTTCCACCTCGTGTCCATCCCGCAACACCGCCGCCGTGGTAGCCACCTGCTTGCGGATATCCTCCACCGCATGCCGCGCCTGAAACTCCACGTAGAAATTCACGACCACGCTAAGCAGAACAATCGTGATGATGATGGTGCCGCCGACGTGATCGCCCAGCACGATCGAGATCACGCTCGCCGCGAGCAGGATCAGCACCAGCGGATTGCCCAAAAAGCGCAGCAGACTTATCAGCGCGGCGAAGCGCGACTCCCCCGCCAGGCTGTTCGGTCCGTACTCGCGTAGCCGCTGTTTCGCCTCCGCAGAACTCAGTCCCGCCGGCGTCGCTTTGAGCAGCTCCAGCAGCTCGTGCTGCGGCATATCCCAATAGCGGTCCAGCGTCTCGTCTGGTGTGTTCATGCTCAGCCTCTCTCGTCGATACCGCTTGTTGTCCCGGCCTGACTCCCCGGCCCGCAGCGGTGTCTGGCAATCTCGGGCTTCATTGCACGGCTCCTGCCACCTGCCTCAAAATCCGTTCCAGCATCTCCAAAAGCCTTGTCCGCCGCTTGCCCAACCGGCACAATGCGATGCGT
>Ga0302320_10008106_pt1 | contig 22936 bp, 12 predicted proteins | sample Bog_T0_3_FD_202130 | JGI IMG/M metagenome (GOLD analysis project Ga0302320, IMG submission 202130) | Peat permafrost microbial communities from Stordalen Mire near Abisko, Sweden - Bog_T0_3 | ecosystem: Environmental > Terrestrial > Soil > Wetlands > Peat | place: Sweden: Abisko, Stordalen Mire... | reverse complement strand
AAGGGAATGTTCTTTACGGTGCAGAAGGCCCTTCCCCTCTTCAAAGACGGAGGCTCAATTATCCTGAACTCTTCTGTTTCGAACGTGATGGGGCTCCCAGGGTTTAGCGCCTACGCCGCGAGCAAGGCGGCTGTCCGCAACTTCGCGCGTGGCTGGACTATGGAGCTGAAAGACCGCAAAATCCGCGTGAATGCGATGAGCCCCGGAGCAATCGATACCCCGGCGTTAGCGACGACGACGGGCCTTACCGCTGAACAGGCCGAGCAAGCGGTCGCCCAGTTCACCTCGCAGATTCCGATGGGTCGCAGGGGCATGCCCGAGGAAATTGCGGCAGCAGTCGTGTTCCTCGCCTCCGATGAAAGTTCATATATCACCGGCGTGGATCTCGCTGTGGATGGAGGCATGGCGCAGGTCTGACCCAGGCGCGGTCCCGTGCGTGGCCCTCGCCAGTCGCGGAACCACGTTTCTCAAATTTTAGTTCTAACACGAGATCGGAGAAACATGATGAGCTATGCGATTGTAGGATTCGGAAAGATAGGCCAGGCACTCGCCCACGCCTTTGCCCGTAAGAACATCGAAGTCACCGTCGCGAGTCGCCGGCCGCCCGAGGAATTGGCGCAACAGGCTCGGGCGATTGGACCCACGGTCGTCGCCAAGTCGCTGCGGGATGCACTCGAGGCCGACACAATCATCCTGGCGGTTCCGTTCGGGGAACATCGCGATGTTGCGAAGGCCCTACCGAATTGGAAAGGCAAGACGGTCATCGACGCGATGAACTCGTTTCCAGTCCCACCTGAGGAACTGGACAGTCTCCCGTCCTCCGCCTTCGTTGCGAAGTCGTTCACCGGCGCTAAGTTGGTGAAAGGTTTTAACCACTTGGTTGCGGCCACACTGGCTACCGACCCGATCGTCGAGGGTGGCCACCGGGTCGTCTTTCTGTCGAGCGACGACGAGGACGCTATCGCTCCCGTGGCGGATTTGGCCAAAAAGCTTGGGTTCGCACCCGTCAAGCTGGGAAAGCTCAACGAGGGTGGCGCGCTAGTGCATGCACGCGGCCAAACTTGGGGTCGGCTCATCTTCCAGGATTTGTTCAAGAAGCAACAGTAATCGATCTACGACCGTGTGATTTGGCTCGAGACGGATGGTCCCAAAACGTCCGATTAGATCGGACACACTTGATGTAAGGAAAAGGAGAGGTTACGATGAGCATCGAAAAGAATGTCCAGGTTGTGAAGAATTTCTTTGCAGCAATAGGCAGCGGCAATAAGCAACGTGTGCTTGCGTTGGTTGCCGAAGATATTGAGTGGATCGTTCCAGGCGAGGACTGGCCGCTGGCCGGTACGCACCGCGGGCACGCCGGATTGGTGGATGTACTTAAGAAGGCGTCCGAAGAGATAGAAATGGCATACCCAAAGCCTCCCGAATTCGTGGCGCAGGGTGACCGGGTTCTGGTCGTCGGCGTCGCTACGGGAAAAATCAAAGCCACGAATAAGCCGTTCAAGGACGAATGGGTCTTTGACATTACCGTCCGAAATGGCAAGGTGACGAAGATCCGGGAGTACATCGACACGCAAGCACTGGCGCGGGCTTCCGAGATCGAAGCGAGTCCCAGGCTCTGACGCAGGGACACCGACACCGCAAGATACGATTCGTAAGAACATCGAATACGTTGAACAGCGGCGATGCTTCTGAATCGTAAACAGCGTTGCCGCTCCCTGATGGTCGCGTCAACTTGAGCGCTGTGGTTTCGGGATACATCAACTCTGGTTTCGCTATAGTCCACATCAGCGCTGTTTAACAGGCAGGACTTTCATCGTCTATCCGGCCTTCAAGATGATGTCCCCATGCTTCGTCGAAGGTAATGCCATCAACTTTTGTTGCAGGATGTCCACTCGTTCGGGAGCCGGTCCCATCTGAAAGATCGTGCCACTTGTGAAATCAGACGAGCTCAGGTCACCGAGAGGCACACCATATTCGGCAAGTGCAGCAAAGATGGCTTGGTTGTTTTCTTCATCCGAGCGAATGAAGTGACTCGCAGGGAAAGCTCAATACCATATCACTGCCATCCTCCGCCCAACGCACTATAGAGTTGGACAAGCGCAAGCGCCTCGTTCTGCTGCGCAGTGGTTAGATTAAGTTGCGCCGTAAACAGATTCGAGTCGGTGGTCAATACTTCCAGATAGCCTGCCGCGCCGCCGCTATAGCGAACGCGCGCCAGCCGTGTTGCGTCCTTCGCGGCCACCACCAGTTTTTCCTGCTCTTCGCGCGTCGCGCGTTGCTTGTTCACCGCGATCAGCGCATTGGAGACATCGCGGAAGGCGCCGAGAATAGTCTTCTGATAAGACAAGACCATCTCCTGCTTTTGTTCCTTCGAGAGCTGTAACTGGCCGCGCAGTTTTCCTCCCTCGAAGATAGGCTGCGTCAACGAGCCAATGCCATACACAAGACCGCCGGATGTGCCGAAGAGATCGCCCAGCGAACTGCCGCTAGTGCCGCCGGATGCGCTGATGGAAAGCTGCGGAAAGAACTGCGCGCGCGCTACGCCAACTTGCGCGTTAGCAGCCTTCAGTTGAGCCTCGGCCTGCTGAATGTCTGGGCGGCGTTCAAGCAGTTGCGACGGCAGCCCCGTGGGCAGATTCTCCGGCGCCGGAGACAGTACGCCTGGGCTTGTGTGTGCGACCGGGCCAGGGTTCTGGCCGAGCAGCAGGCGCATGGCGTTTTCGTTCTGTTGAATCTGCTGCTGGATCTGCGGAATCTGCGAAGTTGCCGTGTAGAGCAACTGTTCCGCCTCGCGCACGTCCGACAGAGGCGCATCGCCGCCCTGCGACAGGGTGCGCGTCAGATCGACGGAATCCTGCCGCACCTTCGACGCCTGCTGCGCGATCTCAAGCTGCTGATCGAGTGCGCGCAGTTGAATGTATGTGGTGGCAACCTGCTCGACGAGACTCATGCGCACCGCGCGCTGTGCCCACGTCTGCGTCAGCATCTGGTCGCGCGCGGCCTCAGTCTGCTTGCGATAGAGACCCCAAAAGTCCGGCGTCCACGCGGCGGAAAGATTCAAGCTGCCTACCGAAAGGGGGCTTTGGAACGAGTTGCCGAACTCGCCGGAGGGAAATTCTGCGCCGACGCCCGAACCACCGACGGTGATCTGCGGGAACTGCTGCGAGCGCGTGACGCGCACCTGCGCCGAGGCCTCCAGCACATGCTGCGCGGCGATACGCAGATCATAGTTATCGGCAAGCGCGGTGCGAATCAGATTTTGTAATTCCGGCTCGTGAAAGACTGCGGCCCACTGCTGGTCGCCAAGCGAATTCTGCACATCGCTGGAGACCGCGGCCTCGTCCGCGCCTCGATATACGGGTGGCGCCGTCATCTGTGGCCGTGCGTACTTCGGCCCAACGTTGCAGCCTACTACAAAGATGACAGCAAAGCCTATCGCCAGCGCGAAACTGGTCACTCTGAATTGTTCTTTCACGCTTGGCCTCCTTCTGACTCGGTCGAGGACCGGTCGCCGCTATGAAGCGGTTCCGGCACATGGTGCGAATCCATTGTGGTTCCCTTGCCGCCGTGGCGCGCCCTGTGCGATAGGTACTCGACGACCGAGAAGGTCACAGGAACCATGAGGATGCCGATGACAGTGGCCAGCGTCATTCCTCCGATGACGACGGTGCCCAGAATGCGCCGCGACGCCGAACCCGCACCGGTCGCGGTCCATAGCGGCAGGCAGCCGACGATGAACGCCAGCGCGGTCATGACGATGGGACGGAAGCGAAGCCGCGCCGCGTGCAAGGCTGCTTCGGCAATGCTTTGGCCGCTCTTGTAATTGAGTACGGCGAACTCGACAATCAGAATCGCGTTCTTCGCCGAAAGGCCGATGAGCATGATGAGGCCGATGGTTGCGAAGATGTCGTTTTCCAGTGAGCGCATACTGAGCGCAAGATACGCGCCCAAGATCGCGACCGGCGTACTGAGCAGAACACTGAAAGGCAGCGTCCAGCTTTCGTAGAGTCCGGCGAGAATCAGAAAGACGAAGAGCAGCGACAACGCGAAGACTGCCCACGCCGGCACACCCCGCGCGGCTTGCTGCTCCTGAAAGCTCATGCCCTGGTAGTCGAAACCCATCCCTTGCGGCATGGTCTCGTGGAAGGCATCTTCAAGCGCGGCCCGCACCTGGCCTGAGCTATAGCCGGGCGCACCGGTGATATTCAACTGCGCGGCGTTGAATTCGTTGAAGCGCATGACGAACTCAGGTCCGGTAATCTGCCGCACATGCACGAGCGACGAGAGAGGCACTTGACTGCCGTTGGCGCTGCGCACATAGAACTGACCGATGTTATCGATCTGGGTGCGCGAACTTCCCTCGGCTTCGACATAGGTTTGCCACTGGCGGCCGAAGCGGTTGAAGTAGTTCACCAGATAGCCGCCCATGAAGGTCTGCATCGTCGTATAAACATTGTTCAGATCGACCTGCTGCTGCGATGCTTTCTCCTTATCCACATCCGCGAAGAGCTGTGGCACTGCGGGTAGATACGACGGAACTGCCGCGGCAATCTCCTTGTGCTTGGAGAGCGCACCCAGGTACGCCATCAGGTTCTTGGTCAGAAAGGTGGGATCGTCGTTGCCGGAGCGGTCTTCGAGGATCATGGTTACGCCGCCCGATGTACCGACGCCGGGAATGGCAGGGGGCGGAAAACTAAACGCAAGCCCATCTTTGACTCCGCCGAGTTGCTGCAGCAGGCTGGCCTGAATCGCGGCGAACTGCTCCTGCTTGGATTTGCGCACCTCCCACGGTTTGAGCGAAACGAAGAAGAAAGCAGTGTTGGTGCTTTCCGTCTGCGTCAGCAGGCTGAATCCGTTCACCTGCACCACGCCGCCGATTCCCGGCGTGTTCATCAGAGCTTTGGTTACGTGCAGCGCGGCGGCGTCGGTGCGCTGCATGCTTGCCGCATCAGGCAGCATCATGGCGACAAACATATAGCCCTGGTCTTCGGTCGGAATAAATCCGCTGGGCAGGCGCGAACCCATGAACACCGCGGCAACAGCCACCAGAACCAGCGCCAGCATGGTGAATCCAGACTTGTGAACCAACACGCGCGAAGTGGAAACGTATTTGTCGGTGGTCTTGCCAAAAAGCTTATTGAACCATGTGAAGAATCGCCCCAGCGGTCCGCGGTGATGATCCGCGCCTTTCGGCTTGAGCAACATGGCGGCCAGCGCCGGGCTCAACGTAAGCGCATTGAATGCGGAGATCATGACGGAGACGGCGATAGTGACCGCGAACTGCTGATAGAGCCGTCCCGTGATGCCGGGAATGGCTGCCGTCGGGATGAAGACAGCGGCGAGAATCAGCGCAATCGCCACCACCGGCCCGCCCACTTCTTCCATGGCTTTGACGGTCGCATCGCGCGGAGTCATTCCCTCTTCAATGTGGTGCTCGACAGCTTCGACGACAATGATGGCGTCGTCCACCACGAGGCCGATGGCGAGCACCAGTCCGAAGAGCGATAGCGTATTGATGGAGAAGCCCAGCAGCGGGAAGAGTGCGAATGTACCGATCAGCGATACCGGCACGGCCATGAGAGGAATCAGCGTGGCGCGCCAGCCTTGCAGGAAGAGGTACACGACCAGGATGACGAGCAGCAGAGCGATGCCGAGAGTGAGGACAATTTCATGAATGCCGGCGGTGACGGCCTTGGTTGTATCGAGAGGCACATCGTAGCGAAGACCGGCCGGAAAGCTGTGCGATAACTCGTCGAGGCGCTGGCGCACGGCCTTTGCGGTTTCTACGGCGTTCGATCCGGGCAGCTGATAGATACCCATCATGCCGGCCGGAGCGCCGTTATAGCGCGCCGTAAGGCTGTAAGCCTGCGCGCCCAATTCGACACGCGCCACGTCGCGCAGATGCAGAATCGACCCATCCGGATTGGCGCGCAGAACGATGTTGCCGAACTCGTCCGGCGTGATGAGGCGGCCCTGGGTGCGGACGGTATAAGTAAACTGCTGACCTAACGGCACCGGCTCGCCGCCGATCTGGCCAGCGGGATTCACATTGTTCTGCGTCGTCAGAGCGCTAATGACGTCGGTCGCCGTCACGCCCAGTTGCGCCAGTTTATCGGGCTGCACCCAAATGCGCAGTGCATATTGGCCACCGAAGATCTGCACACGGCTTACGCCCTTCACGCGCGTCAACTGGTCTTGCAGATTGATGATTGCGTAGTTCGTCAGGAAATCCGCGCCGTACTGACCCGAAGGCGATGAGAGCCCGACAATCATCAGCGGCGAGGTAAGTGACTTTTGCACCACAACGCCCGCGGTAGTCACCTCGGACGGCAACTGTGGCTGAGCCTGCGAGACACGCAACTGCGACAGCACCTGATCGGTGTCCGGGTTGCTCTTCACATCGAAGTCCACATACACGGTGGCCTGCCCGTTGTTGGCGCTCACCGAATACATGTAGAGCATGTTGTCCACGCCGTTCATCTGCTGTTCGAGCGGTGTGGCTACGGCCTGCTGCAAGGTTCTGGCGTCGGCGCCGGGATAGGTGGCCTGCACCATAATCTCAGGCGGAACGATGTCAGGGTATTGCGAGGTCGGCAGGCTCAGCATCGACACCAAGCCGACGACGACGGTGATGATCGCAATCACTATGGCGACAATGGGCCGCCGGATGAAAAACTTCGACACGCGTTACCTCCCAGCCGGCGAGTTGCTGCTGTTAGTGGTGGATGTGGCGCCGGCCGCTTCGGCAAGAGGAATCTCGTGCGGGTTTACGGGTGCACCCTCGCGCAGCTTCTGCAGGTTGTCGGTAATAACCCGTGTGCCCGGCTGCAATCCGCTGGCGACAATCCAGTTGTTACCGATCTGCGAGCCTAGCTGAACGTTGACGACGTGAACCTTGCCGTTCGCATCCACGGTGGCGATTTGCTGAATGCCCTGCAGCTCCTGCACCGCGATCTGCGGCACGAGCAGCGCGTTGCGCTCGACTTCCGTGCTGGCGCTGACCCGGCCGAACTGCCCTGGCCGCAGCAGATTGCCGGGATTTGGAAACGCCGCGGCGATGCGGATCGCGCCGGTCTGCTGGTTCATTTGCCGATCGACGAAGACAATGTGTCCCGTGTGCGGATAGACTTCGCCGTCGGCGAGCGTTAGCGTGAGCGGCAGTTTGTCGGATGCTTTGAGCAGGTCTCCGCCGCCCGTTTGTGCGCGCCGCGTCAACGCCAGATATTCGCTGTCGCTGATGGAGAAGTAAACCTTGATGGGATCAAGTTGCGAAACAGAAGTCAGAACCGACTGCGGACTGACCAGATTGCCCACCTGTGTGGTTGCCTGGCCAGCGACACCAGAAATCAACGAGCGCACCTGCGTAAATCCCAGGTTCAGCTTGGCTGTCGCGATATTTGCTTGCGCGGTGCTGATGGCTGCCAGCGCCAGCTTCACCGTCGCTTCGGCCTGGGCCTGCTGTTGCAGCTCATTGTCGAGCTGGCTCTGGGCAATGGCGTGTTGCGCGGCCATGGGCGTGTCTCGCCTCACGTTAATCTGTGCCAAAACCAGTTGCGCCTGCGCCTGGCCAAGCTGCCCTTCAGCCTGCCCAAGCTGCCCTTGCGCCTGATCGAGCGATGCCTGGAACGGGCGCGGATCGATCTCGAAGAGCACGTGGCCCTTTTCCACCGGCGAACCCTCGCTGTAGTTCTGATGAACGAGGTAGCCGCTCACCTGCGGCTGAATCTGCGCGTTGACATAACCGTCCAGCGTGCCTACCCATTCGCGCTTGAGGGGAACATCGGCCTGCTCAATCTTGACGACTTTCACCGGCATCGGTCCCATTGAGCCAGAGGTGGCGCCCTCGACCGACTTGCAGCCGGACACTAGCACAGCGGAAACGGCCAGCGCCAGCATGGCCACCCACGTGCCGAGTCGAAGTTGCTGTTTTTGGAAGAGCTTGCTCTTCTGCTCCATCTGCATTGTCCCCTTCACTGCACAGTCTGTTCTCGCAAAAAAACATACACGGATGTATGTAAAGTGTGAGATTCTAGAAATGCCGTGCACGATGCAAAAACATTTGCGGATATTTGCCAGACCCCGGTTGCCAGCCCAAGCAAGCAGCAGAGAGCGCAGGCAACACGCAAGCAGCTTGTCGCTGCCGCGCGGCGCATCTTTGCCCGCGATGGCTTTGAAATGGCGCGGCTTGAGGACATTGCCGCAGCCGCCGGCAAGACACGCGGGGCGTTCTACGCCCATTTTCACGACAAGGAAGATGTCTTCTTGGCCATCTTCGAGGAAGATATGGCGCGCGACCAGGAGCGAATCTGGCCTCCGCTACGCGCCGCGACCTCCCGCCAGGAGCGCGTCGAAGTGCTCGTGCAGCATCTGGCCACACTGCTCAGCGACCGGCGGCGCATGATGCTGACTCTAGAGTTCAAGGCCTATACCATCCGCCATCCCCGCCGGCAAAAACGGCTGGTCGCTCTTATTTCCGCCATGTGCCTTTGCTGCGCCGAAACCGGCATCGACTACCTGGTTCCTGAATTACGCCACGAAGACCCGGCGATCAAACGCGCCCAGGCGGCACAGTTTGGCGCACTCGTCGACGGCCTGGCCATCAATCACCTCTTCGACCCAGCGAGTCTTAATTTGGACCAGATTCTTCACCGCTTGCGAGTCGGCGTGGACGCAATTCTCGATTTGCCGGCGAATACCGAGGCCAACCTCGCCAAGTGAGCTAGGTCTTGGCCTGCGCCTTCAATCTTCAAAACTCTTAACCCGCCGCCGGCACCGATGGCCTCAACCTCGCCTGCTTGGTCTTGACCGTCAGTCTGGCCGAGATAGACCCCTGCATCTCTGCGCCTTGGCTCACTGCTTCAATCTGCATCTCGCCGGCATTCTTTGTGCTTTGGACAATGATCTGCGCGAGTCCGTGGAAGAGCGACCGTTTCGAATCTTTGTCACTTTCCTGGCAATTGGGGTTCCCGTTTCCAAGGCCAATCAGCTTGCCATCTCCCCATACTCTGAACGCAATCAAGTCACCTGCATCCGGCACCAAGCGGTCCAGGCTGTCGAGTGCCTCCACCTTCAGCACGGCTACGTCCTCGCCGTCGGCAAAAATCTCCGTGCGATCCGCCGTAAGTCGAAGGGTGGCTGCTGGTCCGGTTGTCTCTCGTTTTTCGATCAGAACTACCTTGCCGCTCTTGATGCCGCGCGCTTCGATCACTCCCGGCTGGTACTTGACCTTCCATTCCAGGTGGCCCAGATGCGGAACCTTCTGTGTTCCGGCAGAGACGCCATTCACCAGCAATTCCACTTCGTCCAGGTTGGAATACACCCAGACCGCAATCTCCGAGCCTTCCTTGCCGTGCCAGTTCCAATGCGGAAGCAGATGCAGTGCGGGCTCTGGACGCCACCACGCCTTGTAGTAGTAGAAGTAATCCTTGGGGAAACCGCAAAGATCCACGATGCCGTAGTTGGAACTGACCGACGGCCACCCAAATGGCTTGGGTTCCCCGCGGTAGTCAAAGCCCGTCCAAGCGAATCCGCCCGCCGTCCATTCCCGCTCGCCGTAGAACTTCCACCACAACTCCGGGGGCTCCCAGATGCCGTGATAGGAATCGACTACATTGCGCTGCCTGTCGGTGGTGTACTCGCCGCGCGTGCTCACGGCGCTCGATGTCTCCGAGCCGAAGATCGGGCGCGTGGGATTGTCCTTGTGGAAGGCGTCGGGGAAATCGAGGTGGTAATTGAAACCAACCAGATCGACAGCGTCGGAGATGCCCTTGCGGTTGTCGGCGTTGACAGCCGCGGAAACCACGCGTGTCGGGTCCAACTCATGGCACATGCGCACCATGGTGGCCGCAATGGCCGCGCCCTGTTCAGCCATTGGACCCTGAAGCTGATTTTCCTCATTGCCGACGGACCAGATGATAACGGATGGTGAGTTGCGGTAGCGCTTGATCATCGCCTCCAATTGCGCAAGACCACTGGGATTGGAGCTGGCCTGCCGCGTCTCGCACATCATCATGACGCCCATGCGGTCACATGCCTCCACCCACTCGGGCGTAGGCATGTAATGCGAGGTGCGCACCGCATTGCAACCCATCTGCTGCAACACGCCTAAGCGGAAGTACTGCAGGCGGTCAGGAAGCGCTGCGCCCACTCCGGCGTGATTCTGGTGGTTGCAGGTTCCCTGAATCTTGAGCGATTTGCCGTTGAGATAAAATCCCTTTTGCGCATCGAATCGCACGGAGCGTACGCCAAAGGTCACGCGCTCGGCATCGCGCACCGCGCCGTTCACTGAAACTGTAACGATCGCCGTGTAAAGATTGGGTTCCTCGACAGACCACAGTGCGGGATTGGATAGATGCGCGCTTGCACTGAAACGGGCTGTCCCCTCCGCATCGATCTTCTGCGCCGGGGCTTCAACGGTCGCAACGGTGTTGCCGGCGGCGTCGAGAATCTGCCAACTTACATATGCCTCTTCGGCCAGTTTGGCCTCGTTCTCGACAATCGTGCTGAGGCTCAACGCAGCCGCGTTGCCGGAGAGCGACGAACGCACAGTGCTCTCCCAACGGCCCAGGTGTAGCGCGTCCTGCTTCATGAGCCATACATGCCGATAGATGCCGGCCCCTTCGTAGAACCAACCATCGCCGTAGCGGGCATCGACGCGCACCACAATGAAATTCTTCGCGCCGTAGCTTAGAAAATCCGTCAGATCAAAGCGGAACGGGACATAGCCATTTTCATTGTTGCCAATGTAGCAGCCGTTAACAAAAACATAGACATCGCGGAAAGCGCCATCGAATTCAATCCAAGTGCGCCGTCCCCGGTCGCTTGCCGGCACATCGAACTCGCGCCGGTACCAGCCCACGCTCGTCTCTGGATAGCGCCTTCCCAGCGGCTTGTATCCATGCGTGCCCAACTGGCTGTCGCCGCTTCCCGAATCGTCATGCACAAAGGGAAGTTCAACCGCCCAGTCGTGGGGAAGATCGAGAGAACGCCATTTGGAGTCGTCAAAGCCGGCCTTGGCAAACTGAAACTCACCAGTTCTGGAAAAGTCGCTCTGACCAAAGCCAAATCCCAGATCTTTGACGGGATCGTTGCCGTCGCCAAGAACGAACTTCCAGCCAAAATCGAAGAGCAGTTGCTCGCGCGGAGACAAGGCAAGCCCTGCCTCCGGCTCACCTCCAGACATGTTACCTTCATGGAACGCGATAGCGCGCGCCCAGGCCGGGCGGGTTGCCAAACAGGCAGCGGAAAATGCCAATCCAGACGAAATCAGATCACGACGAGATATGCTTTGCACCGCACCTCGATGAATTGAATTGAACTTATCGCACGGCTTTAACATTTAAATCCTCACCTTCTCACTTCACGAAATAACGCATCACATACACGCGCAACTGCACAGGTTCACTCTGGAGGGATCATTGCGATTTGCGGATAGAAGATTCAGGTTTTGCGAAAAGGGCGGCTCTTTACGATGCCTGCGCCCTCCCGGATAGTGACAAGCTGATCGACTGCAAACGCGGAGAACTTCTCGACGAGCCCGAGCGGCCAATGAATCTCAATATCGGCAGTTGTTGCGGCACCGAGGCCAAAGTGCAAGCGAGGGTCGCTGGCGGAAAGATAACCGGACAGGCTCAGTACCTCCTGCGCCTGTACCTTGCAGCCGTAGCGAGCCAAGACGCGTGCCCCGCTGGCGCGAGGACTGCGGCGCACAGTTGCTCGGCAACCTTGTCGGCCTCCGCGAGGCGCAACTGATTGACGTAAGCGAAAACTAGCGATGCGGTAAGCGTCGTTGAGTTGGGAAAACTCTTCAGCCCCTGGTTCAGTACGAGCGCACCGCGGTCCGGCCAAGGCTGAGACGAGCAGCAAACGCGCCTTTACTTCCTTGGGATGCAACTCGACCAAACGCTGAAGAGGAGCAACGGACTCTTGCAGCTTTCCAGCAGTGTAGAGGCTCAATCCGAGGAGATAAAAAAGACGAAACGAGTGGGACTCCGGCTTGAGTCCAGCTTGAAGGGCCTGGACGGCACATTTGGATTTGTGGTTCTCACCTAACGAAATGCCCAATGCCGCATAAGCATTCGCACCAGGGTGGGAGTGGACTCGCGCCTTCAGCGAAGCCGGACCGACGCACGATTCCGGCCAGACAGGCGGCGCGATGGACAAATCTGCCGCGCCTGCGAAGGCCAGAACCCTCGACCGGCAGCCGACGCGATGCGATAGGTAGAACATGCTCGTCAATTCCTCAATCTATCGCATTTTTTGGAATTTGAGCAGAGTAGGCCGCAAAAGCAAAGTTATTTTTGCCCAACAAAAAGCCACTTTGCACGCCGCTCAAAAAATCTACGTATATTCCGAAAATGCTCTAGCAAACACATCGTCGCTAGGCCTACAGTCCAGCAACAAGCAGAATGGGGCGGCTTCAACTATCCTGCCGAGTTCCTAGCGCGCGATGAGTCCGCTGAGATCGGCGGCGTTCAATTGACGCATGTTCAGTGGCGCGATAGGGCGATAGACAACCTCCGAAAAATCGGCAGCAAACTGGCGATTGGAATCCGTGTGCGCGGTAAAGCCGAGGCGCAGCTTCAGTTCGGGTGGCAACTGAAAATGCCGTGCCAGTCGCCATTGCTGCCCATCGCGCGAAAAGTGCATGGAGTATTCATTGCCCTTGCGTGCTATGGCCAGGTAGACGAAGGGCGAGGCTACGGTCTCGGAATTCGCATCGTCCGAACGCTCGCGTGTCACAACCGTCACCACGGTCGCTTCTTGCAGTGCCGAATTCTCAAAGCAGAGCTTGGCCCAATGCTTGTCGTCTCCGTATAACACCAATGCAGCCACGTCATAAACGTTCACCAGTTGCGCCGAGACTTTGGCTTTCAGCGTAAAGTCGCCCTCCGGTGCAAACAGCACCATCGGCGCATTCACCACGACAAAGCCATCGTCAGGAGAGTGAAACAGATTGGTGTGGGGTACGGGTGCAATACGCAGAACGCCACTGCGCACGCTGGCGCTTCCCTTCTCCCCGTTGACAACGCTCCATTCGCCAGAGAGGTTGGGCAAGCCGATCAAAGCTGTTTTCTGGGCTGCATCCGTGGATGAAGGAGCAACCTGCGCCGTGGCCAAAGACGCTCCCAGCAGAGCGGTTCCGAACAACGAGAGAATCAAGGCATTGAAATGAGTCTTACAAACTACAGTTCGAATAACGTGCATTGCGACCCTCCGAAAGTAGGTGTTGTGAGGTTGTGTTATACGGATACAATTGTGTCCGTTGCGGGATTGCGTCGATCGCGTGTAGTGGCGACACTCCAACCGTGAAGACAAGAGCTTTTTGACCAGAGGCCGACGCAATGCAAATGGCGAAACATGCTCTTTTCTCTCTTGAGACGAAATGCGATTCAACGCCTCAACGCCCACTTTGTCTTCAGCGGCCAAAACAGAAATCTCTGCGGCACTGGTCAGACCGTTGGCGCTGATCTCTTTCAATGCCGTGAATCGGAAGAAACGTGCATTGACCGAAGCAAAATGTACTTCCTGCAGTTCGGGATTATTCTGAATGTTCCCAAAGCGACCTGAATCAACAAGGGCGAATCAATAACTTGAAAAGCTCCGGGAGAGGCCATGGCCAGCGCTGGCTCGACGCCTGCTTCCGATGCAAAGGCTCACTTCACCCTTATCCTCCAATATCGGTGATGTTAGCGCCAATGGTGCTAACTGCGTGGCGGCTTGTACTCACTGGCGTTCTCGACCTGGAGAGTTGACTGCACCGGCAGATTGTCACTTGATCCGCCGGCATAGATGCGTATCTGCTCTTTTTCAATACGCCACACGTGCCGCGCCGCATCCCAATAAGCAAGCTTGCGCGGATCGAGTTCGAGGACCACGTTCTTTTCCGCACCCGGCCCAATATGCACACGCTCAAAACCCTTGAGCTCAAGTTGCGGACGCTCGACGGCGGAGCCGAGGTGCTGCACATACATCTGCACCACTTCGTCGCTGGCGCGGGTGCCCGTATTCTTGACCTTCACCGTGACCGCGACCTTGCCTTCGGCGTTTACGCTGGGTGCGCTGAGGCTCAGGCTTTCATACGCAAAACTGGTATAACTGAGGCCGTAGCCGAAAGCGTAGAGCGGTTTCTCTTTGGCGTACATGTAAGTGCGTCCGTTGCGAATGTTGTAATCCATCATGGGCGGCAACTGCGCGTCATTCGTGGGCCAAGTCTGATTCAATCGGCCGGCCGGCGAGTAATCGCCAAAAAGCACATCGGCAAGCCCGTGGCCTTCTTCCTCGCTATTGTGGGTCATGTGTACAATGGCGGGAAGGTTCTGCTGGCTCCAGGTAATCGCATAGGGAAATCCTGAGCGAAGCACCTCAACGGTGTGCGGATTGACGGCATAGATCTTCTTCACCAGATCTTCCTGTTCGAGAACGATCGTCTTGCGATCCACGTCCTCCTTGCCGTTCGATGGTACGGGGCATTGGTCCCACCCGGCGTTGCACGTTGGATGATTGCCTACCACGACGATAGCAACATCCGCCTTGCGCGCCAGAGCCTGCGCCTCGGCCACATTGGAGCCATCGGTGTAGATTACCGTCGCCCCTTTAGCTGCTTCCTCGATGCCCTGCACGATACCAACGTTATACGGTGGCGTACCGCTGTACCAGTCAAGCAAAACTTCATTTGTCCATGGACCGATGACGGCAATAACTTTGATCTTCTCGCGATTCAAGGGAAGTGTGTTGTTCTCGTTTTTGAGAAGAACAATCGACTCGTCAGTTGCCTGACGCGCAAGCTCCCTGCTTGAGGCGCGGTCCCACGGAGGAAGCAAGCCGTTCGTCTCGCGTCCAATCTTCGCATAAGGATCGACGCCTTCCGGGTCCATCTCACCTAGACGAAGATGGAGCCGAAGCATGTTCTGTAACGAAGCATCCATATCGGCTTCTGTCAGCAGGCCGTCCTTGAGTGCTTTAGTCAGGTCGATTTTGTACTCATCGAGGAATCGATTGATGCCAGCCTTGACCGCCGCCGCTGCACCGTGTTCTTTGTCGGGGAAACTCTTGTGGTCCGTAACAAGCAATCCGAGAGCTCCACCGTCGGTGCAAATAAGACCGTCATTGCCCCATTCCTTGACCATGACGTCTTTAAGAACGGGATGAATCATCATGGGCGTGCCGTTCCAGGAGTTATAAGCAGCCATTACAGCTCGGGAGCCGCCTTGCTCAAATCCCATACGGAACGGAACAGAATAATACTCGCGGAAGAGGCGCTCGTCGAAATCGGAGGAAGTATAGGAGCGGCCGCTTTCATTTTCGTTGGCGAGAAAGTGCTTCATCAAGGAGGCAGCCTGCCAGTGCTTGGGATCGGGACCTTGCAGCCCGTGGATGAACGCGACGGCCATTGTGCCAACTAGGTAGGGATCCTCGCCCATCGACTCCTCCGTGCGTCCCCAGCGCGGATCACGGCTCAGATCAACGTTGGGAGCGCGCATCACGATTCCACCAAAGTCAAAGACGGGGTTCTGATAGTAATAACGGCCTTCCTCCCCTTCGAGCGCGCCAATCTTCTTTATCAACGCGGTGTCCCAAGTCTCGCCCAGTCCCTTCTCTTGAGGGAAGGTCGTGGTGGGCAAGGGTTGAAGGCCATGCGGACCCCATAGGCCCGGACCGCCCAATGCGAGCCCATGCAGTCCTTCTGGCTCGTCCGAAAACACAAGTTTCAGGCGCGGAATTTTAGGATGGCCATCCATAAGCTCGACTTTTTCATCGAGCGTCAGACGCTTCAGTAAATCGGCAATGCGCGCATCATCGCTTAACTTAGGATCACGAAACGGATAATCCGTCTGAGCGCTTGCGTTGAGCACGAACAGAGTCATTGCCAAAAAGAAAGAAAAAAACAATTTTCTACATTCGTTTTTCCGCATGACTTACTCCCATCTCCACCTCCCAAGAACGTTAGTTAACGCGCAAAAGAGGGATTCACCATTTGGACCGCGCTCCGCGGTTCTATTCCACAAGATCGACCTGGTATGGGCCGAGTTTCATTGCGCCATCGTAGGACTGGTGTGAAAGAACGCCGTTCGCTTTCACGCCAACCGCAACGCCCTTCTCTTCTTCTGTCGTGTTCACATAGAGGGTGCGGCCGTCGACAACTCTTGCGTAAACTCCCTCGGGAGTCTTCGGGCCCGGCTGAATGCCCGTAACCTTGTAGAGATAGTTCATCAATGGCCCAACCGCGGAAGGATTCGATTCCGTCGCCAGATAGATGGCATTGCCTTTGCCAAATTTATTGATCGTTACAGCGGGAGTGCGATCACTGGTATTTGTAAATCGGGCAACGACCGTGGCCGTGGATGGCTCTAGCACTTCATAGTGATGGACTGCGGTCTCGATTGAGTTCCCATCCAACTGGAACTTCAATTTGGCTGGAGTGTCGTAAAATGCATTTGTCTTCAATCCAAAAACATCGCTCAAGCGGCCGGGCAGAGGCGTATCAAACCACAGTCCATGCTCGTCAACTTTCGCCGAGAATGCCGTCATCAGAACCGTGCCTCCTCCGCTGACGTAATCCCGAAGAGCTTTCGCGGAGCCGGCATCCATCACATAATCGGCTGGCACAACAACCAACTTGTAAGACGAAAGACTGTCGTGCCCGATGTTGATGATAGCCGTGTCGATATTCGCTCGGAAGAACGGATCGAATGCGCCTTGCACCTGATTCGTATACGAGGTTTTGAAGTACTGAAGCGTCGTGTTGGAAGGGCCATTCGGGTGCGAGTCAATGAGTGAATCGAAGGAATAGGCAATGGCGACTTCTGGGTGCGTGTAGCGCGGAAATCCGAATTGCGAAAGCTGTCGGAACTCGGCTGCAATGCGCGCGAATTCATCCACCTTCCATGAGGGTGTGCCATCGTGGTCTACTAGTCCGAACAGTGCCTGCTCCTCGCCACCCTGGTGAGTGTTGAACGTCCATGCGAGCAGCCCCTGCGCCCCCATCATAAGTCCAAGGTGCGCATACATCCGGCTGCGACCCGGCTCCCCGTACCAACCTCCGCCTCCCGCTGTGAACTCGTTGAACCAGATAGGAGTGTTCAGATCGCCTTTCGCCATCAAAGCGGTAAATGCGCCACCGATTGGGTCGCCTGGGTAAAAGCCCTCAGCGCCATAGGACACATATGCTTTGTAGGTCGCGAGATAATCGAAGCCCTTCCTTGGCGCGTAATCCCATAAATTCGAAATCGATGGAACTTCCGGCATGTTGCGGCGGCGGATCGCATCGAGTTCCTTGAGCCGCGCCACCGTAACATCCGACCAATAGCGATGAAGATCCAAGTAGCGTTCGGAAGGTCCGGGCCCATCCGCAAGAGGTAGGTCTACGTCCTCCAAGCTATTCAGCCGCCGTGACCATCTCTGCGTCGCCCATGCCTTATTGAGGTCTTCAACGGTTCCGTACTTATCTTTGAGCCAAGCGATGAACCGCTGCCGATCTGCTTCTGAGTACGACATAAATCCGTTGCCGGTTTCATTGGTGTAGCCTATCGCAATCACGGCTGGGTGATGCGCGTAGCGTTTCGTCAGCACGTCCGCCATCAAGCCCAACTCATGCACGTATCCAGGGTCGCTGATGTCGTCCATGTAGCGCTCCGCGGGAGGCAAGCGGGCGCCGTTTTGGCTGACAACATCGGCCCCCGGGTATGCGCGATGCAGCCATATCGGCGCGGGCGAACCCGGAATGTCTAGGATCACCCGAATACCGTTAGCCTGCATCTTGTCCATGATCTTCTCGAACCATACGAAGTCGAACTTTCCCTGCGACGGCTCGAACGAATCCCAAGAAAGATCGCCCATGCGCACAACGTTGAATCCTGCCCCCTTCATGATGGCAATGTCATGATCGATCTGCTCGGGTGTGCGGTCGATTGGCTGATAACAAGCACCAACAAAGAGTTGTCCTGGGCCAGGCCAGCTTTGGTGAGCAGAAACCTTCTGGGCCAAAGATGCAACGCTGAACGCACCCATAACAATAATAGGTAGCATAAACTTCCTGAGTAACATAACACCTTCCTTTTGGAGGCTCGCTGAACGGCTTATTTTGCTCATCGATTCATTTGCAAGCAATATGCCCGATTGTTGATCTTTCAATTTTTCCCCTGATGCGTTTTAGCTTGACGAGCACGATGTCGTTGCTCTTCATCGACACCGTGAAGTCGATTGCGCCTGATGTGCCGCTTTGCAGAATCTTGTCGGTCTCCAGCAGATCCCGTGTAAGTTCGGTCAGTCGCGCAGCCTGCGCCACAGTCAGATCCTTTGGAGAACCCATCTCGATGTAAGCCGTATAGGCATCGTTCGCGCCATAGCCCGTCCGGTTCACCTCCAGCCGATACGCCGCGTTGTGAACCAGATGCGTAACATGGAACTCCACCGGGGCCGCCGGATGCGCGGGAACGGCTCGCGTATAGAAAGATCGATTGCTCATCTTCTGATCCGGCTGTTCAAAATCCCAGATCACGGCGCTGAAGTCTCCACCTTTTGTTGATAACATCGCCTGAGAGTCGCTCGTCGTGATGCTTTCTCCTTGCAGCGCGTGAAGATACTTGTATGCGAAGTATGCCGGCTTGCGAATTCCCTGCGGATTCAACAGTCCAAATCCGCCTTGAAATGGGGCCGTCGGAGGGCCGGGCTCTTCAAACAAATCGGTATATGTCCAATAACTCATGCCTTGCGCCAGTCCCTGACTAGCCTTGAGCTTAGTCAGAATATACGGAGCGCTGATATACGAATCATGCACGGAATCACGCGGCGTGTAACTTGTGCTCCATTCGGAGAAATACAGCGGAAGCCCCGGAAACGGCGAGGCGGAAATTTGTTTGCGAACACGCCGCACGTCACCGACAATTGCGTCCGGCGACGGATCGAGTTTGGTATCGGACTTACCTTCCGCATCGAGGAATCCGCCTTGAACGCCGTAAGTATGAGTTGTGACAAAGTCAACGCCAGCGGCGCTCTGCTTTACGTGCACCAGGAACTCTGGAACCCATGCCGCTCCGGCCGTGCTTGGCCCTCCCACTCGCAACGCAGGGTCAATCGACTTGATCGTTTTTGCGGTCAGATCATACAGATCAAAGTAGGCTTTCTGATCTGCGCCTTCCCAGAATCCCGAGAGATTGGGCTCATTCCACACTTCAAAAAACCACGTGCGCACTTCGTCTTTGCCGTAGCGCGTCTCAATATGCTGGATGAAAGCAGCAATAAGATCATGCCACCCATCGGGTTTTGGATGCGATGTGTTGCCGTTCCAATAGAAAATACTGCTCTGCGAAGTTGCCAGCGCCTTCGGTGTAAAACCGAGTTCGACAAACGGCTTGATATGCCGCGCCAGTAAGTAGTCGTAGAGCTGGTCGATCTTCGACCAGTTATAAGTAGTTTTGCCATTCTCTATCTTCACAGTGCCTAAACAATCGTGAAAGATTGCGTGGAATCTTAGGTAACGAAATCCAAGCTCGTCTGTCGTCAGCTTCAACTGCGCCTGACTGTCCTCGCGAATCAAGGTTCCGGGATAATCTGAGCCTACCGACAAATCAAAAAAACGATCCACGAGCCCCGTCGATTTCCTGATATCTACAACAATCTGTCTGGACGGCCCATACTGCGATTGAGCGTGGAGAGATGCTGCCGACAATATTGTCAAGGAACCAAGAGATAAAATGGATAACTTCCGCAAAACTGCATTGAACATCAGGTGGCACTTCCTTCTCAGAAACATACGGGCAACATTTGGTACGGCAAAAACAGAGAGAAGGCCGGATTTTTTGAAACAAGGCCCGGCCTTTCTCACTACCAGGTTAATTTGCCTGACAGTTGAAGGTACCGCGGTTCGTTGGTAGGCCCACTGGGCCCTTTCTTGATGGTTCCGAAATCGATGCTGGTTGGGTCGGTGTTATAGCCTTCGTCCCAATCCGGGTGGTTGAATGCGTTGAGGAAATCGACGCGAATTTGCAGCTTCGTATGATCTCCGAGATAGATCTTGGAGGCTTCGGGAATGCTGAAATTCTTGGAAGCAGCAATATCCAGTTTGTACGCGCCTGGTTGACGGACGCCAAAATCGATATTTCTTCTTCCTACTGCGTACGAATTCGGCGCACGCACGAATTCAATGTTACTGACGTCGCACCCGGCCGCGGTCGCGGCAGGGCTGGGAATGATCGCACCAGTATTCGTGTCCTTATAGCCGACACAGGGAGTCACGCCACGAATTCTGCTGTAATTGTGTTGACCATCTGGCGGCAAGACGGTGTGGCTGACGCCCATCGACTTGCTGATAGGCCCGCCAGTTGAAGCCATCTCCCAGTTTCCCGCTTGGTCATAGAATGTTGACCCCGATCCGCCGGAGTCCTGGGGACGCCACGCAAAGCCACTGTAATACGTGTAGATCGGGGTGATCTCCCACCCGTTGACGATCTCATCCACCAGCCGGTTGGAATTCGATAGCAGCAACTGGCCCCTGCCAAACGGCAAAACGCCGACTCCAGAGAGAGTCACGGAATGCTTGACATCGGCGAACGTGCTCACCTGCCGCGCAAAAACATGGTTGAGTTGATCCACCCACCCGGTTGAAGGGTTGGTTCCCGGGGGGCCCCAGGTATTCTGTCCGGGAACCCAGTACCCAGAAGACTCCGCCTTGGCGTGTGTGTACGTAGCATGCAGGGACAAGCTTCCTGAAAGTTGATGCGACCCAACCGCCTGGAACGAGTTATACCAATTCTTTCCGTCGTTGGTAGCGCCGTTCTCGGTAATGTCTTCGAACTGCTGATAGGGACGGGCCAGATACGAGCCGGAAATGGTTTCGGGGCTGTAATAATCGCCACCAGCAAAATCAGATTTGCCCTGGAAAGGATTTTTGACTTGGCCGGACGCGGCGTCGCAGAGTTGGCGGTTGCCGCCACGCTCCACGTCGCACTGCGCGTTCCACTGAGGTGAAATTAGATTGATGTTGTTGTTTTCGGGGTTGTTGGGAACCCGGTTACCGACATAGGCGACACTGACCACATCGTGCCTGGAGACGGCTATCTCATAGGCCAGGCTCCAAGACCAGAAAGAGGGAAAGTGATAGTTCGGATTGAGGAATGAAAATGACTTGCCAAGATCCTGCAAGTAGCCAAGTTTAGCCCCGTCTGGCTTGGGTATCACCGAGATAGGGTTGCTGAGGCCCTGGCCGGTTGTGGACGTGTAGGGCGTAAGTCCGTTGTTGAGCGAGTTTGTATAACTGGTGGAACTGCTGAAGCCATCCGAATTATTCGTCTCTTGAACATTCAGAAAGTTTTCGCCGATTCCACCACGGAGTGACATTTTGTCGGAGAGCGCGTAGGCAAAACCGATGCGCGGCTGAATTTGCAGCTTGTTCATGCGGTATGCGCCCCTGGGCTGCCCGTTGACACCGGCAAATGTCAGACCTCCTTGATAGTTCGATCCTCCCATTGAGGGAATCTGATACGAAGCAGTTTGATCAAAAACTCCGTTCATCTTGTTGTGGCGCTCAACCTCTGGAGTGGCGAAGTCCCAACGCACGCCAAGATTCAGAGTCAGTTTCTTCGTGACTTTCCAATCGTCCTGGACCCACGGCGCGAAGTAGTGCTGAGACCAAAATGGGTAATCGGTCCAGTTTACGCTGCCGGTGTTCGGATACCCGAGAAGCAACGAGGCGATGGACAAACCACTCGAGTAACCCGGGGCATCCGAATTGTTCGCTGTACCTCCGCCGTATTCGTTGGTGAAATTCGAGGTGAATTTGAATTGGTCGGCATTGCCTCCAATTGGAGCCATCCACTGATAGAAGTCAACGTTGACTCCCGCACGGATGGAGTGAGAGCCTTTGATATAGGTCAGTGTGGGAAGGAAATCGAGAGCGTGCCGGTCGCCGGAAAAGCCGAGCCAATTGGGGCCGAAGTCAACAAAGTCGCTCGCGTTCGGAAGACCGCCGGAAGCGATGTTCAGGAAGCGATTCGTACTCTGGATTTGATTGTAAAAGGCAGAGGCATATTTTAGATTGGCTACCTCGTTATCCGAGAAGATTTTGCCCTCAACCGCCTCGTTGGTGTAGACCATCACGGATGTGCTGACATTCAACAGAAGGTTCGGGCTAAAAACGTGCGTCCACTGAGCCGCGCCGGTCTGAGTTTGCGGCTGAATACCTGTTCCATTGGAGTTGGCCGGATCCGCTGCGGGAACGCACGTATTCCAGAGGTCATTGGCCGTGCGGCCCTGTTTGCCCCAGCGAAACGAGAATTTGTCCGCATCGCTCTTGTTGTAGTCGACCTTGACCATTGTGTTCGTCCAAAGATCGTTTTCCACTTGCCGCACTACATAGTTGTTGCTCCAGGGAGCATACCCCGCGCCAGGATTGGCGTTCGGCGTAACATAGCTCAAATACGACAGAACATTCGCGGCAACTTGATCAATCCGCTCCTTTGGAATTTTGTTGCCCGAGAATGCCGCGTGCGCTTGCTTCGTCAATCCATCATGGGGATCGACGACGGTAGTCAGCGGCGTAAGAGGATCATAAATCGTCAACGGTTGCAAGCTGTTTGTCGTGGAATTCCAGTAAGTAGCCGTGCTGAAGTCATAATTTTTGACCCAGTCTGGGTTCGGAACCGAGTAAGTGTTGGAGGACGGGTTGGGCAGAATATCCCTCATTCTCTCATAACTGGCAATGAAGAATAATCTGCTCTTTCCGTTGAACAGATGCGGAATCACAACCGGCCCGTCCACCACGAAGCTCTCTTGGCTGCGCCGGTGTGCAACTTTCGGTTGATCGTTGTACTTGGTCTGGTAATCATACGTGTCAAGCCATTGCCGCCGGGCATAATAGTCCGCGGTGCCATGAAACTGGTTGCTGCCGGATTTCAATGACAGGTCAACCGCCGACCCTCCAGAGTGTCCGTAGGAGGCA
>Ga0302320_10008105_pt1 | contig 22936 bp, 13 predicted proteins | sample Bog_T0_3_FD_202130 | JGI IMG/M metagenome (GOLD analysis project Ga0302320, IMG submission 202130) | Peat permafrost microbial communities from Stordalen Mire near Abisko, Sweden - Bog_T0_3 | ecosystem: Environmental > Terrestrial > Soil > Wetlands > Peat | place: Sweden: Abisko, Stordalen Mire... | reverse complement strand
GGGGCCGCGCCTACATGCTCTTCTGAAGGCTGGGCACAATATCGTTGTTCATTGCAAGGGCGGTCTGGGCCGGACGGGTACGATAGCTGCTCGGCTTTTGATAGAGTCCGGGGCGGACCCTGAAATGGCCATTCGATGCGTTCGCAAGGCACGTCCTGGGGCGATAGAGAATAGTCGTCAAGAACAATACGTGCTTTCATGCTCCAGCGAGGAATTTGGATGACGCGTACAACCGTTGTTGTCCCGGGGCGTCTCGCTTGGCACGAAGAACGTTTTCGAGCTGCCGAGCAGAACGCGCTCGGGTTGCAAATCCTAACGACGGCGCAGCTTGCGGGTCGACTTGCCGGCGGTTTTCTAGAGGCAGCATCGCGGGACACATGCCATGTGCTGGTTCGGGATGCGTTGACCAATCTTAAGTTCGCTGAACTCGAACAACTTCGAGAAATGCCGGGCGCCGTCAAAGCCGTCTCCGCCTCGTTGATGAAGGTCTGGGATGCTGACCTGGATCTTCAAGGACTTGCTGCTCGGTCCCCGCGCATCAACGATTTAGCGCGGATCGAAGCCTACATTCGGGATCATTTGCCGGGCGGGATGATGTTGCAGCGTGAACTTGTTTCTGCTGCGGTCGCGAACTTGAAGAACGCGAGTTCCGTGTTGGGCTCTGTGACCGTACGCGGGATGGTCTTCGTGGCTCCCTGCTGGCGGAGGCTGTTTTTCGCCTTGGCTGCGAGCACATCGATCGAGTGGTATTCAATTGAGACGCTCAAGGAGCAGCTGAACTGGACCCAAGGTTCCGCCATTCGTCTAGTTTTCAAGTCGAAGGAAACGCCGACGCAAAGCTCGGTCGTTTGCGCTACACCCAAGCACGAGGCGATCGAAGCGCTCCGCTGGGCCCGCCAATTGATCGTGTCTGGCCGTGCCAAACCGCACGACATTGCGATTGTCGCGTCAGCCACGGAAGACTGGGACGAGGATTTTCGAGTACTGGTGGCCGACAGCCAGTTGCCTCTGCATCTTGTCCACGGGCGCAGCGCAACCTCGACTTTTTCCGGTCAGCAGGCTGGCTCGCTCGCTACCATCTTGCTTGAAGGGCTCAGCCACGATCGCGTGGTGCGGGCGCTGCGGCTTCTGCACAACACTCCAAAATTGAAGAGCTTACCGAGTGATTGGTATACAACCCTGGACCCGGATGCGCCGCTCCTGAAATTCGGTCACTGGCAGGTTTCCCTGGACAAGCTCGCAGAGGATTCCGAGAGACCGGATTTCCGCCCAATCTTACTACCCATTCTCGACCTTCTGTCGAAAGGCGCTCCAGCGGCGGAGCAAGTTGGGGAGGAACTACTGTCTGGGCAGGCGCGAGCGATCTGGCGGCGAGCGCTGCTTGATGGACCGCCAGAGGCTCTCATGACGACGATCGGGCAGGTTCGCGTCTCGGATGAATCTGATCCGAACGCGAATATCATCTGGGGACCGGCTCACGCTGTCGCAAGTGCCCCGCGTCCGTTCACGTTCATGCTGGGCTTGACCAGCCGTAATTGGCCTCGGCAGGGCCGAGAGGACGGTCTTCTTCCGTCGCACATCCTAGACACGGTATTGCTAGAACCGGCGAGTGTGACCTCGCAGGACAGGACTCACTTCGCCGTGTTGCGTGATGCCTCCAATGAAATCGTCTATTCACGCAGCCGCCGCGACAGCGAGGGACGACTGCTCGGCATAAGTCCGTTGGCACCTTCCGAAATGGCATCGCAACACTTGCAGAGGTCGCGGATACCACAACACGCTTTCAGTGAATCCGATCGTCTTCTCGCGCGGAGACAGGAGTTTTCAGAGACTGAGCGCGCAAGCTCAGCAGTCGCCTGCTATCGAGATTGGCGCAGTCTTAAGATCACGGCTCACGACGGTCTCCTGAATTCCGGGCATCCGGTGATTGAGGCGGCGATTGCGCGTGCGCACTCGGCAACGTCGCTCCGCCGAATGCTGACCGACCCCCTTGGATTCGTTTGGGGTTATGCACTTGGCTGGAAGCCGCCGTCCCCATTGTCACAGGAGGAGCCGCTCGCTCTCGACAACCTCACCTACGGGATACTGGTCCACGAACTGTTGCGTCTGACGGTCGCATCCCTCGAATTAAACGGCGGCTTCGCGGTGGCCACTCAGAAGCAGGTCGAGTCGGCCATAGCAGAAGCTATCGGCCGAGTCGCGCGTGAATGGGAATTGACGAAGCCACTGCCACCCCGGCTTCTCTGGCAACGTACATTGACAGAAGCCCGCGACACTGCCTTGTCTGCGCTGATGTGGCCGTTACCTAAATTCAAAGATCAAAAAACATACGTTGAAGTCCCATTCGGAGGACTCGAGGATGGCGAAGATAAAGCACCTTGGGATCGAAATGCGCTTGTGGCCATACCGGGCTCGGATCTCAAACTTCGAGGCAAGATTGACCGCCTCGATTTGGACGGCAAATCGATAAAGGCCCGCGTGATTGACTACAAGACCGGACGCTGTCCGGACGCAGAACCTGGACTTGACAATGGCAAGGAGCTACAACGCTGTCTGTACGCAGCGGCCGTTAAGGCACTTCTCGGACAAGTTACAGCGGTTGAGGCGGCGTTGCTGTATCCGGGTTCCGAGGGAAATCTGTACTCGCTCTCCGACCCGAGCGTACAAACCAAGGAACTCATACGCTTCCTTCAACTCGCGGAGCAGATGCTTCGGTCGGGGCGATCTGTCTTTGGTATGGGAGCGGAGAGCCGCTACAACGACCTGGTTTTTGCCCTTCCCGCAAACGCAGAGGGTGTGTATTTCTCGCAAAAGGCTGCGGCGCGGGATGCGATGGTAGGAGATTTACGTAGCCTCTGGGGAGAGAACTGATGCCGGAGTTGAGCGACACAAAGCATCGGCGACGTGCGCTGACCGATCACACATCAACACTGCTTGTCGAGGCGGGGGCTGGAACAGGCAAGACGTCCCTGTTGGCCGGACGGGTAGCGTTGCTTCTAGCCTCGGGAGTCCATCCTCGCAACGTTGCAGCAATTACTTTCACCGAACTCGCTGCTAGCGAATTGCTCCAAAGAATTCAAGAGTACGTTCGGGAGCTTGTGAGTGGGAATGTTCCCGAACCCCTGCAGATCGCAATGTCAGAGGATTTCGCGTACGGCGAGTCGGAACCTCTTTCATTGACGGCATCCGCCGCAGACGGACTCACGGACAAACAGATGGAGTCCCTCTCATCGGCGGCAGCCGCATTGGACGAACTGACGTGTACGACCATCCATGGATTCTGTCAGCGGCTGACTACACCTTACCCCATCGAGGCAAATGTCGATCCGGGTGCGGTAATGATGGACGAAGGCGAAGCCGATCTGAACCACAAGATGTTGCTGCGGCAGTGGCTCCGAAAACGCCTGGAGGGGCCGCAGGCGGACGATCCACTCGCAGAGCTGCTGGTGATCGAAGGGGAGCAGGGTCTAAGGCTGATCGAGCAACTGGCCGAAGCCCGCCGAGCTCGTCGGACCGCACGCGCGCCGGAAGCGAAGCTGTCACAGAAACATATCGACGAATTCCGCAAGTCAGTGAGTTCGTTTCGAAAATGGTACGCAGGAGCACAGAGTCTCGGTCTTCAAGAACCTACAACGGAAGAGTACATCTCTGGGTTCGAGGCGCTTGTGGCCCAGTACGCCTCTGGCTATCGCGCTGACACCAGCTTTCGACAGTTGTGGGGTTATGCGCATCCACAACAGATTTCGGCAATGAAGAAGAATTCCTATGAATTGAGGCAATACAAGTGCAAGGGGAAATGGACTGCGGCGGCGAAATGTACTGGTCAGTCGCAGGCTAAAGCCGATCGACATAACGGCGAAGCGTGCGCGCTCTACGCGAGAGTTACGGAATCTATTCACATACTGGTTGGCCTGGCTGCTGAGTCCGCGCAATCGCAACTGATCTCGGCCCTCGATGATTTCCAGGTTTCTTTTCGGACGTTCAAACGGGAATCTGCACTGCTCGATTTCGACGATCTCCTTTACTTTGCCCGCGATCTGCTGCGAAGGCATCCTGCCGTTCGCGACGCGCTCGCAAATCGCTACCAACACATCTTGGTCGACGAATTCCAAGACACAGATCCGCTGCAGTCCGAGATCTTGTTTCTATTGTGCGGCGAAGATGGCGCAGATAAGCCTTGGCACCAACAGCGGCTTCGGCCGGGGCAACTGTTCCTGGTCGGAGACCCAAAACAATCGGTTTATCGGTTCCGCCGTGCGGATATTCGGTCCTACAAAGAGGCGAAAGCTGCAATTCAGCGACAATGGCCCGAGAACGTCCTGACCATCACAGATAACTTCCGCTCGCGGGGACCGATTCTCGATTTTGTCAATCAACGATTTGCTGTTCCATTGAGCTCAGTCGGGTACGAACCGTTGGTCTCTACCGTCACATCCAGCAGTAAAGAAGAGTTCTCCATTGGACGCATCCCGATCGGCACAGAACGCTCGGAGTGCAAGGTGTATCAGTGGCGCGAACTTGAAGCGCAAGCGGTAGCACAGCTTTGCCACAAACTGATCGGAAGATTCACGGTGCGTGAAAACAACGAATTGGTTTCATGCCGTCCCGGTGACATCGCTCTGCTGGCTCCAACCGGAACGGACCTCTGGATATTCGAGCGGGCTCTTGAGGAGATGGACATCCCCATTGCTACCCAGGCCGGGAAGGGATTCTTCATTCGCCAAGAAGTGCATGACCTGGTGGCCATAGCTCGAATTCTTTCGAACAGCCGGGATACGCTAGCGTTGGGAGCACTGCTTCGTGGACCTCTCGTGGGACTTACGGAGCAGGAACTCCTAGACATCGTTGTTGGATTGCCACAACGTGACGGCGAGTACGGACGGTTGCGGCTTTGGATCGACGCGGCCGAAATCAATCATCAGCTAGCGGCGGAAGTCATCCGAGTTCTCCAGGGTCTTGGGCGAAAGGCGTATCAAACCTCGCCTTTTGACATCCTGTCCGCAGCCGTGGAAGAGCTTCATGTCCGCGCGATCCTGGCCCAGCGGCATCCACGCTATGTCGATCGCGCCCTTGCCAACGTAGAGCGCTTTCTCGAAATGGCAAAGCCATATTCGGTTCGTGGCCTGCGCGTCTTCGCGGACGACATGACCCGACTTTGGGAAGAGGGCGAACGCGAAGTCGAAGGCCGAGCTGACGCGACCCACGACGCTGTCCACATAGTCTCCATTCACAGTGCCAAGGGGCTGGAGTGGCCGGTCGTGATCCCGATAAACCTGGTGACAGCCATGCGATCCGCTGCTGGAGTTCTTCACCGGGCGACTGACGATACTTTACATTTCGGCCTAAAAACTTTAAATCCGCCGGAGTACGAATTGCTCAAGGAAGTTGAGAACCGAGAGCTCGGCGAAGAACGTATTCGCTTACTTTACGTTGCGTGCACGCGCGCCCGCGACCTGCTGATGTTTCCTTATTATTTGGGTAAGTTGAGTCATGGGTGGCACAAGCAAGTGGACTTGTCTCTGCACAATTTGCCTAGGTATCCGAATCTGGACCTCACGGAAGGAGAGCGCAAGCCAACGACGCCGCCGCTGAACGAACAGACTCCAGAGGTCTTCCGCCAAGAGGCGTTGAGGCTCGTAGAACAAACGAGAAATATCCGGTGGATCCAGCCGAGCGGTGTCGAAATCGAGGAAGTCCCGCTCGCAGTCCCTCAGGATGACGAACTGGTGGAATCGATTCCTGACGTCCGCGGAAGCGCCGTACGGGGAAGAATTCTACACAAGTTAATGGAGGAGATTTTCTTGGGCGATACGGGCGATGACGAAGCTGGTTTGCGGACGAGAGCCACCGAACTTCTGCGGCAGATGGGAGAAAATGATCATCCTGACGCGGCGGAGGGAACATCGTCTCAGGAAATCGCTGCCACAATCGTTCGTACTCTTCAATTGCGAGTCGTGGCGCAATATCGTCAGGCGCTGCAAACGGAATTTGGGGTGTTTCAACTTAGGTCGGCCGACAGGAACGAAACCGTGGCTGTGGCTGGCGTCGTCGATGCAATTGCCTACAATCTTGAAGGCGCTCCGGAACTCGTATTTGACTGGAAAAGCGATGTTGCGCCAACACCGGATACACGCCAACACCACGCGGCTCAAATTCGCGAATATCTGGAGAGCACGGGCGCAGGTCGCGGAGTCATCGTGTATATGAGCTTCGGAGAAGTATCCGAAGTCCGTCTCGGGACATCGTTCGTTCCTGCAGGAGAGTCACGCTCGGATTAGATATCTTCCGTCTCTCACGCTTTCCCGTCTCGGAACGATCCGCCAGGGACCATTATATTGCTGTCTAAAAGCGCTTGCGGTTGGAGTATTAGTCGAAATTGCTCCCAAGTGCCGACTCTGGGCCACAAGTCGCCTCAATGAGGTTGGTTGGGGATGGCTCTGGTAGCATTTTCTTCTCGACTTGATCGCTCGATGGGCAGACTGCTATGGCCGGTCGCTCGTTTCAGTGATAATCTCGGGGCACTCGTAAGTTATACAAATTAAGGCCCTTGAATGCCGAGAATTTTTGACAACATTACGCTGCCTTTGCTGCCAGCGTTGTCCGATACGCTAAAGATCTCAGAGCGGGCAGACTTTTGCGTCGGGTATTTCAATCTGCGGGGCTGGAAGCAGATCGATCACTTGGTGGAGGCTTGGGCCGGTGGCGAGGGCGCGTGTTGTCGGGTAATCGTGGGCATGCAGCGATTGCCCCAGGACGAGCTGCGAGAGGTGTTCAGCCTCACAACGGGCCCCGCGGGCATGGATCAGCAAGCGGCGCTGCGGCTCAAGAAGAGCGCTGCGCAGGAATTCCGGATGCAGTTGACCATCGGTGCTCCCAACAATCAGGATGAGTCCGGCCTGCGGCGTTTGAGCGCACAATTGAAGGCGGGGAAAGTAGTGGTAAAGCTTTTTCTGCGGCATCCCCTGCACGCCAAGTTGTATCTGGTTCACCGAACGGATCCAAACAATCCCACCATCGGATTCCTGGGGAGTAGCAACCTAACACTTTCTGGGTTGTCGAAACAGGGTGAACTCAACGTCGATGTGCTGGATCACGACGCCTGTAAGAAACTTCAAACTTGGTTCGAAGATCAGTGGCTTGACCCGTGGTGTGTGGACATTTCCAAAGAACTGGTCGAGATCATCGACACGAGTTGGGCACGGGAGGAGCCGCTCACGCCGTATCAGATCTACTTGAATATGGCGTACCACTTGTCGCAGGAAGCACGGGCCGGGCTTTCGGAGTTCAAAGTTCCCAAGGATTTCGGCAATCAACTGCTCCCGTTTCAAACCGCGGCAGTAAGGATCGCTGCTCATTACCTAAACAAACGCGGTGGCGTTGTGATTGGAGATGTAGTCGGCCTCGGCAAGACGTTCATGGCGGTTGCGCTGGCGAGAATTTTCCAAGACGACCACGGGACGGAGACGCTCATCATTTGTCCGAAAAACCTGGTCAGCATGTGGCAAGACTACGTGCACCAATATCGGATGGCGGCGAAGGTCATGTCGATAAGCAGTGTCATCAATGAATTGCCCGACACACCTCGTTACCGGCTCGTGCTAATCGATGAAAGCCACAATTTGCGAAACCGAGAAGGCCGCCGCTACAAGGTCATAAAGGAGTACATCGAAAAAAACACAAGCAAGTGCGTCCTTCTGTCTGCGACGCCCTACAACAAAACATATCTGGACCTCTCGTCTCAATTGCAATTGTTTGTGGCAGCCGATCAGGACCTTGGTATAAGGCCCGAGCGGCGGTTAAAGGAGCTAGGTGAGACCGAATTCATCCGTCGTCATCAGTGTCCCGTGCGATCCTTAGCAGCCTTTGAAAAAAGCGAACACCCAGATGACTGGCGCGATTTGATGCGTCTGTACTTGATTCGCCGGACCCGTAGTTTCATCAAAGACAACTACGCGAAAACCGATCCAAGCAACAAACGAAAATTCCTCACCTTCGAGAACGGAGACAGGTTTTACTTTCCGGATCGAGTGCCTAAAACCGAAACATTCACCTTCAACGAGAAGGACCCGAACGATCCGTACGCTCGTCTGTATTCAGACGATGTGGTGAACGCTGTTAATGGGCTCAGCTTGCCGCGATACGGTTTGGGCAATTACATCAAGGCGACGCCTCATGAGTCGCCGACAGATTCGGAGTCGAAAGAAATCAAAAAACTCTCCCGGGCTGGCAAGAGATTGATGGGATTCTGTCGAACGAATCTCTTCAAGCGCCTTGAAAGCGGTGGACCAGCATTTATTCAGTCATTAGAAAGGCATGTGCTTCGGAATTTCATTTACCTGCACGCCATCGAAAACGACCTGCCATTGCCGATCGGAACACAGGGCGCAGAGTTCCTCGATGCACGCCTCGGCGACAAAGACCTCGACAACCTCCTCGGAGAGGGGGTTGATGATGCGGATAACGAGAGTGACGGTAACGGCGATGACGCGGCATTCTTGCGTGACGAGCCAACCTTCCGCAAACGTGCCGACGAAGCATACCAGCGCTATTCAACGGAATTGAAGAAACGGTTCAAGTGGCTTCGTCCGGCTTTGTTCGTCAAAACGCTGGAGTCGGACCTTCGAAGTGATGCCCATGCTCTGATCGTCATTTTGAAGAAGTGTGGCACTTGGGATGCCTCAAAAGACGCGAAGTTGGACGCGCTTGAAGCGTTAGTGACGAAGACATACCCAAACAAAAAGGTGCTGGTGTTTACTCAATTTGCGGACACGCTCCATTACGTCACCCACCAGCTTAAGGTCCGTGGAGTTAGAAAGGTCGAAGGAGTCAGCGGCGAAAGCGAAAATCCAACTGGAGCAGCGTACCGCTTCAGCCCCGAAAGCAACAAGAAGCGCGCCACAATCAAGCCCGAAGATGAATTTCGTGTTTTGATTACGACCGATGTGCTGAGCGAAGGGCAAAACCTTCAAGACTGCTCTGTTGTGGTCAACTACGATTTGCCCTGGGCCATTATCCGGCTGATTCAGCGGGCTGGCCGCGTCGATCGTATCGGCCAGCACTCGGACAAGATTTTCTGCCACTCGTTCCTTCCAGCCGATGGCGTAGAGCGAATCATCAACCTGCGAAGGCGCGTGCGGCTGCGTCTGAGACAAAATGCGGAAGTGGTGGGCAGCGACGAGTCCTTTTTCGAGGATGATGTGGACGAGAAGCCGATACTCGATCTGTATAACGAGAAGTCGAGCGTCCTTGAAGAGACCGACAACGACGTCGATCTCGCATCGTATGCATACCAGATTTGGAAAAACGCAATCGATGCTGATCCGAGGCTTCAGAAGGTCATCGCCGATCTACCGAACGTCGTCTTTTCGACCAAGCAGCACATACCGAATGTCGAGCAGCCTGAAGGTGTCCTGGTGTACATGCGGACGGCGGAGGGAAACGACTCCTTGACGTGGGTGAACAACGAGGGAAAGAGCGTGACGGAATCTCAGCTCACGATCCTGAAAGCCGCAGAGTGCACGGCGCAGACACCCATTGCGCCACGACTTCCCAATCATCATCAACTCGTCGAAGAAGGCGTTCGCCACATGGTTCAGGAGGAGAAGTCGATCGGCGGCCAGTTGGGTCGGCCGTCAGGGGCGCGGTTTAGGGTGTATGAACGCCTGAAGACCTACGTGACTCACATCGAAGGCTCACTGTTCGCCACAGAAGACCTTGCAAAGGCCATCGATCAAATTTATCGCTACCCGCTCCAGCAAGTTGCGGCGGATGCCCTGAACCGACAGATGAAGTTGGGAATCAATGACCAACAACTGGCGGACTTCGCGGTGTCCCTCTGGACGGAAGACCGGCTATGCAGGGTTGAGGATGAGGTTCAATCACAAGAGCCGCAGATTATTTGCTCGCTCGGGCTCTCGTCCCAAGGGAGTAAGTAACAAAGATGACTGTTCCCTACACGAATATCCAGAAACGGATAAAGGACTTCGATTTCAAGGGTTTGTTTACGCAGGAGTTGATGTGGAATCATTTCCAAGCGGGGAATCTGGAAGTCAGAGTGGACAGCTTGGTTTACATCCTCACGCCGGTCGCTCAGCGCGCCATGGCCGTTTACGAATGCGTGCCTCCAATAGATTCGGATTTCCCCACATACGCCACCCGGCGCAAAATCGACGCCCAAGTTTCTAAGAGCGCACGTGAGCACATCATAATTTTCCGTGATAACGCGAGAACGGTGCAGGTTTGGCAGTGGGTCCGACGTGAAGCAGGAAAGCCATCAGCTTGTCGAGAACAGTTCTTCTACAACGGCCAATCCGGTGACGCTCTTGTACAAAAGATTCTAGGCATTACTTTTGCTCTTGAAGATGAACCCAACATCGCTGAAAGCGTGGCGAAGGTCGGTGCGGCCTTCGATGTGGAGAGGCTCACAAAGAAGTTCTACGACCTTTTCAAGAAAGAACATGACGCATTCCTGAAATTCGTAAACGGTATTCCCACTGAGCACCTGCGGAGGTGGTATGTCTCCGTAATGCTCAACCGGTTGATGTTTATTTATTTCATCCAGAAAAAAGGATTTCTCGGCGGCGATCTCAACTACCTGACGAACAAACTGAAAGAGAGCAAGCGGCGTGGTAAAGACAAGTTCTACCGGGACTATCTGTGTCCGCTCTTTTTCGAGGGATTTGCTAAGCCGCTAAAGCAAAGAAGTCCTGAGATGAATCGACTGCTAGGGGCTGTGCCATATCTGAATGGCGGCTTGTTTTTAAAACATCAGATCGAAGAACTGCACGGCCAAGCAATTGACATCCCCGACAAAGCCTCCGATGGGATCTTCGCATTCTTCGATCAATACGACTGGCACCTCGACGATCGCCCTACCAAGAAAGGGAACGAGATTAACCCTGATGTCCTCGGCTACGTCTTTGAAAAGTACATCAATCAGAAGGAGATGGGAGCGTACTATTCGAAGGAGGACATAACCGAATACATCAGCAAGAATGCGATCATTCCCGCGTTGTTCGGTATGGTGGAATGGCAGAAGTCTGTTTGGAATTTACTGCAGACTGATCCTGACCGCTACTTCCACGCAACGATGCTCAGGGGCATCACAAAGGAACTACCAGCACATATCGCAGCAGGGTTAGTAGACATAGCCAAGAGGGGCGATTGGAACAAAGTTGCCGATGCTGATTATGCCCTTCCTAGCGAGACATGGCGAGAAGTGGTTGCTAGACGGGCCCGCACAGACGACATTCGTCGCAAATTGACGGGCGGAGAAATCCGATGCCTTAATGATCTGATTACCTTCAACCTCGACATTCGGCGATTTGCGGAAGAAGTGATAGTTAACTGCGATGATCCCGACCTTGTGTGGACGTTGTACAAGGCGCTGTGTAGCCTATCTATTCTTGACCCCGCATGCGGTTCTGGAGCGTTTCTTTTTGCAGCGCTTAACATACTGGAACGACTGTACGATACGTGCCTGGTTCGAATGCAGGCGTTCGTCGACGACCTCGACCGTTCAGGCGAGAAGCACAGCCCTGTGAAGTTCAAGGGCATGCGGGAAACACTCTCCGAGATGAATGATAAGTCGCGGCACCCCAGCCCGCGATACTTCATACTCAAGACCATCATTCTCAGAAATCTTTACGGCGTGGACCTCATGGAAGAGGCTACCGAGATTTGTAAACTGCGGTTGTTCCTCAAGTTGGTCGCGCAGGTAGACAAACATGATGAGATCGAACCGTTGCCGGACATCGACTTTAATATTCGCGCTGGTAACACTCTCGTCGGGTTCGCAAGCCGGGAAGCAGTCCAACGTGCCATTGGCAGCAAGTTGGCATTCGACAACACTCTTGAAGACATTGAAGAACAAGCTGAATTGGTGGAGACAGCTTTTGAGCGATTCCGTGAGATGCAAATGAAGTTTGACCAGAGTGCAGGCGCCTTCAGTGATGCCAAGCTCACGCTGCAAAGCAGGTTGGTGAAACTTAGGAGCGAACTCGACGGCTATATGGCCGGGGAATATGGCGTCAAGAAGGGCGACAAGGCCGGGACTGAGAAGTGGAGGAAATCGCACGATCCCTTCCATTGGTTTGTCGAATTTTACGGCATCATGAACGATGGCGGATTCGATGCAATCATTGGTAACCCTCCATACGTGGAAATCTCTGACCTGAATGGCTCATATTCGATAAAGAATTTAGCCCTGACAACGACTGGCAATTTATATGCCGTCTTCGTCGAGCGTTTCACCGATCTCTTGGCACAAGATGGACGAATGGGAATCATCGTGCCAATCAGTTCTATATCGACGCCCCGGATGTCAGAGTTGATGGAACTCGTTACGAATTCATATTCCCCCCTGTTGATCAGCAATTTCGCAGTTCGCCCCGGCAAGCTCTTCGTTGGAGCAGACATGAACCTCACGATCATGGTTGGTCAGAAAGCAACTGGCGGAGGCGCACTTTTCACTACCTCTTATAACCGTTGGACTACTGAGTGCCGACCATTTCTCTTTGACGGGTTGCACTATCAGAAAACCGAACTGAACCGACAATTGTCGTGCATTCCCAAGGCTGGCACAAATGTGGAAGTTGATATTTTGAAGAAGATTGCAGCGCAGACTCCCCTGGGCAATTTTCGGGCCTCCCACTCCGGCGACCGCGTGTATTACCACAGTGGAGGTCGGTACTTTCGCAAATGCATCCCGGAGCAACTTTCCAACGAATACAAGGAGCTTACTGTTGAAAAGGGTCTCGGCAAGCCGACGATTGCACTGATGTCATCCTCTCTCTATTATCTCTACTGGATTTGTATTTCCGATTGCTATCACGTTACTAAGCGCGATGTCGAGTTTTTTGGAATGCCAAGCGCGTTGAAGGACGATCTGGAAATAGCGCGACTTGCGGATGCTCTAGTTGCAGACCTCTGGAAGAATGCGGAGACGCGTAGACGTGAGAGGGCGGACGGCACGATACAAGATGAGACGAACTTTAAGGTCGGTAAATCAAAGACTCTCATTGACAGTATTGATCGGGTGCTGGCTCGTCACTACAAGCTGACGCCCGAACAACTCGATTTCGTCATGAATTACGATGTTAAATTTCGTATGACAGAGGTCGAGTAAGCGAACTTCTGGCTAGAGGAGACAACAACATGCCTGTGAGATTACCTGAACCCCACGCGAAGAAAGAGGTGGGCAACGAGACTCTTCCTCTTTGGAAGTGTCCTCACTGCAAAGTGCTCAAGAAGATCGAGCAGTTTGGGTTCCGATTCCGTCGAGATGCATATAAAAAGGTGAATATGTGGCAAAAACAGTCGTGGTGCAAGGTGTGCCGCGGCGAGTAAGAGTCCTCGGCGCGTGGGCTGATGTGCTCGGCAAGGAGACTTTACTTGCTCGGAGAAGACTCGGCCTCATCTGTTCCCAGAGATGCTCTGGTGACGTGATCCTCAAGACCTACGACTTTGCCCGGCTGGTACGTGGTAGTGATTTTGTTATTGTCAGCGGTTTTCATTCCCCAATTGAAAAAGACTGTTTGCCGATCTTGCTTCGGGGGCCAGGCGCGACGATCATCGTTCAGGCGCATAGGCTCACCACATCCCGGATCCCAATGGAGTGGCAGAAAGCGATCCATGCTGGAAAGCTTCTCCTGTTGTCCCCATTTGGAGATAAAGACAAGCGTGTTACCACCGAACTGGCCGCCAAGCGCAACCGCTTCGTGGCCTCGATTTGCGAGGAAGTTGTGATTCCCTACGCTGCGCCCGAAAGCAGGACTGCAGCCATCGCGCTGGATCTCCTTACTGCGGGCAGGTGTGTGTATACGTTCGATAGCGATGCAAGTACAAGTCTGAGTTCGCACGGTGCTGTTGTCATGTCGCCCGAGTCATTGTCGTCGCATTGCAAGGCTGGATTCAGAGAGGCCAACTAGGGGATGCTGCCTACAATAAATCTTGATTTAGGCCAGATGTGCGCCCCGTCGTACGACTTCGGCCAGGGGCGTCACACGTTTATCGGCTATTCGTTTGCCTATCACTTGGCTCCGTTGCGAGAAGCGGCAGAAAACGCCAAGACGAGCCTCGATCGTGTGATAGGTCATCGCGTTCTGGCAGGGGTCACCGGCCATCCTTTTCGCAGCAAGGCCTTGTTCTGGTTCGCGCCGACAAACGACATGGTGATTCTGACGGTGTGCGATGTCCATCAAAGGCTCAAGCCAATGTGGATGAACACGATACCGGGGTATTTCGAGTGCGGAAGCGACTACGTTGCAGGGAATAGTCGCCCCTATCTGTATTGGGATGGGAACAATCTCACAAGAGTGTACTTGATCTCGGAATCGCCGGAGCCGGGCCAGACGTACCTCTGCGACCTTGGTGCCCTCATGGGTTCGCTGATCGGGCCAGGAGATGAAGGGGCAATTGAGCGCGTGAAGGTCGGTGACCCAGACTTTCTCGAATACTCCATAGTGCCCGAAGCTGCAGAAGAGATCGTCACGGTGGGCGGCAGGAAGTGCGTACTTAGTCATGCATTTTGCACTGTCAGTGCTCCTCCGATACGGCAAGAAGAACTGGTGGAGGACGAAGATGCCGGTTGAATTTACGGTCCGCACGGATGATCTGAAAAGAGCCACCAAGCAGCTGCAGCTCGACCGACAGGAATTCGCCGATTCGGACTTCGCTGACCTGACGGTCTCGGCATCGATGGTTGACCTTAAAGCGATTGGAACCGCGACCAGCATTGCGGCGAACGGAAAACAGACCGGAACAGCTCGTCTTCCATTACGTGTATTGGTCCGCGTCGTAGATGTTGCCCGAACCTATAAGCAAAAAGAGAGCACGATCCTGATAGACCACGGCTTTGCCAAAGTGGGCAAAACCAAGACATCGCACCCTGACATTATGGTCGGTGTCGATTCTTCCGTTGAGATGTCCATGCCTCCGAGCGCATCGGTGTTGGACACGCTGGCCGTGGCCTCCATGATGAGTCCCGAGGAGATTGCCAATGCCGGTCTCCGAGACCGCGTCGAAAGTGCGCAAAAAGCCGTTTCTACGGCCGTCGCTTCGGCCGTGGCTGCTTTAAAGGAGCTCAACGTAGGCGCGCAGGATATTACGCAAATTGTTGATCGGCGAGTTGTCGAAGCGGCACAACTCATCCGGAAGATCGCCAAAGAATAGGTATTTGCAAGACCTTAAGGAGTGATTGCATGGACGAGATGCCGAAACGAATTATCGAAGTGGCGCAGCAGTTGAAGGACGGTCAGACGCCTAGAAGATACACGGTCCGCGCGGTCCTGAAGTGGTTCGGGGCTTCGCGGCGCGGTGCGAACGTTCTTTCTGATGTCAAGATTGCCCTGGCGGATCTTGGCCTACAGACCGATCCTGTATTCGAGGAAGCCGGTATTGATGATCTCGTTCGGTTTGTCTTAGCTTCACCGGCAACTGCGAGCGGCCATGGGAGCACAGTCGCACCAGATGACCAGGCACCGCAATCGTCAGAAGTCGAGAGCCCTCTCTCTACCTTGGCGTCAGGCAATGGCGACGACGCGACCGAGGCTGTTTCAGAGGATCATTTGGAACCGGAGCCTGAAGAGGAGTCATCGACCGTCAAGCCAGATGATCGTCCCGTCACCAGTCAGAGCTCCGACTGGACGATCTCCGCGCTCAGAGACAAGCTGGACCGCGGCCAGCTCGATCTCCAGCCGAAGTTTCAAAGAGAGTATGTTTGGAGCCTTCGTCCTGAACTGCCGTCTCGTTTGATCGAGTCGCTGCTGCTTGAAATTCCAATCCCGCCTATCTATTTTGGCAAGGTTAATCAGGGGCGTCTGGAGATGATTGACGGTCAGCAACGCCTGACAACCTTAGTAAATTTCGTGTCCAACAAGTTTCCACTTCGTAAACTGCAGCGGATGGCAAGTCTCAACCACAAGTTCTTCAAGGATCTTACGAAACCACAGCAAGAAAAGATTCTGGACACGCCGATCCGAAGTATCGTCATCGATGCCGGCGCGAATACGGAGCTGCGATATGAGGTTTTCGAGCGCCTGAATCGCGGCTCGATGACGCTGAACGAACAGGAGCTTCGAAACTGCGTGTATAGGGGACCGTTCAATGATCTGCTAGCGGAACTCGAAAAAGATAGCTACTGGCGAAAATCCAAAGGAGGAGATCAGCCCGAAGGGCGATTTAAGGAGCGTGAAGTGATTCTTCGGTTCTTCGCTTTTGCAAACCGCTTGCCTCAGTACAGCGGGAACCTCAAGCGCTTCCTCAACGAATATATGGGACAGTATGCTCCCCGCGAACCCCAGGATCTAAAAGCCCACGCGGCTCAGTTCAGGCAGACGATGCAGAACATTTACGCAGTGTTCGGCGATAAGGCCGCAAGGCTTTACGAGATCAATCCTCGGACGAACAAGGGTGGTTGGGACTCGAAGTTCTCCGTCACGGCCTTCGACATTCAAGCGTCGGCCCTGATGAACCAGCCGACGGCGAAGGTTCAGAAATCGGCGGAACAGCTTCGAGAGCTGTTCTTGTTCACGATACTCACCGATATTGAGATGCAAGATGCGATCTCAAAACGCACGGGTAGCACATTGCAAACGAAGATTCGCTGGACCAAATTCCGAGAACTTGTCGACGCTGTCATTGCGGGCACACTGGTCGAGCCGCGGTTCTTCGATTTCGAGTTCAGAAAAGACCTGTATGACGAGTCGCCGATGTGTCAGTTGTGCAAGAACCAGATACACGCGTTGGACGACAGCACTGTGGATCACATCATTCCTTACAGCAAGGGCGGAAAAACCGTTCACGAAAATGGGCAGCTCGCTCATCGCGGCTGTAATGCGCGGAAGAACGCTCAGATGCCTGTAACGACCGCAGGTTAGGACGCGCAATACTCAGCAAAGAAACGAGTGTGTTGAGGAGTCCGGCTCTGCGGTATTGGGACAACAGGTTTATGGATTCTACAGACATGGTCTGCAATTTTGATCCGGCGCTCCGCAGCGCAAGACAGACCGTTTCTCGCCCTCTCGATGGCCAGGCTTTTCACAGTCCAATCCCAATTTCCTGGGCCACAGACGAAGCCTGATTGATCTCCAGGGCGGAAGTCTTCGAAACATCGGCTCCGAGATGGGGCGCGAGTTTTGCCAAGTCGTCGGTGAAGAGCGTGGCCTCGTGGCTGGCGCGGGAGATGGAGACGTAGCCGAAGCGTGAGTTGAGGAGATCCGGGTGGACGCTGGTATCGGCATGAACGAGGACGCGCTCGGCAGTAAGGCCCTGGGAGCTGTGGCTGGTGACGGCGTAGCCGTGGTCAAAATGACGATGCTCGCCGGCGTTGAACTCGATCTGGCGGTGGTCGTCCATGCGAGCGGCAAGGTGACCATCGGGACGGATCGATTCGATGGTAGCGAGGTCGCGGTTGGCAACACCAAGGGATTTGTCGGGGGCGGTGAATTGAATGCGGTCGCCCACGGAGAACTCCCGTTCGATCTCCCGATAGACGCTGACGCCTGTCAAACGGCGGGGATCGTAGGTGAGAAGTTCTTGGTTCGAGTTTTCGACCGTGAGCAGGTTTGCTGCTGGGTCGATGGCGACGACCGAAGCGTAGGCGCCGGCTTTAATTCCAACGGCCTTGCTGCCCCGTGCGTAGCGCACTACGTCGTCGATCTCGTAGTGGCTTGCCCATGATCGTTCGGCTCCGGTCATGTCCTGACGCTGAACTAGCACGCCGAATTTATGGTCTTCCAAGGCAAGCGTTCCATTTGCCTTGAGCTCTTGGCGAACGGCGACGTTTAGCTCGCGGCGGGAAGCATTGTCGGGGGAGACGATGAGAGTGTTTTCCGGCGATTCGACGTAACTTTTGGCAATTGTTCGGATGCGATCCTCTCGGCTAGGAATTTCCTTCACACGGCCCTGCTGCTGAAGTGCATCGAGTGCAGCGGAGACTTGCCCCGTCGCGAGCAATTCGACGGCAGATTTCAAGGCCGGGTCTTGCTGGCGAACGATCTCATCTAGCTTGGCCGTCCGCATTCCGGCTTCCTGTAGTTGTTCAAAGGGGCGGCCGGCCTCGACACCCTGATGTTGGCGGGTATCGCCAATCAAGAGCACACGATCATTGGCGCCAATCCGCGCAAGGAACTCGCGCATCTGGTTGGTGCTGGCAAGGCTTGATTCATCGACGAAGTAGAATCGTTTTTGTTCAACCGAGTCTGGATCTGCCGAGCGCGCGAGAAAGCCTTGCAGAGTTCCTGCGCGGACTCCGGCCTCGCTTAGTTGGCGCGAAGCACGGGATGTCGGGGCGAGGCCTTCGACCTGATAGCCCCGTGTCTCTGCCGAACTCCGAATTGCTGTCAGCGCGGTCGTTTTGCCTGAGCCAGCGAAGCCTTGGATTCCCTGAATGCGATCCGGTGAACTGAGAACATCCTCGATTACGCTCTTCTGCGAGTGGTTAAGATGTGGGTGCTGATCGGCGAGAGCGATAGCGTCCGGACGCGAAATAACTGGCACGGCATGGTTTTGTCCCTCACGCATTCTCCGGATGATTTCATGTTCCGCTTCGATAGTCTTCGCGGTGGTGAACTGACGGCCCGGAACGCCCTGAGGCCGCTCCACGATTCGAAATTCTCCGGAAGCCAATCGAGCCGATAGATTGGCTCGGACCTGGCCGTGGGTGATCTCTCCCATGCCGCGGCGGAGCCCGTCGCGAATCAACGCGCGTTCATCCACAACTGCCTCGCGTTCAAAGTTCTTGTCGCGGGAGAAAGTCACAGACTCTCGAACGCGGTCAAGGGAGTTGACCGGCTTCTCCTGATGTTGAGATCGTTCCCGAGCTGCGCGCACAACCGCATCGGCTTGGTGCCCAAAGTCTGCCGCCATCCTTCGGTGCGCGGCCATCACTTCTCCCGGTGAATGAATTTCCTTGCGGTCGCGCGTGGAGTGCGCCGCGATCTCGGCGGCTTCCCGCCCGGAGCGCCCGGTTCGTTCTAGGTATTCGCGAATCTGTTGGCTTCGGGGACTGGATGCATCGAGGTATTCCTGTGTGTAGCCCTTGATCTCCGGGGCACCGCTCCTGCCTGTTGTAATTTCGTAACCGAGTTGGCGCAGTTTGTAGGTCAGCTCGGATTGATATATAGCTGTGGCAAACTGCTGCGAGGCGAAAAGGCTTTGCGGCTGGATGGCACGAGGCTGGCCGTTGTCGCGCTCAGTGAGGTTGAAAACGACCGCGTGTGTGTGCAGTTGGGGCGCGACATAGCCATCAACCGGGCGGGCAGTATCATGCTCGAACTTGGCGGCGATAAACTTGCCCGTGGTCTCTGGCGGATGATTGCCGCCGATGCGGGCTTGCGTGTAGTGTTCGAGTTGGTCTAGGGCAACGCGGACGCTCTCACGGTGCGCCTCACGGACGCGGTCGTCGCCGCCGACTAGTGCGGTGAGTGAGACGGATTTCGGGGCAGAAAAGGTCGCATCCCAACCTGCCCGGTGCTCCATTGTTTTGATGGTCTTCCCCTCGGCGTCCTGATATTCATAGGACGCTCGCTGCCGCACAAGCTGGTCTCCGGTGTGTGGATGTTGGCCTTGGCTGAGTCTCGCGAAGTCTTCGGCTGAGACGGCTCCAGCAAGGCCAAATTGCGTGGCTAGTTGCCCTTGCCATTCGCCAGCGATGACGCCCTGTTGTGACCAATAGTTTTGCTCTTTTGCGGTGAACTCGTTCTGGTGGTAGGTCTGCGCCTGGCCTGCAGAAAGTGGTTTTGAAATGGTCAGCATGGTCGTTCTACTCCACCTGGTTCTCGTGCGGCTGTAGCCCAAATTCGGGATTTAGAAGATTGCCCTGCATCTCGTCGGAGTCTGAAGTGGGCGGGGTGCTGGGCACAATCAAGTCCTCCATTGTCCGCTCATCGAAACCGGGACTCTTCTCTTCCAAGGCGATGAAGGGAAACGAAAATCGCGCGACATGATTGCCGTATTTGAGAAAGCCTCGAAGATCGTCGAGACCCGAAACCTCGGACGGCAAAACAAGCGGTTCAGTCTGCCGGTCGAGTGCGAAGTTTCGTCCCGCGCGTGAGCCCTCATAGTGCGTTTCACGCAGCCGCTCTATCTCAATTTCGCCAATCGCCTCGCTAACCCATTTAGCAGCCCGAGGTTCGGTTGTCCGGAGAAAAATCTTTGTCGCTGGTTGCGAGAGCATTGCTTCGGCGTCTTCGCCGTAACGGGCCTGCATTTGGCTGCGTCCCTGGAAGCCAAGGATGACCGGGTTCTGCGATTTCCGATTCTCGGTGATGGCCGTATGGAGTTGCGGTAGTCGCTGTAAGCTGGCCAGCTCGTCGATGACGAACCAGACGGGTTTCTGGTCCGGCATGGGCTCATTTAGGAGACGCAGGACGAGTGTATCGATCCACAGACTGATCAGAGGGCGAAGTGCCTCGCGCATTGTTGGGCGCGAAGTGATGAAGATCCAACCGCGCCGGGTCTGCGCCCAATTGGTTGCCGTCCAGGCAGAGGTTGTCTCGTCTGGCTTGGGCAGAAGCCGGAAGCTGTCCGCGCTCATGTTGAGAGATCCGAGTACGCCTGTCCGCTGTTGCGGGGCCTTGGGATCGATCAGCATCCAATACTCGGTTCCTTTGACGCGACGGTCGATTTCGGAGGGATCGGACATCCACGACACGAGCTCCTCCGGCGTCGGAAGGAAGGTCAGCAGATGCGCGAAAATCTTCTGCGGAGCTTCAACGAAGAATCGATTCGTCACGCCTTCCGGCTGGTAGAGTGACACGGCCAGCGCCTTGGCTTCGGCCTTGCGACGGAGTTCTTTCGAGGGGTTCCAATAGGGCATCCGAGCGTCGAGTGGATTGAGAACGATGTCACCGCGACGCTCGTTATAGAACTGCTTCACAAACTCGCAGGCCGGATCGTAAACAATCGCGCTGTCGCCGCGGGCGTCCACCTGATAAAGCATCTGGCGAATGATGCTCGACTTGCCGGAACCGGTGTCACCCACGATCAGGAAGTGCTTGTTTTCGGCGTCGCGCGGAATACGCAAGGGTAGCTTCGAATCGTTCGTCGTGATGCCGATGCCGTTGCCGCTTACTGCTTCGCTGAAATCCTTGGCGTTCACGAGAACTGGACCCTTGAGGCGGCGGCCGTAGCGAAGTCCCTTGATGCGGCGGATATCCTTGCGAATGGAAAATGGAAGCTGAAGCGCGAAGGCTGCTAGACCAAAAATCAGTTGCATCTTGAAGAGCTGGGTAAGAGGAATCTCCGCATAAATCCCATGCTCGATCCAAGCGTGAAGAACCTTGTTCGAGTAGCTGCGCGGGGCCTCGCGGAACAGCAAGCTAAAACCCTTTCGCCGGGCTTCAGAAGAAAGCACAAGCGGCAACGGACCACCCGTAGGCTGCGGTGTCGCTCCTGACTCTACGTCGGATTCAAGCGCAGTCCGGAGGAGTGATTTGCGATCGGAAACGTAAAGCAGTTGATAGTTGCTAGTGGGATGTGTGAGACCCGCCAACTCGGTGCGGAGATAGTAAGGCAGGTAGTAGCGTTCGAGCGGTGAAAGGCCAAATTGAAAGCGGACGTAGACAAAGAATGCAGTCGCGACCAGCGCGAGAAAGATCGCGCCGAGGGTGTAAAGATAATGGCGGGGCGGCCAAATGATCGATTCTCTGCGGCCCCACTGCTGGACGGCGGGCATGTCTATTTCTCCTTGTTCTGGGTGCGCTTAGCTAGTAGTTCCTGCGCCTTCGCGGCCTTGGTTGTCTGGACCTGGCGAAACAGGAGGGTGAGCTGTTCTTGGGCAAGTTTGTCGCCACGGAGTAGTGGTTCGAGCGCGTTCATCAAAAGCATCTGAATGCCGACGAGTTCAGTGAAGATGTGCAGGTCCATCTGCGGCTGACTGGCCCCTTCAAGGCCATGCAAGAGCACATCGCGCACCCAGTCAGCGAGCGTCTTTCCCTTCGACCACGCGACACTCTCAAGCGCCACATACTCACTGCCTGTGAAACGCGCCGATAGGATGCGATTTCGGGCAAGCGGTCGCTTGGAACCGTTGGTTGTGGGTTTGAATAAGATCGGTTTTTCCATCGCTAAACCTCCCGTTTGCGTCGCCGTCGACGAACGTAAACGCTGTATACGGCGAATTACGCAAGTGCTTCAGTGCAAGAGCGTTGACGTTTGTAGACGGGCGTTTACGTTCGTGTACCCTTTAAGGGGTGGAGTGTCACAATTCTTCCGGTGCGAAGCACCGTTCTTGCTCCACCACGAAATTGAATGCAGGATCACGCCTTCACCGCCCGCACAGAAGGCGTTGACTCCACCCCTGCTACAAGCTTCTTTACAGGCTCCTCCGCTGCACCATTACTCGGACCTTTACGAACGCGCAATGTGGAGGCAACCTGTTTGGCCTGTGGCGTCTTCAGAAAGTCCTGGAAATCACGGTCCTTCGAGAAGACATAGTTGAGCGCCTTGTCCACAACATCATCTGCGGATGCGTGGACGAAAGCGGCGTACTGATCGACCTGCTCGGCGGTGGACTCATCCAGCCGAACGGAAGCACTGATGTAGCGGGTCTGGTTGATTTCAAGTAGTGGCATATTCGTCTCCTTATAGTGGAATCAAGCAATCTTTCTCCGGGCAATCATTCTCTGCGCCGTCTGTGCAATCTCCCGCGCACGAGCGCGGCAGAGTGCGATGGGAATCTCGAATCGGCGACGAACTTCAAGCAGCGTCACAACGTCGTCTATCGGAATGCCTTCGATGAGCCAAAGCTTGGCCGATGCAACGTCAACTGTCCGCTGAGCGTAATAAAGAGGATTGGGCTTATCGGAGCGGCGCGAAGCCAGCTTGCGCGTGAGCTTCACGGCGTCTTTGCCACGGGCAAGCTCATGCAGAACCCATGCCCAATCGTGTTCGGAATTGGAGTGGTCAGAAGAATGCTTTCGCGCTGTGATTGCAC
>Ga0302320_10008104_pt1 | contig 22937 bp, 17 predicted proteins | sample Bog_T0_3_FD_202130 | JGI IMG/M metagenome (GOLD analysis project Ga0302320, IMG submission 202130) | Peat permafrost microbial communities from Stordalen Mire near Abisko, Sweden - Bog_T0_3 | ecosystem: Environmental > Terrestrial > Soil > Wetlands > Peat | place: Sweden: Abisko, Stordalen Mire... | reverse complement strand
ACACGATGGCTGGAACGCAATTGCACCGAATACTGCGAGATAGAAGGAAATGATCCGACTGTTCAGCGTCTCCTATCCAGTGCGTACGCTGCTGCTGCTTCTTTCCGAAGCCTTGGTCGTCAGCGGCTCCTTTCTCCTTGCCGCCGAGCATCTGGCGGGGCCGCAACCCGATACCGCCCACACCTACGATTATGGTTTGCTGGAGATCGCAGGCATCACAGCTCTCACCTTGCTCCTCTTCTATTACTTCGACCTCTATGAGCCGCAGCGCATCTCTGAACGCTGGGGAACTTACTTCCGGCTCATGCTGGTTCTTAGCCTGCTATTTATTTTGCTCGCGGCGTTGTTTTATGTTTTCCCTGCAATCAATTTGGGATGGCACGTCCTGCTGCTCGGCATATCGATACTTGCTGTTTCCCTTCTCGTCTGGCGTTCGATCTATAAGTCGGTCATCGGACATGCCGCGTTCCACGAACATGTCTATGTCTTGGGCAGCGGGGAACGGGCTCGCGCCGTGGTCGAGTCGCTGCGTGTCAGAAGCGATGCCGGCATGCAGGTCGTCGAAAGCGAAAGCCATGAAGCGTCGAACGACGATGGTGAGCGCTTTGCCGCGGACCTGCGCGGCTTCCGCGAGCAAAAGACCCGCATTGACCGCGTCATTCTAGCCATGGAAGACCGGCGCGAATCGGTGCCGGTTGCTGAACTGCTCGATCTGCGGCTGCGCGGGGTTGCGATTGAAGACAGCAGCTTTGTGATGGAGCGCCTTATGGGCAGGCTGCCCCTGGACGGGCTCAATCCGAAAAACATTGTTTTCACAGAGGGGTTCAACCTGAAGGCCTCGAATCAATGGGTAGAGCGGCTTATCTCCATTGCGGCCTCGCTCATTGGACTGGCAATCTTCGCGCCTTTTCTTCCCTTCCTTGTTCTGGCGATTCGCCTGTCTTCCCCTGGCCCCGCCCTAATGCGTCAAACGCGTGTCGGACTGCATGGACGGCCGTTTTCCATGGTGAAGTTCCGGACCATGCGGCTGAACGCTGAGCCAGATACTGCCGTGTGGACTGAAAAGAACGACTCTCGCGTAACTCCGCTGGGCAGATTCATGCGCAAAGCGCACCTCGACGAGATTCCTCAATTCTGGAACGTACTTCGTGGAGAGATGGCTATTGTAGGCCCCCGCCCGGACCGGCCTGAGTTTGTGCAGTGGTTAGCCAAAGAGATTCCCTTTTATGAGCTGCGGCATATCGTTCGCCCTGGGATCACAGGCTGGGCGCAGGTTCGTTATCGATACGGTGCAAGCCTGGAAGAGACAAGGAGAAAACTTGAATACGACCTTTACTACATCAAGCATCTGTCGATAAGCCTTTATCTGCTCATCCTTTTTGAAACGATCAAGACCAGTTTGCTTGGCAGGGGCTCCCAATAAGAACCCGCCCGAAAGGAACGTTCCACGCTTGAGTCGGGAAGATAGGTCTGCGGCGGTTGATAGGATGAAGGAAATGGAAACGTATCTGGTCACAGGCGCGGCAGGCTTTATCGGCAGGTCGATAGCTGCCGAACTACTGGCGCGGGGAAAGCAAGTTCGCGGCATCGACAACTTTGTCACCGGCAAGCGCGAGAATCTGATTGGCCTTGAAGCGATGGAATTGATCGAGGCCGACATCAACGATGCCGCGACGGTGGCTGATGCATGTCGCGGCGTCGAGTGCATCTTTCATGAAGCGGCAATCCCCTCCGTACCGCGCTCCATTGAAGATCCGGTAGCGACCAACCATGCCGGCGTGTCGGGAACCGTTCAGTTGCTGGTTGCAGCAAGGAATGCAAAGGTTAGACGGGTGGTTTATGCCGGCTCCTCGTCGGTGTACGGCAATACCCCCACGTTGCCGAAGTCCGAGCAGATGCAGCCCAATCCGATCTCCCCTTACGCAGCATCGAAGCTGGCTGGGGAACTCTACATGCAATCCTTCACCCGAGTTTATGGACTGGAGACTGTGACTCTGCGCTACTTCAATGTATTCGGCCCCTGGCAGGACCCCACTTCGCAATACTCCGGCGTCTTGGCTATCTTTACCCAGAAGATGATGGCGGGCGATGTTCCCACCATTTACGGCGATGGAGAACAGAGCCGCGACTTTACCTTCATTTCGAATGTCGTCCACGGCAATCTGCTGGCCGCGGAATCTACCGCCGAACAAATATCCGGCAAGGTCTTCAATGTCGCCACTGGCAGCCGCGTAACGCTGAATCAAGCGGCTGAAATCCTGCGCGGAGCAACCGGCTACACCGGAACGATCGACTACGCGGCGGAACGCGGCGGCGATGTAAAGCATTCCCTCGCCGATATCAGCCGGGCCAAAGAATGTTTTGGCTACGAGCCGATCGTCGATTTCAGCCAGGGCATCGCGCGCACGGTTGCCTGGTACAAGGCGGCCGCGGAACCTGCCCTTACGAATAGCGGGAGCCGGTGATGACTTTAGCACGATCGGACAAAACAGCAGAGTTCAAACAGAAGATAGAGACCCGTCAGGCGCGCATTGGCATTATCGGCATGGGGTATGTGGGCCTACCGTTGGCGCTGCAGTTCAGCCAGGAGCGCTTTTCGATCACCGGATTCGACATCGACTCCAGCAAAGTGGAGACGCTCAATCAGGGTGGTTCGTATATCGTTCGCATTCCCGCAGCGGAGATTCAGTCTGCCCGGAAGAACGGCTTCACCGCCTCCGCCGATTACAGCCTGATTGCGCGGATGGATGCAGTACTGATCTGTGTGCCCACGCCGCTCAACGAGTATCGCGAACCCGACCTCAGCTATGTGACCAGCACGGTGAAATCCATCGCTCCCTACCTGAGGGAGGGCCAACTGGTGATTCTCGAGAGCACGACCTACCCCGGCACGACGGAAGAGATTGTGGTGCCGCTTTTGGAAGAGGGCAATCTCTCCGGTCTGCGCGTGGCGCGCGACGCTTTCAGCGCTGGATTTTATGTAGCATTTTCGCCCGAACGCGAAGACCCGGGCAACGACACCATGGCTCGGCGCGACATTCCCAAGGTCGTAGGCGGCTGCGGACCGGCTGCGCTTGAGCTGGCATGTGCCCTTTACGGGTCCATCTTCCAACGCACCGTGCCCGTTTCCTCGCCCGCGGTGGCGGAGATGACGAAACTGCTCGAGAATATCTATCGCTGCGTCAACATCGCGCTGGTCAACGAGCTGAAGCAGCTCTGCATGCGCATGGACATTGACCTGTTCGAAGTGATCGACGCGGCAAAAACCAAGCCATTCGGTTTTCAGGCATTCTATCCGGGACCTGGGCTCGGCGGGCATTGCATCCCTATCGACCCCTTTTACCTCTCCTGGAGGGCCAAGAAGTATGACTTTCAGGCGCGGTTTATCGAGCTTGCCGGACAGGTCAACAATGCCATGCCGTACTTCGTGGTTGAAAATATCTCCGGGGCTATGAGCCAGCACGGCAAGCCTCTGCACGGCTCGCGCATTCTGATCCTTGGCATGGCCTACAAGCGCGACGTCGACGACCTTCGCGAGTCGCCCTCACTGGCCATTATCGAACTACTGCAAAAGCGCGGCGCGCTGGTGGAATACAACGACCCGTTCTTCCCCAGCGTAGGGCGCGGGCGCAGATACGCGCTCAACATGACCTGCACGACGCTCGATCGAATCCCCGAGTTTGACTGCGTGGTCATCGTCACCGATCACTCCCAGTACGACTATGCGGAGATTGTAAACAAGGCGAAGTTGGTGGTGGACACGCGCAACGCCACCAAGGGCATTGCGGCGGCAAATATCATCCGTTGCTGATCGAGAAAACTCTGCGCTGGCCACGACAGAAACCTGACTCTCTATCGATGAGCGATTCGGCGGCAGCTCATAGGCGAGAGAGTGCGTAATGGTATGTACGGCGAAATAACCGGAAGGCATCCACTTTGCCGAACCATCCAGCTATCGTGCTGGGCCGATGCGCGAAGCAGACAACCGAATGGCCGAGAAACTCCTGTTCGGCAGCGCTTGCGTCAAGCTCTTTCAAAGCATCGGCGTATCGGCTGACGAAGGGGTAACGGCAGAAAAAGGTTTTATTCGCGCCAAGGGCGAAGGGGACAATCGTACGCGGCGCTGAGAAAAACTGATGGACACCGTCTGATACGCCGGGCCATGCGCCGTTGAAGCAATCATCCAACACGATAATTCCGCCATCAGCCAATGCGCCTTCGCAGATGGCCAGATCACTGGCGGTGATGGCTGCGGTATGGCCGCCGTCGATGCTGATAAGCCGGAGCGGACCGCGTCCCAATTCCATCAACTGCTCTGAGGTCAGTTGGGTTGAATCGCCCTCGTGAACCACCAGGCGGCTTAGATCCGCGTGGCGGCGGAGATTCTGCTTGAACCGCGCCAGATCCCCCGCTCCAGAACCGTCGATATTCAAGTCCTGGTGTGAAAACAGATCAACTGCGACGGCCGCTTCATTCCCTGAACAAAGAAGGTAGAGCAAAATGAACAGTTTGCCGTGATGAACCCCGATCTCGGCGATGCCGCCCGTGCAAAGCTGCTCTCTCTGCTTGCTCGACAAGAGAACGATAGCCTGGGCTGCGCCGGGAACCAGCCACCCTTTGACTGTATGTTGGCCATGCTTGAGGTAATGTGAGGGTATTGCGTTACTCATCCAACAATCATAATGAATCGATGGTTCTTGAATTGAATATAGAAAAAGATCGAAATGCGGCGCGTTTCGATCTTCTCTAAAAATCGATGTGATTTAGTAAAGCCGGAAGTTCACTTCGATCGTGATCATCACCGGCACAGGTGTCTTGCCGTCTTTCATGGCTGGTTTGAACTTGTACTGGCGCACGGCCTCCAGGGCCTTTTCGTCGAGCCCCATGCCGAGGGGACGGACAACCTTTGGATTCTGCGGATTGCCCTGGGCATCTACGATCATCTGGATCAGAACCAGACCCTGATATTTGGCGCGCCGGGCCTCGTCGGAAAACTCCGGATCGACGGCGTGCAAGACCAACGGGGCGGAGACGCCGCCGCCGATGCGATAGAGGCCGCCGCCGGCATTGCCGCCGGAGCCGGGGCCGTAACCGTCACCGCTCCCTGAACCGAGCCCGCCACCTGCGCCCGAGCCCATGCCGCCATTGCTGCCGGTGCCATTGGAGAGAACCACGCTGTTGGAACTCTTCATGCCAATGTCGGGCAGTGGATTGTCCGGCAGCTTAAGGTCTTTTTGAACGTCGATCGCGGCGGGGATGGGGATCTTTGGCTTGTCGAAAGTCTGCACCATCGGCGGAACGATGGGCTTGTCCTCAATTTGCGGCAGTTTGCCCTTGCTGGCCTGTATCAGGCTCCGGTCGCCGCCGCCGCCGCCGCCCCCGGCGGTATTCTGCTTGATCGGGCCTTTATACGCACTGATATCGACATTCGTGAGAACCGTAGGCTGCTTGACGGTATCGATAATCTTCTTGCCTACGACGAACAATAGTATGGCAACGATGAGGATGTTGACGCTGGTGGCGATTCCAATGGCCCAGGGATTGGGCGGAACCGCCATGCGGTCCGGAACCGGAATCGGAGTCGAGGTCAGCACCAGCGGCGGCAGCTTGGGTGGGAAAAATACGTCGTGAATGCTCTCCCAGAGGTCCACCCAGATTGGTTTTTGCTCGAAGGCTTTGCCAAGAAAGGCATCGAGCCCGCGCACGTCGTCGAGTGCCAGGGCCGCCTGGGAGTCTGATTGTGGCTCTGTAACTAAGGTATCTGGCATGGCAATGAGTAGCTCTGTCCCTTGGCCTGCTTCCATTTGGTCCGGTGGTGGGCGTCCGTGTGCAGGCCTATCCACCTATTATGCTTGAGCACTGCCAGACTTGTCTTGGCGCGCTTTCCTCGTTCGTCTGCAAATACCCTTAGAAGAGCCTCTTGAGTGCTTCTATCCACAATAGACGAATGGAGCCTCCGGTTGTTATCTGAAAAACGGGCGCGTTGCATTTAAACTGCGAGCGCCCTGCATTTAAACTGCGCTCGTCTTGCATTTAAACTACTTGATAAGCGATTTCCCAGGAAAGTTGGACTGCCAATGCCCTCTGCGCCGGAGTTGAAGGCGACCCTCACCCTGCCTCAGACCGCCTTCCCGATGAAGGCCAACCTGCCCCAAAATGAGCCACTCCGGCTGAAGAAGTGGGCCGAGATGGACCTGTATGCCGCGCTGCGCAAGGCCGCGGCCGGTCGCCCTGCCTTTCTGTTGCACGACGGCCCGCCTTATGCGAACGGGCCCATCCACCTGGGCCATGCGTTGAATAAAGGCCTAAAGGATTTTGTCGTCAAGTCAAAGACCATGGCGGGCTTTGACGCCCCCTTTGTTCCGGGCTTCGACTGCCATGGACTGCCCATCGAGATCAAGGTGGATGAGAAGCTGGGCCACAAGAAGCTCGAGATGCCGGTGCCGTCGGTATTGAATGCCTGCCGCGAGTACGCGCAGAAGTTTATCGATCTGCAAACCTCGCAGTTTGAGCGCATCGGCTGCTTCGGACGCTGGGACGAACCATATAAGACAATGTCCCGCGCCTATGAGGCCAAGACGCTGGAGGCCTTTTACGGCTTTCTCGAAAAGGGCTTTGTTTATCGGGGGCTGAAGCCGGTGTATTGGTGCATCCACGACCGCACGGCGCTGGCCGAGGCGGAGGTGGAGTACGCGCCGCACACCAGCCCGTCGGTTTATGTGCGCTATCGCCTTACTTCTGACGCGGCGGCGATCGATTCCAGACTGGCCGGTCGCGATGTGGCGACGATCATCTGGACCACGACGCCGTGGACGCTGCCTGCGTCGCTGGCCGTGGCGTTCCATCCGGACTTTGAGTATGTGGCGATTGCGACGGGTGATGAAGCGAATGGCCCTGTGTACATTGTGGCAGCAGAGTTGGCGGCGCAGGTGATCGCGGCCTGCAAACTGGGCACGGCAACAGAACTCGCCCGCTTCAAAGGTGCGGTGCTCGACCGCGCCACCTTCCAGCATCCGTTTCTGGAGCGCAGCATTCTGGGAGTGCTGGCCACTTACGTCACGGCAGACACCGGCACGGGCGCCGTACACACTGCTCCCGCACATGGCGCGGACGATTTTTATACGGGCCAGCGCTACGGGCTGGACCCCATTTGCAGAGTGGACGCAGCCGGGCACATTCACGTGGATCCAGCAGCCTGGCCGCTAGCTACGCCGCCTGCATTCGACGGCATGAAGGTGTGGGCCGCGAATCCCATCATCGTTGCCATGCTGGAAGAGCGCGGCGCACTGCTCGGCGGCGCGCCGCTGGAGCACTCCTACCCGCACTGCTGGCGCTGCCACCATCCAGTGATCTACCGGGCTACGGAGCAATGGTTTATTTCGCTCGAAACTCCGATGAAGCGTGCCGATGGTTCGGAGACAACATTCAGGCAGCTATCGATTGAAGAGATTGACAAGGTGGTGTGGGACCCGGCCTGGGGTAAAGAGCGAATCACCAACATGATTGCCACGCGCCCTGATTGGTGCATCAGCCGGCAGCGCATCTGGGGCGTGCCGATTGCTGTTTTTCTTTGCGAGGGCTGCAACAAGCCCATCATCGACGCGAAATTGAACCGTACGATTGTTGAGTTGTTTGAGCGCGAGGGGATCGAGTCCTGGCACACGACGGAGAACGCCGCGCTGTTGCCTGCAGGCGCGAAGTGCGCGCATTGCGGCGGGAAGGAGTTTCGCAAAGAGAACGACATTCTCGACGTGTGGTTTGACTCGGGTGTGAGTTGGATGGCGGTGTGCGAGGCCGACGCGGATCTGAGTCCAGCCTACACATCATTTCAGGAGGGAAAAGGCACGGAGTGCTTGTATTTGGAAGGCGGAGATCAGCATCGCGGCTGGTTCCATAGTTCCCTGCTGACTTCCGTTGCGCTGCGCGGGCGCGCGCCTTACTCTCACGTGGCAACGGCTGGCTGGACGCTCGACGAACAGGGACGAGCGATGTCGAAGTCGCTCGGCAACGGGGTCGATCCGGTGGACATTGCGAACCGTATGGGCGGCGAGATTGTGCGGCTTTGGGTAGCCTCAGTCGATTTTCGCGAAGATATGGCCGCCAGCGAGAATCTGATGGCACGCTGCGCCGAGACCTACAAGAAGCTGCGCAACACGTTTCGGTTTTTGCTCGGGAATCTTGCCGGATTCGATCCCGCGCGAGACCATGTGCGGGAGGCGGAGCTCTTACCGCTCGACCGCTACATGCTGGCGCGCGCGCGCGAGTTGACGGAGAAGATTCTCGGCTGGTACGAGGGCTTTGAGTTCCACCGCGTCTACCATGCGGTGAATGAATTTGCCGTTGTCGATCTGAGCAACTTCTATCTCGACGTGTTGAAGGACCGCATGTATACCTTCGCTCCGACGAGCAAGGAGCGGCGCTCGGCGCAGACGGTGTTGTGGCAGATTGCAGAAGCTCTAGTCCGGCTGGTTGCTCCGATCATGACCTTCACCGCCGACGAAGTCTGGGAGCATCTGCCCGCGGTCGCGGGGCGCGAGGCCAGTGTGCATCTGGCGCTGTTTCCAAAGCCGGAAGAGATCTTTTCTGACAATCCGTCAAAGCTGCTTGAAGAGTGGAAGAGGATGTTTGCCATTCGGAATGAGGCCTTCGCTGAAATCGAGGTCCAGCGCAAGGACGGCGAGATTGGAAAAGGGACCGAAGCGCGCGTCAACATTCTGGCCAACTTCAACGACAAAGCTTTACTCGATATGTTGCCCAAAGAAGAACTTGCGGAGTTCTTGAATGTTTCCGCGGTCAACGTTGTCGCGGGATCTGAAGAGGATCATGTCGAGGTCGCACCCCACGTGCTTGTTTACCGCGCTCACGGAGCCAAGTGCAACCGCTGCTGGCGATTTACCGAGGACACGGCGGATTACGGCATCTGGAAGGATGTCTGCGGGCGGTGCCGGTCTGCGCTAAAGGAGATGGGCGTAGCAGAGCCGCAGGCGGAGGTAGCGCAGTGATTTTTACGCCTCCGCGCCGCCTGCCTTGGCTGCTGCTGGTCTCGGCCTTTATTTTTATTTCAGACCGGCTCACCAAGATCTGGGTCGGCGCGCGGATTCCCATCGGCGGGGCGATTCCCATCATTCCGCGGTTTCTGCGCATTACGCACTGGACCAACGAGGGCGCGGCGTTTTCGCTGTTTGCGGACTCGGCCTCGCCGCACGCGGTGCGCTGGGGGCTGATTGCATTCACGCTGCTGGCGGCGGCGGTGGTGCTGGCCATGATGATTTTCCTGGGCAGCCACTTTACGCTTACGACGCTGGCTCTGGCGCTCATCTTCGGCGGAGCACTGGGCAATGTCCATGACCGCATTGCATACGGCTCGGTGGTCGACTTTATCGAGGTGCACATCTTCGGCTATCATTGGCCGGACTTCAATGTGGCGGATTCGTCGATCGTGACCGGGGCGTGTCTGCTGTTTCTCGATTCCCTGCTGCCGAGCAAGAATCTACCGCAGTCGCTTATACACAAATGAGGATCTGATGAATAAGATGAACTTTTTAACCAACTTTCTCGCTGCCCTGGCTTTGACTTTTCTCTTCACCCAAGTACAAGCACAAGCCCTGGCCCAGGCACAAACAGCAGCAGCGCCTGCGCAATCGGGCTCCGAAACCATTCCGCAGGATCAACAGGCTACGAGGGAGCAGTTGGACCGGCTTTTCGAAGTGATGCGGCTTCGCCAGCAGATGCAGGCAACCATGAAAGCCATCCCGGCGATGATTCAACAGCAACTGCACTCGCAGATGAACGACATGTATGCGAAGCTGCCCGGTGGCGGCAAGCCAACGCCCGAGCAGCAGGCCAAGCTGGAAGAGATCATGAACAAGTACATTCAGCGGGCCGCAACTCTTTACTCTCCCGACGACATGATGGGCGATATCACCGCCGTTTACCAGCGCCACATGAGCAAGACGGATGTGGATGCGTATATCGCCTTTTACAGCTCGCCCGCCGGGCAGCATCTGCTGGATGCACAGCCGAAGATTATGCAGGAGTACATGCCGGTGGTGATGGGACGCGTCCAGAAGGCCAGCGCGAACCTGACCAACGATATGACCAAGGAATTGGGCGATTTCATCCAATCGTCCGAGGCGGCTGCGCCCGCGCCCACGCCTAAATAACATTCCCTGATGTCTTGATAAAAAACGCCCTTTGAACTTTCCGATCTGGCTCTGCGTAACCATTGCAGCGGTCGACCGTCCTACAAAGGCGGGAACTCGGCTTTCCGTAGTGAGTCAGCATGAAGAAAACCATCCTTCAGGGGCTAAAGCCCAAGTAAATTTTGCTGATGAATGTACGGGCTGAAGCCCGTACCCTTCAAACTGAGCCGCTACCCAGCATGCATTTCTCTCTCACGAGGTTTCAATGACCAAAGGAATCATTACCCATCTCGCCCGAGGTGTATTCATCGCGATTGCGCTTACCGTACTTCTCTCCGGAATGAATCACGCCGCCGCGCAGCGACTCTCCAGCAACGTGCTGCCCAGCCACTACGCGCTTACCCTCGCGCCCGATCTCACGGCGGCATCGTACTCTGGCATCGAATCCATCGACGTGACCCTCGCGCAGCCTGCGAAGGAGATCACGCTGAATGCCATCGAGATCGCCTTCCAGTCTGTGACGATTACGGCTGCGGGCCTGCAACAAACAGGAACCGTCTCGCTGGATGAAGGCAAGCAACAGGCCACGTTTACATTTCCAGCTGCGGTGCCGGCCGGTCGCGCTACGCTGGCGATTCACTTCACCGGCACACTGAACAACGAACTGCGCGGCTTCTATGTCTCGAAGACCGCAAAACGAAATTATGCCGTCTCCCAGCTCGAATCCACCGATGCTCGCCGCGCGTTTCCATGCTTTGACGAGCCGGCGATGAAGGCCACTTTTGACATTTCACTAGTCGTCGACTCCGAAGACACGGCAATTTCCAATGGCTCGATGATCTCCGACACGCCAGGGCCGGGTGCGGGCAAGCACACGCTGAAGTTCAGTACAACGCCGAAGATGTCCACCTATCTGGCGGCATTTCTTGTTGGGGATTTTAAGTGCAAGGCTGGCCGGCAGGACGATGTCGACATCCGCGTCTGCGCCACGCCGGACAAAGTGGAACTCACCCCTTACTCGCTCGAGGTTGCCAAGTTCGCGCTGCACTACTACAACACCTACTTCGGAATTCCCTACCCGCTAAAAAAACTGGACCTAATTGCGATTCCCGACTTCGAAGCCGGTGCCATGGAAAACTTTGGCGCGATCACTTTCCGGGAGACGGCGATGCTGCTCGATGACAAGGCCGCATCGCTCAGCGCGAAAGAACTTGTCACAGTCGACATTACGCACGAGATGGCGCACCAGTGGTTCGGCGACCTGGTCACCATGCAGTGGTGGGATAACGTCTGGCTCAATGAGGGCTTTGCCACATGGATGGAGAACAAGGCCTCGGCAGCCATGCATCCGGAGTGGAACCTGTCGCAATCTGTCGCAAGCGAGGAGGATGGGACACTGAACACAGACGCGCAGCCGACGACGCGCGCCATCCGCGCCAAAGCCGACACACCGGAAGAGATCGATCAGATGTTTGACGGCATTGCTTACGGTAAGGCAGGCGATGTGCTGCTGATGGTGGAGAACTACGTTGGCGCGGAGACATTTCGCAAAGGCGTTCATGCATATCTTGCCGCGCACGAATTTGCGAATGCAACCGCCGAAGACTTCTGGAATGCGCAGACTGCGGTGAGCCACAAGCCGGTAGACAAGATCATGGATTCGCTGGTCTCGCTGCCCGGCGTGCCGATTCTGACCTTTGGCGAAGCTGCCTCAGGCAATGTTGCAGTTTCGCAAAAGCGATTTTTTCTGAGCCCGAGCACTCATCACGACCCCGCACAGAAGTGGACGCTGCCGGTGTGTTTTAAAGCGAGCGACGGCCAGAAGTGCGAGATTCTTACTCCTGAAACCGCTTCGCTCCGAGTTCCCAAAGGTAATTTTCTATTTGCCAATGCCGGCGGCATGGGCTACTACCGCAGCGCTTATGCATCGGGTGAGTACAAGGCGATTGTTGCCGCAGCGGAAACCGGTCTTACGGCCGAAGAGCGGATCAGCCTCTCTGGCGACGAGTGGGCTCAGGTGCGGGCCAACAATGCTCCGGTGGGCGATGATCTCGATCTGGCGGCTGCTTTGAAGGCCGACCCTGATTCGCAGTTGCTGTCTACTACGATCGGCAGTATATCGGCCATTCAGGATCGCGTTGCGTCCAGCAAGGAAGAGCGGGATGCGCTTTTCGCCTGGGTCCGCCGCACCTTCGGGCCGGAGTATGCAAAGCTTGGACCGGCAATGCCGGACGACTCGCTCGGCAAGCGCGAGTTGCGCGCAGGCCTGTTCTCGCTCCTCGGCTCCCAGGGCCATGATGCGGCGATTCTGACTGAAGCCAAGACGATTGCAGAAAGGTACATGGCCGATCAGGCCAGCGTCGATCCCAGTCTTGGGCAGGCAGCTTTAATCATCGCAGCGAGAAACGGGGACGCGACTCTCTTCGGCAGGCTTCAGAACGTGTTTGAAACCTCCACGAACCCGGAGTTACAGGAGGGCGCGCTCAGGCTCATGGCGGAGTTCCATGATCCGGCGCTGGTTGAACGGGCGCTGGACTACGATGTCTCCGGCAAGGTGCGCAATCAGGATGAGGCGATTCAGTTTGCCATTGCCATGGGCAACGAGGAGTCCCGAGCTCAGACATGGCAGTTTGTAAAAGAAAACTGGGACAAAATTCTCCCGCAACTGACGACGGCCATGGGGTCCTATCTGGTAGGCGGGGCAGGCGCGTTCTGCACGGTTGAGGACAGGGAGGACGTGAAGAATTTCTTCGCATCCCACAAAGCACCGGCAACCGATGTTGCGCTGCAACATGCGATCGAACACATCGATGGATGCATTGAGTTTCGCCAGTTGCAGGAGCCGAACCTGAAGAAGTGGCTGGCGGGGCAGCCGGGGTTGTAATCGGCGTGATCACGAAATTTCGTGGCCTCCCAGGTCTCAGAAGCGAGACCTGGGGCACCCAGGTTTGTTTTTAAGGGAAGAATCCCGAAGTCGGGCTTATAGGCTGGGGGTTCCGGGCTAGGGCTTCTGCGTGACCGATGCCGGCTTCGTTGTCTTCGCGACCGGAAAGTATCCAGTTCGGGTGCGCACGGTGAGCTTGCCGTCGCCCTTCGTTACCGCCCGCAACTCAACGCGACGGAAGCCGGGCTCGGTCGAAGGCTTGGTTGAGTGGTATCCGATGGTGTACTGCGAGCGGATGTCGCGCGCTACCTCGGCAGCGATTTGATCCACCTGATCGATGGATTTGGGGAAGTAAGCCAGGCCACCGGTTTCGGAAGAGAGCAGTTCCAGTGCGCGGCGGGCGCGACGGACTTCGCCGCGATCCATCTCATCGCCGAAGAGCAACCCGATCGAATAGATCACCGGCCCGGATAGCTGCTGCACGCGGTGAATGGTCTGCTCCAAATTCAGTGTTGACGCGTTGTCCTCTCCGTCCGTGATGAGAACCAGCACCTGCTTGGGGCGATGGGCGTCGGCGGCCAGCTTGTCTGCCGAGGCCGCCACGGCATCATAAAGCGCCGTGCCGCCTCGTGAGTCGATGTGCGACAGCCCGTCGCGCAGCTTGTTCACGTCGGAAGTTAGATCCTGATCGATGTATGCCTCATCGGAGAAGTTGACGACAAAGGCCTCATCCTCGGAGTTGGAGGCCAGGATGAGGTCGAGCGCACTCTTGTTCACCGAGGGGCGCTTCTTGTACATGGAGCCGGAGTTGTCGATGACCAGACCGATCGAAACCGGGAGATCGGTGTGCTGAAAACTGACAATGGTCTGCTTGACGCCGTCCTCATAGACCTCGAAGTCGTCTTTCTTCAGATCCTGCACCAGTTGCGAGCCATTTAAAACAGTCGCGTTCAGGACCACCTCTTCCACATCCGTGCGGAGCACAAAGCCCTCGCTGCCCTCTTTGCGTATCGGCGTAGAAGTCTGCGGAGCTTCAACGTCTGGCGAGCTAACCGGATCGCGGTCTTCGGTGAGAGACGGAGCCTGGGTTTGCGTCTGGCCTGGCGGCGGATTCGAGGCCGTTTGTTGTGCGGGCAGCGCCACGAACGCCCCGGCACACAGGATGGCGGGGAGAAACTTATTGCAAAGGCGCATAGTACCCAGTACGAGCATAAACGGTGAGCGGAGGCAGCCCCGGAGGTGGATTGATCTTTACTTTGACTTTACGCCATTTGCCGTCCCTGGTCAGATCTTTGGGTCTGTAGCCTATCACATACTGATTTCTCAGCTCGGTGGAGATCTTCTCCGCGATGTCGCCCATCTCGTCGATATCGTCCACCTGGTAGAGCCTTCCGCCGCTATCCATGCTGAGGCTGTCAAGCAGTTGCGGGCCGGTGCGCTCTTCCGGCGTGGGGGCGTTGGCGTCGAAGATACCGATGGAAAAAATCTCCACATCGGACTCGCGCACCTTGGAGCGGAGCTCGCCTTCGGTATAGCGGGAGCGGTTGTCTCCGCCGTCGGAGACCACGAGCAGCGCCTTGCGCTCATGGGTGGCATTCTGCATCTTGGCAACGCCGTAGTAGATCGCATCCAGCAGCGCTGTGCGATGGCCGGCCTGCAAGGTGGCCAGGCGTGCCTGGATGTTGTCAACCGAGTTGGTGAAGTCCTCGATCAGCTCCGGACGGTCGTTGAAGCCGATAACGAAAAACTCGTCCTGCGGGTTGGCGGTCTTGATGAACTGGAGGATCGACTGGCGGGCGCGGACCAGCTTGGAACTCATCGACCCGGAGAGGTCGAAGATGATGCCGATTGAAACCGGGGCATCTTCGGCGGCAAAGCTGGCGATCTTCTGCTCGCTGTTGTTTTCATAAACCTGAAAATCCTGCTTCTCCAGGCCCGTCACCAGCCGGTTGAGCGGATCGGTGACGGTAACAGGCACCAGGACCAGGTCCACATTCATGCGGATGAAGGAGCCGGGATGGAGTTTGAGAGCCGCAGCGCCGGTATCGGGCGCGGCTTCAGCGCCTTTTGGTTCATTCACAGGAGCGGTTGAGGTGTCAGGCGGCTGGACGTGGACTTTGTTAAGCTGGTCGTCCTGCGCGGAGGCTGGCGCGAAGGCAATAGAGGGACACAGAGCGGCAGCCAACCCGCAAACTGCGAGGGCCCGGGCCAGCGAGCGCTGTGCCCCGGTTAGGGACGCTTCGGAATGGAGGAGCCTCATCATGACGCAGCACCATGAGCCAGAACGAGATGGTAGCACGATTTACCGCTGTATTGCCTCACCCGCATCTCTGTGCGCAACCAGCCGACGTCAAAGCCGGAAGCCAGAGACCGGCACAGCAACTGGGATACAATCAGATTAAGGCGGTTTTTCAAATTATCGGCATCCTGTACGCTTTTGAGACGCGCCATACGCATGGGAAGTTTGGTTGCGGCCAATCTGCTTACATCCGTTGAGAACAGCCTGCAACCCCCCCGAAGCCGCTTCGCAACATGAGTTCCGAAGACGAGTTTGGGGCTAAGAAAATTCCAAGTTCTTTCAAGGGAGCAAGACTGCCTGCATGGCTAGCATTTATCCGTTTCGCGCCTGGCGCTACAACCCATCCGAAGTTCGCCTGAACGACGTCGTCACCCAGCCCTACGACAAGATTTCCCCTTCCATGCAGGAGGCTTACTACCAGAGAAGCCCCTACAATCTGGTCCGAATCATCCTCGGGCTCCCTGAACTCTTTGACGCGGAAAAAGGCGAAAGCGTATATACCCGGGCGGCGCGGGATTTCAATGCCTGGCGGGAGAAGGGTGTCCTGATTCAGGAAAAGACGCCGTGCGTGTTTGCCTACTCTCAGAAGTTCAAGGTTCCGGGAACTGAAATTGCAAAAGAACGGCGCGGATTTATCGCGTTGGGCAAGCTGCACGAGTATGCCGACCAGGTCGTCTTTCGCCATGAGCAGACCCTCTCCAAGCCCAAGAGCGACCGGTTGAACCTGCTGAAGGCCACACGCGCGCACTTCGGGCAGATTTTCATGCTCTACTCCGACCCCGCCGCCAGTGTGGAGAAGCTTTTGTATGAAGGCAACGGGCAAGCCGATGGGGAAGTTACCGACGAGTACGGCGTGCTGCATCGCGTTTGGCGTGTGAGCGATCCGGCGGTGCTGCGCATATTGACCTCGGCCATGGCGGACAAGAAGCTGATTATTGCCGACGGTCACCATCGCTACGAGACGGCGCTGAACTATTCGAAGGAAGCCGCGACGGCTCATGCAAAACAGGCCGCTGGAAGCGTGGAGCACAGCGCGGGCCAACTGCCCCAGCCTGCGTTTCCTGAGGCTGCCGTCATGATGACATTTGTCAATATGGACTCAGACGGCCTGGTGATCTTGCCTACGCACCGCGTGGTGCATTCTCTAGATGGATTCGATGCCAAGGCCTTTCTCAAGGCTTCCGAGGAGTTTTTTACTGTCGAGGATCTGCCGGAAGCGGACGCGGCCAGCTCCATGGCCAAGCTTGGCAAACAGAAGGGACCGGCCTTTGTGGCCGTCACCAGCGATGGCGCGCGCCTGCTCAAGTCAAAGCCGGAGGCTGTTGCGGCGTTGCTGGCCGGGATCCCCGACCGCCAGCGGCAGCTCGATCTCACGCACCTGCATTCGGTCATTTTGGATAAGCTGCTGGGCCTGGATGAGGAGAAGGTGCGCGAGCAGACCAACATCCGCTACCTGCGCGATGCGGCGGAGGCCGTGGACCAGGCGAGGCGAGGCGAGGCAAATGTGACCTTCCTGACCAATCCGGTTTCGATGGAACAGCTCAAGGAAGTGGCCTTTGCCGGCGATGTGATGCCGCAGAAGTCCACCGATTTCTTTCCCAAGCTATTGAGCGGGCTGGCTATATATTCGCTGGACTAGTTCTCAGAGAATATCTACAAATTTCTAACTGCCTGTGCACGGGCTCCGATCGGTGCCTTCCTGCTAGGAATTGATTGGCGCTTTCAAGCCAGAGGTATGCAGTTGCCGCTTGGGTATGAGACTCGATCCCGCTCCGTATTCACTCGCATAGCGATTTGTGTATTTTGCTTGCTTTTGTCTGCCGCCAGCTTAAGCGCGCTAATCGGACCCGCCGCCGCGCAAGGGCCTACTGCGCCCGCAGCACGATTTACAGTGGTTCTCGATGCCGGGCATGGCGGCGACGATGTCGGCGCCAACCTCACTACTCAGACCGGCTCCCCTGAAGCTGAAAAGGACTTTACCCTGGCGCTGAGCATCAAGCTGCGCTCGCTGCTGAAAGCACGCGGAATGGCAGTTGTAACGACTCGCGAATCGGATATCGCACTGGACGCCGACCGCCGCGCGGAGACTGCTGACCAGGCCGCAGCTCAGGCATGCCTGAGCCTTCATGCGGCAACGACCGGCGCGGGAGTACACCTGTTTCTTTCTTCCCTCCCCCCCGCCCAAGCGTCGAAGTTTGCACCATGGAAGACGGCGCAGGCCGCGTGGGTGCCGAAGAGTCTGGCCCTGGCGGGGGTGCTCAACTCCGCTCTCAGGCACGCAGGGATTCCAGTCACGGTGGGCCGCACGGCACTGACTACGATCGACAGCATGGCCTGTCCGGCAGTGGCTATCGAAGTGGCGCCGGAAGCAAATCCGGACAACAGTATCGGTGCAAATGCTCCCGGCGTGGTAGACGATCCTGCTTATGATGTGAAGATTGCCGACGCACTGGCGGCTGCGCTGGTGGAATGGCGCTCAGACGGCTCTGTATTCAAGAACTCCGGGCAGCGGGGAGGCGAGAACCATGAACTCCGCTAGCTCGATTCCCCGCTATCAGTTGGTTTTGTTCCTCATCCTGTTGCTTGTATCGGCAGCGCTGGGCGGCTTGTTGTGGCATCTGCGTACGCGCGCTCATGAGCGAATGCTTGCCGGGAAAGACTCCACGCCGACTCAGGCGCCGCAGGTGGCCCCGCTGGAGCGGGCAACGCTGATGGTTGCACGGGATGCGGACGACACCATCGGCGCGCGAGCGCTTTCCCTTCCCCTGCCGCAGGAGCCCGGCGCGCGTGCCCGTGCCGTGCTCGGCAAGTTACTCGACCTCTACGCGGAACCCGATTCCACGCATTCGGTGCCGGGGGGTGCAGCTTCCGTTGCGCAGGTATTTTTGCTGCCAGTGGCCGGCTCAACCGTTACGGAGACAAAGGCAGGAGGTGGCTTCGGCTCGGCGGCGTCTGGAGCAGACGCGGGCCCCGAGCTTGCCGTTGTCAACCTGACCGGCACATTTGCCGCCAGCCATCCGTCGGGGCTTGAAACGGAGACGCTGACCGTGCTCTCGATGTGCGCCACGCTGAACGCCAATCTGCCGCGTATCGCCGAGGTGCGCTTTCTTGTGAACGGCGAGCCGCGCTCGACGCTTGCCGGACACGCCGATCTGACACGCACCTATCTGACAGGCGACACTGTAATGACTGAGCTAGAACGGCAATGAACGCAAGACTCAAATCTGATCATCCTACCATCGGCGTCTTCGATTCCGGCTTCGGCGGACTCACCGTTCTCCGTGCGCTTGTGGATCGGTTGCCGCAGGCTCGCTATGCCTTTCTCGGCGACACGGCGCGGCTCCCGTATGGTTCGAAGTCGCGACGCACCATCGTTCGCTACGCCGCCCAGAGCGCGGAGTTTCTAGTCCGTGAGCGCGGGGCGGAATACCTCGTTGTCGCCTGCAATACGGCCAGTGCTCTTGCTCTGGATGCGATTCAGGATGCGGTCCCGATTCCTGTGTTGGGAGTGATTGAGCCCGGAGCAGCGGCTGCGCGCAAGGCATCGCTCAGCGGCGATGTGGCCGTCATCGCAACGGATGCCACGGTACAGAGCCATGCTTACTCCGCGGCTTGCAAGGCGCGGGGATTGCGAGCAATCGAAAAGGCCTGCCCGCTGCTGGTGCCTTTGGTCGAAGAGGGCTGGACGGACCACGCCGTGACCGCCGAAGTGATTCGCGTTTATCTGGAAGAACTGAAGGCCGAAGCTGCTGCGCAGATGCTTTTGCCGGACACGCTGGTGTTGGGTTGTACGCACTATCCGCTGCTGCGGCCATTGCTCGAGCACGCCGTAGCCTCAGTGGGCATGCGCGTGATCGATTCCGCCGAGTCCACCGCAGACACGGCAGTTCAACTGGTGAACGGGCGCTACAGCGGATCGTCTTCATCCAAGGGGGCTAGCGAGACCGAGATTCATTGCTTTGCTACGGACTCCGTGGATAAGTTTGAGCGGCTCGGTTCGCGCTTTCTCGGCCGGCCCACGGGCAAGGTGGAGCTTATCGATCTCGGCGGCTGAGTATTGGCGTTGCTTTCTCGATCCACCGTCACCGCACAACCGCTCTGCTATCCTGAAAGACATTGCATTCATGGATCAAAACGACTTAGCGGGGATCGGAAGGAACTGGATTTTCATGATCGATTTGAAGGGTAAGACGGCTGTAGTCTTTGGTCTGGCCAACAAGCGCTCCATCGCCTGGGGCATCGCCCAGAGACTCCAGCAAGCCGGCGCAACATTGGCCATCTGTTACCAAAACGAGCGCCTCAAGGCCGAAGCCGAAGACCTGATCAACGAGCTTCCCGGCGCATCCGGCTTCCAGTGCGACGTTTCGAGCGACGCCGAAATCGATTCCCTCTTTGCCCAGCTCAAGGAAAAGTATGCCAAGCTCGACGTGCTCGTCCACGCCGTGGCTTACGCCCCTGCCGAGGCCCTGCGCGGCGAGTTCATTGACACCAGCCGCGAGGCCTTCCGCATCGCGCACGACATCAGCGTCTACTCGTTTGTCGCCGTCAGCCGCGCCGCCGCCCCGATGATGACCGACGGGGGCAGCATTATGACTTTGAGCTATTATGCCGCCGAAAAGGTTGTGCCAAACTACAACGTCATGGCTCTCTGCAAGGCGGCGCTTGAATCCGCAACGCGGTATCTGGCCTGGAACCTGGGACCAAAGAATATCCGCGTCAACGCCATCTCCGCCGGGCCAATTAAGACACTCGCCGCCCGCGGCATCGGCTCCATGACTGATCTGCTCAAGGTACACGCCGAGCGCGCTCCCCTGCACCGCAACGTAGACCAGCTTGAGGTTGGCGGCGTGGCGCTGTTTCTGGCCAGCCACCTTTCCAGCGCGGTAACCGGCGAGACGCTCTACGTGGACTGCGGCTACAATATCATGGGTTTCTAAAAACTCGCCCTATAGACGGCACAAAGTTACGAGCCAGAGATCAGCGCGGCAATATAGGATGCATCCGAGACTTTGGGACGATGGACTGCGTCTCTCAAATGTTCAACCCTATTTACATGGAAGGAATAGATCGATGAATAGAGGAAAGAATTCGTCAATGAGAGTTCGCTTCACACATTTTTGTATGGCATTCAGCCTGCTGGCGATGGTTGGATTTGCGACGAGTGCACGCGCGGCCGACTATCAGAATCTTTCAGCTGTAAAGCCGGTAACCTCCTGCGACCAGCTTGCCAAAGCCGACCTTGCGCCGGCAGTCGGGACCAAAGTCACGATCAAGGCCGCCGAGGAGCGGGATACGCCCAAGGGCAAATTCTGCAAGGTGACGGGAACGATTGCGCCGGCGGTTGGTTTTGAAGTAGACCTGCCCATGGAGCACTGGACCCAGCGCTATCTTGAGGCCGGCTGCGGCGGCATGTGCGGCTCCATCAACGCCTCCATCAACAACGCCGGCACTTGTGTCCCGGCCCTCAACGGCGAATTTGTCGTAGCCAGCGACGACATGGGCCACTCCGGCGGCGCGGGGCCTGCTGGCAGCTTTGGCGCCGATGCCGATGCACGCATCGACTTTGCGTATCGAGCGAATCACGAGACGACGCTCGCGGCCAAGGCTCTCATCAAGAGCTATTACGGCCAGCCGCAAAAGTTCGCTTACTTTTCCGGATGCTCGGACGGCGGGCGCGAGGCGCTGGCGGAAGCCGAGCGTTATCCGGATGACTTCGACGGCATCTCGGCCGGCGCGCCGGTGCTGGGCATCAGCGTGCACAACTCGTTCTTCCATGGCTGGGAAGGCGTAGTCGACAAGCGCGCCGACGGCTCAAACATCCTACTCAAGAGCCGCCTGATGCTCGCTCATGATGCAATCGTCGCGCACTGCCCCAACCTCTCCGGCGCCAATGACGGGCTGCTTACCGACCCGCTGGGCTGCAAGCTCGATCCCGCATGGGTTCAGTGCGCCCCCGGCGCGGGCGATACCTCAAAGTGCCTCACGCCTGAAGAGACGAAGGTGCTCGCGGCCTACTACGCTGGTCCGACCGATGCTCAGGGGCGCCAGTTTGTGTTTAACGGCTACACCATCGGCTCAGAGGGGCAATGGGGCCTGCCAAACGTCGCGACGGGCGGTGGCGGCGGCATGGGCGGCATGGCTGGCGGCAACATCCGCTACCTCTTCCAGCCCAAGGTCCTCAGCGATGAAGAATTCGCTAAGTTCGCCTATACCGAAGAGTGGTTCAACAGGATCAACAGTTACGCCGCGCCGCTTTACAATGGCGGCAACACCGACCTCAAGCCCTTTGCGGCCCACGGCGGCAAGCTCATCCTCTGGCACGGCCTCGTCGATGAGTCCATGCCCTATGCAACCACCATCGCCTACTACCAGGGCGTGCAGAAGTTCATGGGAGAAAAGGTCGCCGACTCCTTCGTTCGCCTCTTCCTGCTGCCCGGCGTAGGCCACTGCGGCGGCGGCCCTGGGTTCCCGCAGATCGATACTCTCACGCCGTTGATGGCCTGGACGGAGATGAAGGTCGCTCCGACCAAGATTGTGGCCGGTAGAACGGCAGCGGCGCAACGCGGTCCCGGCGGGCAGGGTGGCCCCGGTGCAGTTCCGATTCAGCAAGGTGGTCCTGGTGCAGGTCCTGGTGCAGGGCCGGGTGGACCCGGAGGGCCGGGCGGTGGAATGGGCGGACGGCCGGCGGCGATGCCGTACGCAACTTCCGCGCAAGCGACGATCGCCACTCGACCGGCTTATGCTTACCCGCTGGTGGCGAAGTACAAAGGTTCCGGCGATGTCAACGACGCAGCCAACTACGAGCCGGTGATGGGTTCTGAAACCAAGCCTATCGTCTTCAATGCCGAAGAGAACAAGATCATCGGTCCGAACAACCAGAAGTTCTACCATGCTGAAAACGGCATAGTGGTCGAAGATGCCAGGAAGTAATACGCGACGACTTGCAGCGGTCTGATTTCAATAACCATGCGGCCCCGGCTCCGGAACATTCGGAGACGGGGCTGTTTTCTATTCGGCGTATGGCAGCGTTATCCTTGAATGCAACAATCCGTTGAGATTGGAGATTCTATTTGAGTACCGCCAACTCTGCCCCTTCGAACGTTGCTTCTTCTGACGCGCAGCTCACAGCGATTCTGCGCGGACCGGCTCCGGCAACGATCACCGATGTGATTGCGCGCATGCAAGCCATGGATTCGGTTCTTCCGATCACGGATGGGCTCAAGTGGTTCAACTGGCTTTATCTGAAGGTAACCGAACAGGTGGACCTGAACCCGCCGGGCGGCGCATGGCAGAATCCAGCCTGGCTCACGCGCCTCGATGTCGTGTTTGCAGGGCTTTACTTCGACGCGGTTGCGGGGTATTTGAGCGGGACCTCCATCCCGGCTGCGTGGAGCGCAATGCTCGATGCGCGAATGCGCACCGGGATCGATCGCATCCAGTTTGCGCTGGCAGGGATGAACGCGCACATCGATCACGACCTGGCGCTGGCGCTGCTCGCCACAGACAGCCAACTCAATCTGATTCCAACCAAGGGCGGTAACGAGTACGCGGACTTTGAAAGCGTCAATGCCTTGCTCCAGGGCCTGATGCCGCAGGTGCTGACCACGCTGGC
>Ga0302320_10008103_pt1 | contig 22937 bp, 20 predicted proteins | sample Bog_T0_3_FD_202130 | JGI IMG/M metagenome (GOLD analysis project Ga0302320, IMG submission 202130) | Peat permafrost microbial communities from Stordalen Mire near Abisko, Sweden - Bog_T0_3 | ecosystem: Environmental > Terrestrial > Soil > Wetlands > Peat | place: Sweden: Abisko, Stordalen Mire... | reverse complement strand
CTTGGGCCAACAGGGCAGTCAGGTCGCGGGGGCAGGCCGGGCCCGGCCCCAAGCCGGGCTTCAGGTCGAAGATGCGCTGGGCCACGGGATTGGCCAGCTCCACCGTCATGGCCGCGTCCAAGAAGGCCACCCCGTCGCTCAGGGAGTCCAAAGCCTGCTGGGTGGAATGCTTGAAATGGAGCAGGCGCGCCTGGTCACTGCGGCGGAACTCGCGCAAGCGAGCCGCCATTTGGTTGAAGCTCTTGGCCAGCTGGCCCACCTCATCATCGCCCGCTGCGGCGACCTCCATCTCCAGGTTGCCGGCGGCGATCTCTCGGGCCGACTCGGTGACGGCGCGGATGGGGTTGATGACCCAGCGGCCCAGCGAGGCTGCGCCCGCCGTCACCAGCAGGGTGGCCAGCACGACCAGCATCAGCCCCCACTGGGCCGCCTCTTCGCCCAGGCGCCGGGCCCGCTCCGACACCAGGGGCACGGCCTTCAGGTTCAGCCCGGTGATCTCGTGGCAGTCGTGCAGCATCACGTTCTGCAGGGGCAGCACGCGCTGCTCGAACAGCTGGCGGCGCTGGACCGCAGGGGTCTTCATGTATTGATCGGTCAGCGCCCAGTAGGCCACCCAATTGGTGGTCAAGTGGTCGGTGATCTCCTGCTCACCCGGCTCGGTGATATTGCGCTGCTGGAACAGCAGGTTGCGGTCGAACTGGGCGATGGCCGAGTCCCAGTCGGGTGAGGCGAAGCCGGTGATCCAGGCTTTGCAGTCGGTGTCCAGGCGCGCGACCGAGTCCTCCATGGCCTGGCAGGCCACCAAAGTGTCGTAGTTGGCGCGCAGCATGCGCTCGACGGCGGCATTGGTGCGCCAGGCCACGATAACGCCCACCGCCGCCGAGATCACCAGGATGGAGACCAGGCCGGCGCCGCCGATGAGGAATTTTCCGCGAAGGCTCAGCATGGGGCCTGGCTCAGAATGGGGGTATGACGCCGGGGCTCAGCGCCCGGCCGCCTCGCCCAACAATCCATACTTCTTGCGCTTGCGCCACAGCGTGGCCACGTCGATCCCCAGGATGCGGGCGCTCTCCTCCAAGGGTTTATTGACGACCAGGACGCGGCGGATGTGGCGCTCCTCCAGGGCCTCCAGGGTCAGGTCCGCTGCTGCGTCGGGCGCCGGGCCCCCGACGGCGCGGCCTGCCAAGGGGCGCTCCCACGACACCAGGGCGCCCTGGGTCAGGATGGCGGCCCGCTCCATGGCGTTGCTCAGCTCGCGCACGTTGCCGGGCCAGTCGTGGGCCAGCAGGACGGCCTCGCTCTCGGAGGTGAAGCCCTGGATGTCACGATGGTTCTCGGCGGCGAAGCGGCTCAATAGGCGCCGAGCCATGGGCACGATGTCCTCGCGCCGCTCGCGCAGGGGCGGCAGGTCGATCTCGATGACGTTGAGCCGGTAGTAAAGGTCCTCACGGAAGCGGCCGGCCGCCACCGCCGCCTTCAAGTCCACATGGGTGGCCGCCAGGACCCTGACATCCGCCTTGCGGGTGACCGCGTCGCCCAAGCGCTCATATTCGTGGTCCTGGATGAAGCGCAGGATCTTGGGCTGCAGCGGGGGCGGCAGGTCGCCGATCTCGTCAAGGAACAGGGTGCCGCCGGCGGCCTGGGCCACCCGGCCCAGCTGCTCGCGGTGGGCGCCGGTGAAAGAACCTTGGGTGTGGCCGAACAGCTCGCTTTCCAGCAATTCGGTGGGGATGGCGGGGCAGGACACCACGCCAAAGGGGCGCTCACGCCGGCCGCTCCAGGCGTGGATGGCCCGCGCCAGCACGCCTTTGCCGGTGCCGGTCTCCCCGCGGATGAGGATGGTGGCGTCGCTCGCGGCGGCCTGGCGCGCTAGCGCCAGGGCCTTCTGGACCGCCGGCGAAGCCGATTCCAGGTCCATCCCCCGGTCGGAGCGGGTCAGCTCAGCCGCCCGCGCACTCTCGCGGCGGGCCTGCGCGGCGCGCTTGGCCATCAGGGCCACCTCGGCTGGCTCGAATGGCTTGGGCAGGTAGTCGTAGGCCCCCAGCTTCACCGCCTCCACGGCGCTTTGCACCGTGGCATAGGCCGTGATCATGACGATGCGGATGCCGGGATTGCGCTCCAATAGGCCCGGGATCAAGTCCATGCCTGACTGGGTGCCCAAGCGGATGTCCACGAAGGCGACGTCAAAGTACTGCCGGTCGGCCTCGGCCAACGCCTCGCGGACGGAGGCCGCTTCCTGCAGCTGGTATCCCTCCGCCTTCAGGCAGATGGCCATGGTCCGGCGGATGTTCGCTTCGTCGTCGACCACCAGGATGTTCGGGCTGTTCTCCGGCATGGCTTCTTCGTGAGCATCGGGGATTGAGGAGCCGGTCAGCGTTGACCGAGCTGGCCCAGGCGTCGCAACGCGTCCTGGGCGGGGCCCCATTGGCGGCTGTTGCGGCAGAGGTAATAGCACTGGGCGGCGCGCAAGGGTTCGCTCAGGTCCTCCTGGATGCGGCCCAGCCAATACCAGGGCTCGCTGTCGCAAAGGTTCAACGCGGTCGCTCGGTGCAGATGGCGCTGGGCCGCGGCCAGATCGCCCATGGCATAGGCGTGCACGCCTTGGTTCAGTGATGCTAGCGCCTGGTCGGCGGGGCGGGGATGTGGCCGTGAAGCGAGCGCATGGTTGCGGGGAATGGATTCGACGCGCATGGCGTCCTCCGGAGCTAAGGGGGAAGGCTCAAGAGAATGCTAGGAGATGCTACGTCAAAGAGGCGTAAGGTGGGCCTATAAGCGCGTCAAAAATACGTCAAAAGATCGGCTGTCATGCGTTTTGCAATGTGTCGAGCGTCAGTTTAAGAACCATCGGCTGGCCAGCATGAGGCTGAGCTGATGCTCCGATCCAGGCTGCGAGCGCGTGCATCCATGGGGATGATGCGCTCGCAACCGGACCATCGGCACCGCTCAATTCCCGCCCAGGTATCCCAAGCGACGCAAGGCGTCCAAGGCCGGCCCATAGCGGCGGATGTCATTGGCCAGATAGTAGCAGTAGACGGCGCTGCGAAGGTCGCCGACCTTCTCCTTGATGCATCCGATCCAGTACCAGCATTCCGGCCGGCGCAGGTCAGCGGCGGCGGCGCTGCGCAACAGGCGCTGGGCGTCCTCATAGCGCTCCTGCTCCCAGGCTTGTAAGCCTTCCTCGATCATGGCTTGTGTCGCGGGGTCCACCGCCGCCACCGGAGGGTTCGGGCGTTCCTTCATTTGCGTGATGGTTTGCATGGCGTTCTCCTTCAGCCCCGCTTGTGGTCGGTCCTGGGGCTAGGGGAACGTTAACTTTTTTGCCGCAAAGTCCGTGTCTAGGGCTGGGCTACTGGCGTAAAAAGGGCATAAAAAAGGGGCCCCCGCTAGGGCCCCGCCGCGCTTTCATCTGCTACTGCTCAGAACAAAAGGCTGCCCAAGACCAAGCTGACCGTGCTGCTCAAATTCAAGCTGCGCGCCCGCGCATCCATGGGGATGCGGCGCTCCCGCCCGGCCCAGCGCGCATGCACCTCCGGTGGCAAGCCGTGGCCTTCGTTGCCAAAGACCAGCGTGGCGCCCGCAGGCACTTCGGCCGACGCCCAGTGGGCGGCACCCTTGGTGCTGAGCAGGTAGACTGGCGCCTCGTCCGCCACGCTGGCCATCCAAGCCCGAAGGTCAGCATGCTGCACCAGGTCCAGATGCTGCCAGTAGTCCATGCCCGCGCGCTTCAGGTTGGCGTCGCTGATGACATAGCCCAATGGGTGCACCAAGTGCAGGCGGCAGCCCAGGGCCATGCAGGCCCGGCCGATGTTGCCGGTATTGCCGGCGATCTCAGGGCGGACCAGGACGACCTCGTACGGGGGGCTCAAGGCAGGCCGTAGAGCTTGCGCTTGCGCCACAGGGTCACCGTGGTGACGCCCAGGATCTCGGCCGCCCGCTCTTGATTGGGCTCGGCCGCCAGCACGCGTTGGATCTGCTCGCGTTCCACCGCTTCCAGCGAGCGCAGCTGCCCGTCAGCGGCTTGGGTCGCGGGGGCGGGTGCCTTCAGGCTCTCGGGCAGGTCCTCCAGGCCCGCGGCCGGCTTCTCGCACAGCAGCACCATGCGCTCGATGACGTTGCGCAGCTCGCGGATGTTGCCGGGCCAGCCATAGGCCTCCAGGCGGTCCTGCGCGGCGGGGTCCAGGCGCAGGGCTTGGGGGCGGTGGCGCGCCGCCGAGGCCTCGTCCAAAAAGCGCTTGGCCAGCAGGGGGATGTCCTCGCGGCGGTGGCGCAGGGCCACCAGCTGGCATTCCAGGATGTTGAGGCGGTAGTACAGGTCCTCGCGGAAGCGGCCCTGGGCCACCTCCTCCTGCAGGTTGCGGTTGGTCGCCACGATGATGCGCGCATCCACCGGGACGGCCTGATTGCTGCCCACCCGCTCCACCACCTTGTCCTGCAGGAAGCGCAGCAGGCGCGCCTGCGCCGACGGAGACAGCTCGCCGATCTCATCCAAGAACAGGGTGCCGCCCTGGGCCGTCTCGAACTTGCCCGGCCGGTCCGCCACCGCCCCGGTGAAGGCGCCCTTGGCATGCCCGAAAAGCTCGCTTTCCAGCACGCCCTCGGCCAGGGTCGAGCAGAAGACCGTCACCAGGGGGCCGGCGGCGCGGGCCGAACGGGCGTGCACCACCTTGGCCAGCTCGGTCTTGCCGGTGCCGCTCTCGCCCACCAGCAACAGCGTCTCGTCGCTGGGCGCCACCTTGCGGACCAGGTCCTCCAAGCGGCGCATGGCCGGGGACAGCATCCCGGCGAAGTAGTCGGGCTGGCGCCCGGCTTCGCGCAGGCGGCGGTTCTCGCGGCGCAGGCCCACCACCGTGGCCACCTTGTCCAGCAGGTGCTCCAGCTGGGCGGAGGTGAACGGCTTGGCCAGGTAGTCGAAGCCGCCCTCCTTCACCGCCTCCACAGCGTTGTCAAAAGTGGCGTAGGCGGTCATCACCACGCACAGGGCCTGGGGGTCTATCTTGCGGGCCCAACGGATGAGCTCCAGGCCGGTGCCCGCGCCCATGCGCATGTCCGTCAACAGCAGGTCGTAAAGGCACTGGTTCAAGCGCTCCTTGGCGCCCTCCACGCCCGCCTCCGCCTGCACCCGGCAGCCCAGCTCCTCCAGGCTCAGGGTCAGCGAGCGGCGGATGTTGGCGTCGTCGTCCACCAAGAGCACCTTAAGGTCGCGCTTCAATGGGGCTCCTCCGGCTTGGGTCGCGCCGCCAGCGGCAGCAGCACCCGGAACAGCGAGCCTTGCAGGGGCGCATCCAAGGCTTCAATGGCGCCTTCGTGGGCCTCCACCAGCTCTTTGGCGATGGTCAGGCCCAGGCCCAGCAGGCCCGCGGTGCGCTCGGCGTTCGTCCCCTGACCTTGGAAATACGGCTCAAAGATCCGCTCGCGCAGGGATGGTTCGATGCCCGGGCCCTGGTCCTCGACGGTCAATTCCACGTAGAGCTTCTGGTCGCTGACCTGCACCGTCACCCGTTGGCCGACGCTGGAGACCCGCAAGGCGTTGCTCAACAGGTTGGAGACCACCCAGCCGAACTTCACCGGATCCACGCGGCACAGCCCGCCGCCCTCGCCCGCCTCGAAGCGAAGCTCCACGCCGCGCTGCTCTGCCAGCACGCGGAAGGGCCGCATCCACTGGTCCACCTTGGCGCCCAGGTCCACCAGCTCCAGGTTCAAACGCACGCTGCGCACGTTCAGCTGGCTGACTTGCACGAAATCGTTGGCCACCCCCCGGATGCGGCGCAGGTCCTCCAGGATGAGGTCCAGCAGCATATGCAGGGAGGGGTCCATCTTGTCGCGCTTCCGGTCCAACAGCTCGGTGGCGGTGCCCAGGCTCTGCAGAGGCGTCTTCAGCTCGTGCGACAGCACGCCGATGAACTCGTTCTCCAGGCGCTCGCGCTGCTTCCCGCGGGCCTGCTCCCACCATTCCTGCAGGCGCAGGCGCAGGACCTCCAGCTCGCGGCTGTCGGCCTCGGGCAGCTGCAGTGGCCGTTCGAAGCTGCGCGGCCGCCCGATCTCCTCGCTCATCTGGATCAAGGGGCGGGCCAGGCCGCGGGCCAGGCGCCGGGCGATGAGCAAGGTCAACAGCAGGGTGATGGCCACGATTACCAGCAATCCCATCAGGATCAACCGGTTCTGCTGGTGGGCTTGGACGGCCAAGGCCCGCATGCCGGCCTCATTGACGCCCACCAGGGCATCGATGCCGCGGAGCATGGCGCGGTCATCGGCGGCGGAGGGGTCGGCGACGTGGAGGCGCCATTGGCGGGCGATGACGCGCAGGGCTTCAGCTTCGCCGGGCTCGGTGATGTTGCCCTGCGCAAAGCGCAGGGCCGCCGAAAAATCGGCCTGGCTGGCGGGCGTCAAGGGGCGTTGGATCCAATCCAGCCGCATGCGGGTGGCGGCGCGGATGGAGTCGTAATTTCGCGTCAGCACCTTTTGGAACACCACGTCATCAACGCGGCCTTCAGCCAGGAAGAGGCCCCCCAAAGCAGCCGCCGACAGGGCCACCAGCAGGGCGTACGCGCCGAAGATCTTGCGCCGCAGGGGCGGCAGATGGGTGCTCACGGGGCTCTCATGCAAAGGGCCCCGGGACTGGCGTCCCGGGGCCCAGAGTTTAGCGCTTTCCGCGCGGGCAGGCTATTCGAAGACCCGCACCGGCAGGATGGCCATGGGGATGCCCTCCCACTGCAGGCGCCCCTGCAGGTTCACCGATGTCTGGCTGTGCATCCAACGCTGGTACCAACGCTCCTTTTGGAACACGAACTTGGAGCCGAAGACCACGCTCACCGGATAGCGCTTCACCAGCTGGCTGCACATGCGGGCCGCCGGGGCCACCACTTCGGTCCCCATGGCCATCTCATAGCTGGCCGGGATGCCCATGCGGCGGGCGAACAGGACGTAACGCTCCAGGCTCTGGCGCACGTCGTGCTCCAGGTGCTCGATGGCGTCGTGGCCCTTGAAGTTGCCACTGTCGACCACGCCGATCTGCACGAAGACAGCGTTCTTGAAATGGCCGGGGAAGAAGACCTGGAAGATGGAGAACAACGAGTGGATGCCCACGCCATTGTAGCCGTCCACCAGGATGATGGCCGTCGGCTGGTGGGGGTCCTGCGGGGCTTGGGTGGGCTCCTGGCCCACATCCACGATCAGGAGCTGGTCATCCAAGCGCTTCAGGCGGGCCTTCACCCCCACGTAATAGCGGCGGGTCATCAGGCACAGGCCGATGACCAGGCCCGTGGCCACCACGGTCAACCAGCCGCCGGCCAGGAACTTCTGCCAGATCATGACCACCAGGATGCTGCTGCAAAGGGTCAGGCCGATCAGGTGGATGTAGATCTTGCTGAACCAGCCCGGGTTCTCGTGCCGCTCCAGCCAGTAGTGGCGCGACATGGACAGCTCGGTCAGCGAGAAGGTGATGAACACGTTGATGGAGTACATCACCACCAGGGTCTCCACGTTGCCCCGGGTGTAGAGCAGCGCGGCCATGGAGGCGACGCCGAAGAGCATGACGCCGTTCTGCATGGTGAAGCGCTCGCTCAGGCCGGCGAAGCGCTTGGGGAACCATCCGTCGATGGCCATGTTGCTCATCACGCGCGGGCCGTCGATGAAGCCCGTTTGGGCGGCGATGACCAGCAGCCCCGCCTCGCTCGCCAGGGTCAACCAGATCAACCCATCGGAGAACCATCCCTGCCCGAAGATGCCCTGGTGGAAGACCGTGCCGGCCAGCACGGCGTTCATGGTCTGGCCTTCGATGTGATGCACGCCGACGATCAGGTAGGCCAGGAACAGCCCGCCCGCGGCCACGGCCAGGGAGATGGCCATGTAACGCATGGTCACCTTGCCGGTCTGCACCTGGGGGGCGCGCAGGATCGCCAGGCCGTTGCTCACGGCCTCGATGCCGGTGTAGGTGCCGGCGCCCATGCTGTAGGCCCGCAGGAAGAGCATCAGGATGGCGAAGAAGCCGATGGCGCCCAGGTCCTGATGCAGGCCCACCGGCACCGCCGCAGCCACCGACGGCACCTGGTCATAATGCATGCCGAAGGCCGCGCCGATGAGGATGATGTGCGTGATCACGAAGACCACGAAGATCGGCGCCACGGCGATCACGCTCTCGCGCACGCCGCGCAGGTTCATCACCGTCAGGAAGACCAGGCTGAACATCTCCATGCCCAGCTTCCAGTGCTGCATGCCCGGCGGGAAAAGGCTGAACAGCGCGTCGCCGCCCGCCGCCACCGACACCGTGATGGTGAGGATGTAATCCACCGTCAAGGCGCTGCCGGAGACCAAGCCGGCGTGGGGCCCCAGCAGGTGGCTGGCCACCACGTAGCCGCCGCCGCCGTTGGGGAAATGCTCGATCACCCGGCTGTAGGCCACCGAGATGATGAAGATGGTCAGCATGGAGGCCAGCACCACCAGCGGGACCAGGTAGAGATGGTCCACCAGGACCTTGTAGCTCTCCTCAGGGCCATAGGCCGAGGAGCTCAGCCCGTCAGCCCCCATGCCCACCCAGGCCAGCACGGGGATCAAGGCCACCTTGTGGAACAGGCCGCTGTCGTCCAGGTCCTTGGCCCCGCCGATCAAGAAATGCCGCAGCCGGGTCCAAAGCTTGGCGTTCCAGCTGAGATCCTGGTCGTCCTGCAGATCCGGGTGGTGGGTGGGGTCCAGTTTGTCGGGAAGTTCGAATTGGCTCACAGAGGCCTCCTAGGGACGGTCCTTTATTCGCAAGAACAATGCCAGAAATTGAGCCTGGATTGCGCTGGCGTGCCAAGGAGGGGACGCCACGCCGAAGGCGTGGCCTTTCATTTTGTAGGGACCAGCCTTACAGCTTTAAAAGCAAGGGCCGCACCCTTGGGGTGCGGCCCTGTGACTCGATGCTTTTTGATGGCAAGCGGGCTGTTAGGCGCCTTCCACGGTGACCTTGACCATCTTGTCGCCTTGGCGGATCTGGCTGACCAGGTCCATGCCTTCGATGGTCTGGCCGAAGACCGTGTATTGCCGGTCCAGGAAGGGTTGCGGCGCCAGGCAGATGTAGAACTGGCTGCCGGCCGAATCCGGGTCCGGGGTGCGGGCCATGGCCAGGGTGCCGGTCAAGTGCGGCTTCTCGTTGAACTCCGCCTTCAAGTTGTAGCCGGGGCCGCCGGAACCGTTGCCCTTGGGGCAGCCGCCCTGCACCACGAAGCCCGGCACCACCCGGTGGAAGCTCAATCCATCGTAATAGCCCTTCTTCACCAGGTCCACCAACGCGGCGCAGTGGTTCGGCGCCACGTCGGGGTGCAGCTCCACCTTGATCACCCCGTCGTTCTCCAAGGCGATGCTGATCACGGGCTTGGCGCCCTCGGGCAGGGGCTCAAAGGTCTTCAGGGACATTCGCTTCCTCCATTGGCGGTAGCCCAAGGGCACCGCGATGATCAGGGCTAAGACCAGGATGCCGGCCAGGATGGGCGCCATGACTTAATCCAGGAACCCTTTCAACTTCCTCGCGCGGGTGGGGTGGCGCAGCTTGCGCAAGGCCTTGGCTTCGATCTGGCGGACGCGCTCGCGGGTGACGCCTTCGATGTTGCCGACCTCTTCCAGGGTGTGCGGGTAGCCGTTCTCCAAGCCGAAGCGCAGCTTCAGCACCTTGGCCTCGCGCTCCTTCAGCGTCTCCAGCACCTTGCTGATCTGCTCCTGCAGCAGGATGTAACTGGCCGCGTTGATGGGGCTGATCGCGTCCTTGTCCTCGATGAAGTCGCCCAGGTGGGAGTCCTTCTCCTCACCGATGGGCGTCTCAAGGCTGATCGGCTGCTGGGCGATCTTCAGCACGCCGCGGACCTTGTCCACCGGCATGCCCATGCGCTTGGCGATCTCCTCGGGCATGGGCTCGTTGCCCGTCTGCTGCACGATGTCGCGGCTGGTCTTGATCAGCTTGTTGATCGTCTCGATCATGTGCACGGGGATGCGGATGGTGCGGGCCTGGTCGGCGATGGCGCGGGTGATGGCCTGGCGGATCCACCATGTGGCGTAAGTGCTGAACTTGTAGCCGCGGCGGTACTCGAAGCGCTCCACCGCGCGCATCAGGCCGATATTGCCCTCCTGGATCAGGTCCAGGAACTGCAGGCCGCGATTGGCGTACTTCTTGGCGATGCTGACGACCAGGCGCAGGTTGGCCTCGACCAGCTCCATGCGGGCGCGATAGGCGGCCTCGTTGCCCTCGTCAATGCGGCGGCACACCGCCTTGATCTCGGGCGCGGTCTCGACCAGGGCTTCGATGCAGACCTTGCCGATCTTCACCTCGGCCTGGGTGAACTGCTCGATGAGGGCGTCCAACTCCTCGGGGCGTATGTGCGCATCCTTGGCGATGCGGGCTTTTTCGCCGGGCTTCTTGGCGCGGGCCGCCGCCTCCGCCACGGATGCGCCGCCCAGCTGGCGGTCCAAACTGGCGATCTCGCGCTCGATGTGGGCGATGCGCTCCAGGAAGCCCTTGTAGTTCGCGGCCAGGTCCTGGTAGACCTTGGGCTTGAAGGTCAGCTGGCGCAGGGCCTCCAGCAGCTGGGTGTGGGACTCGTCACGCGCCTTCATGGTGCGGCTGCGCTCCGTATCCGTCAGCGCGGGCTTCTCCAGGCCCTTGAGCGCCGCCTTCCAGGTCTTCTCGGCGGCCTCGACCTTGCCCAACGCCTTTTTCACGTCGGCGGTCATCTTTTTCTCGGCGGCCGGCGGGACCTCGCCGTCGATGGTGTGCTTGACCACCTCGCTGGCCAGCGTCTTGCCCTTGACCACCGCATGGGCCAGCTCTTTGGCCTGCTCGCGCGCCAACGTGGCCGACAGGATGACATCCTGGACCTTCAGCTCCTCGTCCTCGATGCGCTTGGCCAGGCGCACTTCCTGCTCACGGGTCAACAGCGGGGTGCGGCCCATCTCGTGCAGGTACATCCGCACGGGATCGTCCGACCCGCCCTCCTCGCGGGCCTCGGCCTTCTGGCGGGGGGTCTCGGCCTCCTCGTCCTCATCCTCATTATTGTTGCGAGCCTCCGAGCCTTCCTCCTCCTCACGGCCATCGGCGCCGATGCGCACCTTGTCCTCGCCTTTGCCGCCGTCGCTGTCGTCGTCGACGCTGCGCCCCTTGTCCAGGACCTCGATGCCCTCCTCACCCAGCATCGACAGCACGTCGTCGATCTGCTCGGAGCTGACCACCTCGTCCGGCAGGGCGTCGTTGACATCCTGGTAGGTCAAAAAGCCCTTGGAACGGCCTTTGGCCATGAGCTTCTTCATGCCCTCGCTGGAGCCGCCCTCGGTCTTGGGGGCCGCTGGGGCGCCGGCCTCCTCTTCCACGCCATCGGCAGGGGCAACGGCGCCCGCGGCTTCCTTGCGGGGACGGCCGGGGCCACGCTTGCCGGGGACCTTCACGGCGGGCTTCTTGGGCTTGGTGGGGCTCATGCTGTTTCCTCTGGTTTGACCAGGGTCCTGTCGCGCCGTTCCCGGCGCAGCCCCTGGATGCCTTGCTTGAATTCCTGGATCTGTCTCAACAGCTCCGACTCCGCCGCCGGATCGCCTTCGGCCTGGCGCAGGGCCAGGGTGCGGACGGCCACTTCGCGGTCCAACATCAGCTCCTGGCGGCGCAGCACCAGGTCGTGCAGGCTCTCTGCGGGCGGGGCCAGTTGCGGCAGGCGGCGCTGGCTCAGCTCGCTGAGCACGGCGTCGCCCAGCTTATAGGCCTCGCTGCCGTCATCGCTGAGCGCCATGACCACGCCGCCGGGCGCGCGCCAAAGCAGGTCCACGGCGGCCTGCAGGTCCGAGGCGTGAAGGCTGGGGTGGCCCAGCTCGGCCTTGGCCCGCTCCACCAGGTCGGGATGGGCCACCAGCAGGGCCAACAGCTCCCGCTCAGCCAGGAGCAGGCTGTTGCTCGCCGCGGGCAGCACCACGGCCTGGCCGGCGGCGCCGGCGGGCTTCTCCACCGCGACCCTCAGCGGCCTGGCCTCGCCCTTGCGGAAGGCCGCCAGGTCCTCCCGGGCGGACGCTTCGCTGACGCCCACCGTGCTCGCGGCGGCTTGCAGGGCCGCGTCGGCTTCGGCGCTGCTGGCCAGGCGCACCAGCAGGGGGAAGATGTCGGCCAAGGCGGCGGCCCGCTGCATGGGGCTGGGTTGCGGCCCCACGGCGGCCAAGCCGGCTTCCACGCAGAAGCCCACCAATGGCTGGGCTGCGTCCATCGCCGCTCGAAGGGCTTCCGGGCCCTCGCGCCGCAACAGCTCGTCGGGATCCTTGGCCCCCTTCAGGCGGGCCACCCGCACATCCAGGCCGGCGCCCAGCAGTGGCTCGCCGGCACGGCGCGCGGCGCGCAGGCCGGCCGGGTCGGCGTCGAAGACCAGGAGCACGCGGTCCACGTAGCGCTTGAGCAGCTTGGCGTGCTCGTCGGTCAGCGCGGTGCCCAGGCTGGCCACGGCCTGTTCCAGGCCGGCCTGGTGACAGGCGATGGCGTCCATGTAGCCTTCGCAGACCAGGGCTTCCCGCCGCTTGCCCAGGGCCTCGCGGGCCTGCGGCCAAGGGTAGAGCAGGCGGCCCTTTGAGAACAGGGCCGTCTCAGGCGAATTCAGGTACTTGGGCTCGCCGTCGCCCATCACCCGCCCGCCGAAGCCCACCAGCCGGCCCTTGGGGTCGTGGATCGGGAACATCAGGCGGCCGCGGAAGCGGGCGTAAACGCCGCGCTCGTTCTTGGTCACCAGGCCGGCGTCCAGCAGGTCCTGCTCGGTGAATCCCTTCTTCATGGCCGCAGCGCCCAGCACACGGCCATCGTTGGGGGCGTAACCCAGCTGGAAGCGCTCGCGGGTGGCGGCATCCAGGCCGCGTTTGCCGGCGTAATCGCGGGCGCCCTGGCCTTCGGCGGCCTCCTCCAAGTTGCGGCGGAACCAAGCAGCGGCCAGCTCCAGCAAGCGGATCTGGGCCTCTTCCAGCTTCTTGCGCTCGGCCGCGGCTTGGCGGCCCGGCTCATCACTGCCGTCCTCAGGCAAGGCGATGCCCGCCCGCTCAGCCAGCCATTTCAGGGCCTCGCCAAAGCCCGTCTTCTGCATCTTTTGGACGAAGGCGAAAACGTCGCCACCCTCGCCGCAACCGAAGCAATGGTAGATCTGCTTGGCCGGGTGCACGTTGAAGCTGGGGGACTTCTCGTTATGGAACGGGCACAGGCCCTTCCAATTGGCGCCCGCCTTCTTCAACGGCACCCATTGCTGCACCACTTGGACGATGTCGCTGGCCTGGCGGACCTGGTCGATGATCTCAGGTGAGAGGGCCATCCGTCCGCCTACGGGTACAGGGGTGTTGAGGTCATCCCTCAGCTTCGGGTGCCAGGGCCTGGCGCAGCTCCATTTCAAAGCGCCAGTCATCCAAGCGCTTGCGGGGCGGCTTGTGGTCCAGGTGCACTCCGCCGCGCTTCAGCTTCTCCGACAGGGCCCGCCATTCCAGGCGCTGCATCATGTCGTCCTGGCGGTACCAAAAGCCGCGCGGGCTGAGCACCGCCGCCCCTTTGGCCACGCAGACGCTGGCCAGGCCCAAGTCACCGGTGACCACCAAGTCACCGGCTTCCGCCATGTTCATCACCACCATGTCGGCGGCCTGCGAAGCGGCATCGGCCAGGTGGACCGTCAGCCTCAGCCCGGGTTCAGGCCAAGGGGGGCGCTGGCTGGGGTTGTGCACCCATACCAGCTCCACATCATGCTCCATGGCGATGACGATGAGCGCGTCACGCTGCCCGCTCGAATCGCCGTCCACCAGGATGCGCATCTATCCCAGCTTGGCCTTCACGACCCGGTTCACCAGGCCGCCATCGGCCTTGCCCTTCACCTTGGGCATGAGGGCGCCCATCACCTTGCCCATGTCCTTGGGGCCAACGGCGCCGGTCAGGGCCACGGCCTCGTCCACCAGTTTGGCGATCGCGGTTTCGTCCAGTTGGGCGGGCAGGAACTTCGACAGCACCTCCACCTGGGCTTCTTCTGTCGCCACAAGATCCTGGCGGCCGCCGGTCTTGAACTGCTCGATGCTGTCACGGCGCTGCTTGATGGCCTTCTGGATCACCGCATGCACGTCCTCGTCCGCGAGCTCCTTGCCCGCGTCGATCTCGGCCAATTTAACGGCGCTTTTAATGGCTCTCACCGCATCCAGCGCCACGCTATCCTTGGCCTTCATGGCGGCCTTCAACGCGCCATCAAGTTCCTGCTTCACAGGCATGATTCTTGCCCCTTTTTTGCGCTTATAAAGCGCGCAAGGCGGGGACCCAAGGGGTCCCCGCCTCTCGCTCTTTTCCTGCCTTGGCGGCCCGGAGGGCCGCCTTTTTTCTTAGTAAGCGCGGGCCTTGCGGCGGGCGTGCTTGCGTGCCGCCAAGCTCTTCAGCTTGCGACGAACGCTGGGCTTCTCATAGTGTTCCCGCTTGCGCATCTCGCCGGTGATGCCGGACAGCTCCACCTTCTTCTTGAATTGGCGCAGCGCGGCTTCAAACGGCTTGTTCGGATCGACCTTGATCTCGACCATGAAATGATCACCTTCCTCTCAACCTTGCTCTTGGCAAGGGGGCGTTCTTAGGTGCAAAGGGAAGAAACTTTAGCGAAGCCCGGGGATCGCGTCAACGCGGGACTAGGCTGAATTTTCCTTTATTCATAAGTATTTTTATGTTTCAGCCCATTTCTCCCAGGGTCCGGCCACCCAGCAGATGCAGGTGCAGGTGAAAGACCGTTTGGCCAGCGTGGGCTCCGCTGTTGATGACAAGGCGGTAACCATCGGGTTCCAAGCCTTCTTTTGCCGCTAGGCGGGCCGCGACGGCCACCAAGTGCCCGGCCAATGCCTCCCGCTGGGGCGTCACTTCCGAGGCCCCGCTGAAGTGCTCCCTGGGCAGCACCAGGATGTGGGTCGGCGCCTTGGGCTCGATGTCGCGAATGGCCACGCAGCGCTCGTCCTCGTGCAGCTTGGCCGCAGGGATCTGGCCACCGGCGATCTTGCAGAAAAGGCAATCAGCCACGGCCCTTTACGCCTCTTCGATCTCGCGGGCCGGGCTCACCAGGTCCAGCACCCAGCTCTTCATCTTGCCGCCCACCTTCTGCCAGTAGCTGCGCTTCAGCTTCTCCAGGAACTCGTCCAAGCCTTCTTCTTTGACCAGGGCGATGGCCACGCCGCCAAACCCGCCGCCCGTCAGGCGGGCGCCCAGGCAGGCGGGGTCGGCCTGGGCATGGCCCACCAAGGAGTCCAGCTCCTCGGTGCTGACCTGCATGAGCCGGCTCAGTGAGCGATGGCTCTTGTTCATCAGCTCGCCGAAGAGGATGGCGTCACTGGCCAGCAGGGCCTCGCGGGCCTTCAGCACCCGGTCATTCTCGTAGACCACATGCTCGGCGCGCGCGCTGAGCATGTTGGGCAGGACCTTCTTGTAGCGCTCGAAAGCCAGCACCTTAACGTCGCGCAAGGCATTGTAGGTGGCGTTCTTGGTCTTGAGCAGCCTCAAAGCCTCGCGCACCTCTTCCTGGCGCTTGGCGTAGTCGCCCGTCTTCAGGCTGCGGGACACCCCACTGTCGAGCACCACCATCAGCGCGCCATCCAGCGCCAAGGGGATCTGTTCGACGTCCAGGCTGCGGGCATCCATGTACAGCGCGTTGCCTTGGCCCGCCTCCATGACGCATAAAGGCTCTAGGATGCCGCTATGCACGTGCATGAATTGGTTCTCGGCCCGCTGCAGCACCTTGGCCATCACGCTGGGCTCCAGCTGGAAGCCCTCCACGCTGGCGGCGGCCAGAGCCACCGCGGCGGCCAGGGCCGTGGAGCTGGCGAGGCCCGAGCCCTGCGGGATCTTGCCCTCGATGAGCACGTTCAAGCCTTCCAGCTTCTGGCCAGCCGTCTCCAAAGCCCACATCACAGCCTTGGGATAGTTGGCCCAGCCGTCGCCGGGAACGTAGCGGAGGTTATGGATGGGGACTTGGATGCGCTCTTCGACCTCGCTGGCGTACATGCCCAGCATGCCGTCACCGCGACGCTGGGCCACCACCGTGATCTCCTGGGGGAAATTCACGGCTAAGCCGAAGCCATCGCTGTAGTCGGTATGGTCGCCCATCAAGCTGACCCGGCCGGGAGCCTTGGTGACGGACACATGGCGACCCTGATCGCCGAAGACTTGGAAGAATCTCTGCTTGAGGCGTTCGATTTTGGGATCCATGCGTCCTTTGGCCTTGGCTTGCCCGCCTGACAGCGGGCGCGGCCGGGAACGGCGGCGCATGGATGACAGGCGGGGGTTACAAAAATCGGGTGCCCATTGTGCTACTGACGGCGCGCCGGCGAAAGGGTGAAATTGGCGCTCAGTCCTTGGGGCTGGCCTCATCGTCCTTGGCGCGCAGCTCCTTGGCCTTGGCGCGGGCCTGGCGGGCATCATCCGGTTTGCCCAAGGCGTCCAGGCAGCGCGCCCGCGCTTCCCAGCGGGCCGGATCGAACGCGTCAATGGTGGCGGTGAATCCGCAGGGATCCCCGCTGGAGGAGGCTGGCCTGTTCACCGAGTCTTCGGCGGGGATCTGCGGGTTGGCCTTCTCCGCAGCGTCATCGGTGGCCGCCGTGGCGGCCATTTTTTCGGCGCCCCGCTCGGCCGCCGTCTTGGCAGGCGGCTGGGGCCACGCCTTGCCGTCGGCATCCTCGTCGGCATCCTCATCGCGCCGCATGCGCCGCTTCCCCTTGGCCCTGCCCCTGCCTGGCGACAGGTGCCAATCCAACGCCACGGCCAGGGTGTCGGCCATGACGTCGCCATAGTCCGCCAGGTTCAACCTGCGGCTGACGCTCATGTTCAGCGACAACTGCTCCCGCAGATCCAGGCTGAGGCCCGCGTTGCCTTCGATGAAATCCTTGTCCAGGCTGTGGCCCACCGATGCCGCCACAAAGGGCGAGAGGGGCCCCACCTTGGTCCCCAGGGCCAAGCCGATATGCCGCGTCGGCATCAGGTCGCCGCCGGCCTCCAGGGTCAGGAAAGGCCCATGCTGCCAACCGTAGCCCAGCAGCTGGGCGCGGATGTCGATATAGGGGATGAACATGGGGGTGGCGAAGCCATACACGGTCTCAATGCCGCTGCTGCCCAAACTTGACCTGAAATAGGTCGAGCCTTCGTTCTGACCGGCGATGCTGGACTTGTCATTGACGCCCCAATGCACGCCCCAGCTCACCGCATCGGGCTCCAGGATCTGCGCCGCCAAGGGCAGGCGCTGCTGCTGAGGCGGCGCCGGGATGGGCTTGGTGCAGTCATCTTGAAAGCAGGCGGACGACGGCCCCGCCACAGCCCATAGCAGCGCGGCGCCGATCAGGGCCTTGAAGCAAGCGGGGATGCTGGGCATGGAGGGCTCCGACTGGGTCAATTGGCGCTATGGCGCAGGCGTTCCAGCTCCACCCCGGCCAGGCTCGTCTCCTGACGGATGCGGGTGAAGACCTTCTCGGGGATGGTGAGGAATGCCTTGACCACGCTGGGGTCGAAATGGGTCCCCACACAGGCCTCGATCTCGATCTGGGCCTCATGGAACGTGCGTGCTTCCTTGTAATAACGCTGGCTGGTGATGGCATCCAGCGCGTCAGCCACGGCGAAGATGCGCGCGGCGATGGGGATGGCGTCGCCGTCCAAGGCTTGGGGATAGCCCGTGCCGTCCCAACGCTCGTGGTGGCAATAGACCACCGCCATGGCCGGCCGCAGGAAGGCGATGCCTTCCAAGAAAGTCCGGCCGATGGCCGGATGCTTGCGCATCTCCAGCCATTCGTCCGCGTCAAGCTTGCCGGCCTTGCGCAGGACCGCATCCGGCACGCCGATCTTGCCGATGTCGTGCAATAAGGCGCCCTGCCTCAGCTGCTCCAGCAGTTCGGGCTTCAAGCGCAGCCGTTCGGCGATGGCCAGGCTGTAGCGGGTCACCCGCATGGAATGCCCGGCGGTCTCGTTGTCGCGCACGTCCAGCGCGGTGACCAGGGCCTGCAACGTGCTCCAATAGCTCTGCTCCTCGCGCTCCCGGCTGTCCTGCATGCGCCGCACCAGCGACTGGAACGTGTATTCCACCACGCTCATGTCCCGGTCCTCGGGATGCAGGTCGATCTTCATGTCAAAATCACCGGTGCTCTGCATCAAGCGCATGACATCGACGAAGGCACGCAGGGGTTTGGTGATCTGCTGGGTGATGAGCCAGCCGCTGAAGGCCGCCAGCAGCAGCCCGGCCAAGGCCGCCAGGATGATCGTGCCAAGATGGTTCAACAGCTCGCGCCGCAGCGCCGACGTGTTGCGCTCCAGTTTCAGCAGGTAGACCTCGTTGACGTCCTTCTGCTTGAGCGGCGCATAGGCCACCAGCCAGTCCGACTCCTCGTCGGCGCCATCCTGCACCACCGCCTCGCGGCGGGCCACGCAACGGTACACCGCGTCCTCCACCACCAAGCTGCGGCCGATGCCGTCGTCGCTGTCGGTCTGGGCCACCAGGCTCATGGTGGAACGGTCGCGGTCGAAGCGCACGACGGCCATGCGCGCCCAACGGCCTTCGCGCTCGAAATGGTTGCTGCGATAGATCTCGCGCAGCTCAGCCTTCAAACGGTGATACGCGGCCTTGTTGCGGTCCGCCGGCGTCCGCACCCCATCCAAACCCTCGACGTGGGCCCCCACGGCGGCGGTAGCCGCGGTCTGCTGCAGGCTCTCGGCCGCGTCCGCCCAGGTCCGGTCATGCAGGCCCTGGTAGATCAGCCAACCCGCCAGGGTCAGGCTGAACACGACGCTCAGCAGCAGCAAGCCCAGGATCTTGCTGCTGAGGGAGATGCTGCGTGAGCGCATTCGACGAAAGGCCTTTTCCCACATCCTATTTGGCCCCGAATTTCTTGCGGAGGTTCTCAAGGTAGGCGGCTTTGGCCGCCTCGTCCACGGCGACCGGCAAGGGCGCCGGGGCCGCCAAGGCCGGCCTCTCGTCGCCCCGACCGAACGGGTGCAAGACCTCATCGATACGCTTCAACAGGTCCTCCACCTTGAAGGGCTTCGTCAGGTAGCTGTCGGCCCCGTGGCCCAGGCCCAGGCTGCGGCTGTCCTCGTCCGCGTTCGCGGTCAAGAAGACCAGGCGCGTGTCCTTCAGGCGCTCATCATATTTTATCTCGATGCTGGCCAGGTGCCCGTCCATCACCGGCATCCGCACATCCATGATCACCAGGGCGGGGCGCCAGGCTTTGCATTTCTCGACGCCGTCCTTGCCGTTCTCCGCCGTCTGGACCTGGTAACCCTCGCTCTCCAGGGAGGCCTGCAGGGCTTGGCGGATATGCAGCTCGTCATCGACGACCAGGATCTTCTCTTTAGCCACGGCTTCCCTCGTCCTTCGGCTCAATGCTCAAGGCGCCAAGCCGCCTACTTGTCCTCAGCGGTCTCCACCAGGACCTCTTCCAGCGTGGTCAGTCCTCGTTTCCAGTCGTCCAGGGCCACCATGCGCATGGTGCGCATGCCCGAGGCGATGGCCACGGCCTTCAATTGCTTCAAGTCCTTGTTGTCGAAAATGGCCTTGCGCACCTGGGCGTTGATCCGCAGGACCTCGTGCACGGCCACGCGCCCCTTGAAGCCGCTGCCGTTGCAGACGGTGCAGCCTCGGCCCTTGCGGAAAGCCCCGTTCGCCAGGAATTCAGGCCCCAAATGGGCCTCGACCAGCTCCTCGGGCGTCGGGGTGTAGGGCTCGGCGCAATCCTTGCAGATGCGGCGCAGCAGCTTTTGGGCGCATACGATCAGCACGGCCGTGCCCACATACATGGAGTCGATGCCCATGTCCACCATGCGGATGATGGTGGCCGGGGCATCGTTGGTGTGCAGGGTGCTGATGACCAAGTGGCCCGTCAACGCGGCCTTGACCGCGATGTCGGCGGTCTCCTTGTCTCGGATCTCACCCACCATGATCACATCGGGATCCTGGCGCAGGAAGCTTTTGAGCACCGTGGCGAAGGTGAGGCCCTGGATGGGGTTGACCTGGCTTTGGATGATGTGGGGCAGCCGGTATTCGACGGGGTCCTCGGCGGTCATGATGTTCATGACCGGGTCGTTGATCGCCGTCAGCACCGAGTACAGCGTGGTGGTCTTGCCCGAACCGGTGGGCCCCGTCACAAGGATCATGCCGTAGGGTGCCAAATAGGCGTCCTCGAACGCCTTCAGCTGCTCCTCGGTGAAGTTCATGTTCTTCAGGTCCAGCTTCTGGGTGCCCTGGTCGATGACGCGCATGACGATGTTCTCGCCCCAGATGCTGGGCAAGCTGCTGACCCGCAAGTCCACGCTGCGGCCGCGGAACTTGTACTTGATGCGCCCATCCTGCGGCTTGCGCCGCTCCATCGGGTCCAACCGGCTCATGATCTTGAAGCGGCTGGCGATGGCCCGCTTGAATTTCGGGGGCGGGGCGGGGTACTCGCGCAGCACGCCGTCGATGCGGTAGCGCAGGACGATCTTCTTCTCCCAGCAGTTGAAATGGATGTCGCTGGCGCCCTTGGTCACAGCCTCATCCAGGATGTAATTGCACATCTTGATGACCGGGCCCTCGTCGCCGATGGTGCCGCTGTCGTCGTCGTCGTCCTCGCCCAGGCGCTTCACCACTTCGACGTCGTTCTCGCCCCCGGCCATGGCCTTGAGCATGGCGTCTTCCTGCTCGGTCTCCAGCTCCTTCAGGGTCTCTTCCAGGCCTTTGCCGGCGGCGACCTGCGGCTTGTAGTGGCGGTCGATCAGGTCCTTCAGCTCGGACTCGGGGCAGATCGCCACCTCGAACACGGTGCCTTGCGGGACCACCATGTCATAGTCCAGGTGCAACAGGGCCGGGTTCTCCGGGCTGGCGGTCACCACCAGGATGACCCCGGGCTTGGGCCGGGAGATGGGGAAGACCATCAGGCGCCTTGCCACGGCCTCCGGGCATACCCTCAGCAGGTCCGCCGGCACGACGACCTCGTGCACATCGGCCACCTGCATGCCGTGCTGGATGGCCAAGAATTGGTAAAGCGCCTCCTCGGTCAGGAAGTTCAAGTCCACCAGCGTGGAGCCCAGCGAGCGGCTGGTCTCCTTCTGCTTGTCCAAGGCCTGCTGCAGCTGTTCAGGCGTGATGATGCCCTCTTCAACCAGCACTTCGCCAAGGCGTCGAGTCTTGCCAGGTCCCGCCATGCCTATTCCGCCGCCGTCACTGCCAACACCTCATCGGCTGTGGTCACGCCCATCTTCCATTTCTTCACCGCCAGCATGCGCAAGGTCCACATGCCCTCGGCGATGCAGACATCCGTGAGGTCATTAAGGTCGTCACCGCGGTAAATGGCCTCCTCCACCTTGGGCGTCATGCGCATGATCTCGTAAAGGGCCACGCGGCCCTTGTAGCCCGTGCCGCCGCAGGTGGCGCAGCCCTTGCCGCGGTGGCAATTGTGGCCCGCGATGTCCTCGCGGGCGATGCGCAGCTTGGTCAGCTCGTCCTCGTCCGGCTCATAGGCCTCGGTGCAGTCCTTACAGACGCGGCGCACCAGGCGCTGCGCCACCACGCATAGCAGCGAGCTGCCCACATACATGCGGTCGACGCCCATGTCCACCAGGCGCATGACGGTGGCTGGCGCGTTATTGGTGTGCAGGGTGCTGAGCACCAGGTGCCCGGTCAAGGCGGCCTTGATCGCGATCTCGGCGGTCTCGCCGTCGCGGATCTCGCCCACCATGATCACATTGGGGTCCTGGCGCAGGTTGGCGCGCAGCACGCTGGCGAAGGTCATGCCGCCCTCGGGGTTGGCCTGGCATTGCACCACCCCCGGCAGGTTGTACTCCACCGGGTCCTCGATGGTCATGATGTTCTTGCCCGGGTCGTTCACGGTGCTCAACGCGCTGTAAAGGGTCGTGGTCTTGCCAGAACCGGTGGGCCCCGTATGCAGGACCATGCCGTAGGGCTTCTTGATGCAAGCCATGTAGACGTCCAATTCCTGCTGCTCGAAGCCCAGTTTGTTGAGGTCCAGCTGCAGGTTCTCCTGGTCCAAGATGCGCATCACCACGTTCTCGCCGTAGATCGTCGGCAGCGTGCTGACGCGAAGGTCGATGGTCTTGCCTTGGACCTTGATCTTGATGCGGCCGTCCTGGGGTTTGCGCTTCTCCATGATGTCCATCTTGCCCATGACCTTGAGGCGGGCCACCATGGCGCGGCGGTATTTCGGCGGCGGCGAAGATTGGCTGATCAAGTTGCCGTCGACCCTGAGGCGCACCACCATGTTCTTCTCGAACGGGTTCATGTGGATGTCGCTGGCCCGCTTGGCCACGGCGCTGCTGATGATGCTGTTGACCAGCCGGATCACGGGGGCGTCGTCCGACTTGTTCTCGTCGTATTCGTCGTCGCTGCCGCCGCTCTCGACCTCGCCCTCGCCCTCGCCCAAGGCGTCCGGGTTGAGGACCTTGTCGGCCTCGACGATGTCCTGCATGCTGTCGAATTTCGCGTCATTCCCTGCGGATTCGGCGGCATTGGAGGCGCTCGCCGCCGGCGCGCCGCTGGGGTAATACCTGTCCAGCAGCGTGCGGACGGCCGACTCGGTGGCCACGCAGAAGCGCACCTCCATGGTCTTAGGCAGCAGCAGGTCGTCGTGCAGGGTGATGAAGCGGGGATCGGTCGGGTCCGGGCTTAGGAAGGTGAAGGAGGCGTCATCGCGTTTCCAAGGGGCGATGCCGTATTTGTTGGCCAAGGCCGCAGGGATCTGGCGCACCATTTCAGGCGCCAAGTCAGCGGCCTCCACGAACTCCATGCCAAGTTGGACTGCCAGAAAATAGTACAGAGCCTCCTCGGTGAGGAAGCCCAAGCTGACCAAGGTCGAACCGAGCTTGCCCCCGTCACGCTTCTGCGCGGCCAGGGCCTCGTCCAGCTGTTGCTGGTCGACCATGCCTTCTTCGATGAGCAGCTTGCCCAACTGCTTCATGCGTCGATGCCGTTAAGGGGGTGTCGGATGGGTCA
>Ga0302320_10008100_pt1 | contig 22940 bp, 24 predicted proteins | sample Bog_T0_3_FD_202130 | JGI IMG/M metagenome (GOLD analysis project Ga0302320, IMG submission 202130) | Peat permafrost microbial communities from Stordalen Mire near Abisko, Sweden - Bog_T0_3 | ecosystem: Environmental > Terrestrial > Soil > Wetlands > Peat | place: Sweden: Abisko, Stordalen Mire... | reverse complement strand
ATCCAGAATCTCGCAGATGCTGCCATATCCATCCGAGGACGAGCAGGAGCTTGTATGAGTAACATCGCCCAGGACCCGGCTACCAGCCTGATCCAGCATCTCGCCGAGGCCGCCTCCAGCGTACTTTCCCAGATCGCCGGCGTCGCCCTGCAGGCGCAGTCAGCCTCACTCGATGCTGCCACCGAAGCCGCAACGCTGATCCGCATCGAGATCAGCGGAGCACTCGAGGGCATTTGCGAACTTGCACTCTCGGCGCCTATGACCGCGCAGTTCGCCGCCCTGCTCATGGGCGAGCCTCCGGAGCCGCAAGCCGAGATCAGCAACGACACGCGCGAGGCCGCGGTCGAACTCGTCCAGCAAATCTGCGGCAATGCCGCCGACCGCCTTCGCTGTGCCTTTGGACCTCTGGAACTCAAGCCTCGCGTCGCCGAGCGTGACCCGGTGAGCGGCGAGCGCCGGCGCATCTTCCTTCCACGCGACGGCGACGGGCTCGAGTTCGAACTCCACATTCTGCGCCTCGCCGCCGTGGTCAAGCCCGGCGCCGCCGCGCCGCCAACACCCGAACCCGTTGCGCAGACGGCCGGGAAAACCGCTGTCCCAGCCACCCCGGCCGCGGCCCAGTCGAGCAACCGCAATCTCGATCTTCTTCTGGATATTGAACTCGGCGTCACCCTGCGATTCGGCAGCCGGCAAATGCTGCTCAAAGACATTCTTGAACTCTGTTCCGGCTCCGTCGTCGAACTGGACCGCCGCGTCGAGGCGCCGGTCGATCTTCTCATTGACGGACGCCTCATCGCCCAGGGCGAGGTGGTCATCGTCGAAGGCAACTACGGCCTTCGCATTCTACAGGTCGCAACCCAGGGCGAAAAAATCGCCTGCCTATCGTAGTCGCCAGGAGAAAGTCATGTACCGGCTTCCCGAGAAAAAGTGGAAACAGCCCTTCGCATGGAAGCAACTCGTTCCTCATTGTTCTCACCCGGACTGCCGCACTGGCTCAAGCTGGACCGGCGTTTTGCACCGCACTGCGGGTTTCTGGTTCAACGAGCAGGACTGGTTCTGCAGCCCACGGTGTCTGGAGGAGTCACTCGAGGATCAACTGCTGGACTGTTTCCTGGAGGATCGCCGCCCCGCCCCCATTCGCACCACCATGCCCATGGGTCTCATGATGCTGGCCCGTGGCGTGATCTCCGATCCGCAATTGCGCGATGCCATCCAACTGCAGCGCACATCCGGCGAAAGGATCGGCGCCTGCCTGCAGCGGTTGGGTTCGATCACCTATGAAGACATCGCGTCGGTCGTCGCCACGCAGTGGGGATGCCCGGTCTTTCCCGCCGAAAGCGTGCAGCCTGCCTGCTCCATGCTGATTCCCTTCAGTCTCATCGAGCGTTACCGCATGTCGCCCGTGCACCTGGTCAGCCAGGGGCGCCGCCTCTTCGTAGGCTTTTGCGAAAAGGTCAACCACAGCGCGCTCATCTCCATCGAACACATGCTCGGCTGCGATACTGAAGCCTGCATCATTCCGGAGCCCAAGCTCCTCCAGATCTTTGACTATCGCAAACGCGACACCACCGGCGAAGCTGCGGTCAGCCGTCCCAAGACCGCCGCTGAAACCGCCCGCATGATTCTGAGCTACGCACAGCAGACCGCTGCCGGAGCCATCCGTCTCCGCGCGGTGGAAGGAAACATCTGGGTTCGCTTCCTTTCTCAGCGCTCGCACCTTGACCTGGTTTTCGAGGTCGCGACCCTCTGAAGACAGTTCTCCTAAAGTGTGGCACGACCTCGGCCGATAAATGCAATTGAGCAGCAGCTATGAAAACTCCACAGCGAACTTCGAGTTGCAGGGTTATCTCCATCGCATCGGCGCGGCCGAACATGGCGCCGCCAGCGCAAACGATGTTATTCCTCATTCGAGGCCATGGCGCCATGAATCTCGCCAAGTTGGCCGACTACTTCCGAGCCAATCGCTATCTATGCCATCTCGTGACTGAAACCGCCTGTGAAGAGTTCGGATGCCCCTGGCTCAGCGTCGAAGACGCCGTCGTACTGCTGGGCGGAAAACGCCTCTGCGCACTTCTATCCAAACCGAACCGCAGTGGCCGCGGCGCTGCCCAGATTGGCCGCAGCCTTCGCGGCAAAAGCATCGCTCCTGTGGCGAATCTCCGCCAGTTGGAGACGGTCCAAGGAGAACCCAAATGAGCCAGATCAGGGCCCTTATCGTGGACGATTCCTCCGTCATGCGCAAAATCGTCGAGCGTTCGCTGCGTCAGGCCGGACTCGACCTATGCAAGGTGATGGAGGCCGGAAATGGCGCCGAAGCTCTCGGAATTCTCGACACCAATCCAGTCGACCTCATACTCAGCGACATCAATATGCCGGTCATGGACGGCCTCGAATTCGTACGTCAACTGCAGACTGTGGAAAAGCTCCGTGGTGTCCCGGTGGTCATGATCACGACCGAGGGCAGCGAGTCCAACGTCGTGCAGGCGCTCTCGCTTGGGGCCAAAGGATACATCCGTAAGCCATTCACTCCGGATCAAGTCAAGGAGCACGTTCTGCCCGTGCTAGGACTCTGAAAATGACTCCATTCTCTGAAACTTCACTCCCCGCAGTTGTCTTCGATCGCACCACCTGGACACCGCTTCTGGAACTGTCCGCCCGCGAGGTGTTCGAGATCATGTTGTCCACCAGGCTCAGCGCCTTTGGCGATTCGGCCGATTGCAACGACGGGGAATTTACCGCCCTGGTCGGTCTCGCCGGCAGTCTGTGTGGCGTCCTCAGGATTCGCTGTAACGACCAGGCCGCTCGTACGATGGCCAGCAAGATGCTGGGCATGCCCCCGGAAGAGGTCGACAACGACAGCTGGGATGCACTCGGCGAGATCGCAAACATGATCGCCGGCAACTTCAAGGGCAAGCTCAGCGGGGTCGGCAATCACTGCATGTTGTCAGTCCCCACCATCATCGTAGGCAGCGACTACGAGACCCGTTCCCTAGGTGGCGGCAATATGATAGAGGTTGTCTTCGAATTCGAGGGCAAACCCTTGTGGGTAACCTTGGAATTGCACGAATAAAACAACTGGGCCGCCGCACTTCCCCCGTCCCCACGGTTGCTCCCGTAGCCGGGTTCCAACTTTAGGGGCGGCCCGGGCCGTTTGAGAACCCAGCGAAGACTGCGCATGACCGGCCGCGGGCTCGCCTTCGTCATCGCTGCTCCCGGGCATTCAGCTACCTCTTTCCTAAGAATCCTCCAATTACCATGGCCCTCCGCTTGCTCTCCAATGCAGCGGAGTCTGACATGAACAATGGGATCTACGCGGCCAGCACCGGTCTTCTTGCAAGAACGCAGGAACTCGACCTAGCGGCTAACAATCTCGCCAACGCCAACACCACCGGGTTTCGCGGCTCGCACGTCAGCTTCAAAACTCAGATGATGAACGCCTCGGCGGATGCATCCACGCGCACCGTGAGTTCTTTTGGAGTACTCGGCTCGCCCCGCACCGATTTTTCGCAAGGCTCCATGCAGCAGACGGGCAATTCGCTCGACCTCGCGCTGGAAGGGAGTGGGTTCTTCGCCGTCCAATCTCCCACCGGTGTCCAGTACTCCCGCAACGGCAACTTCCATCTCACGCGGGATGGCTCCCTAGTCACCGCGCAGGGCTTTCCGGTGCTCGGGGACAAAGGTCCCATCCTCCTGCCCGGGGGCAACGTGGAAATCAGCTCGACCGGAGTCATTTCGGTCAACGGCGACGTCGCCGGACAATTGCAGCTCAGCGAATTTGATCCCGACGTTCCTCTTACGTCCCTCGGCGACGCCTACTTCTCCGCGCCCTCGGCTGCCGCAAAGCCGGCTGGCAATCTCACGGTTCTCCAGGGATCGCTCGAGAGCTCCAACGTGAATCCCGTCGAGAGCGCCGTTGGCTTGATCGAAATTCAACGCAACGCGGAGATGATGCAGCGTGCGCTCACAACATTTCACAATGAGTTCAACAAGACCGCAGCCGAAGAGCTTCCCAGGGTTTAGGAGTTGCCATGTTTCGTTCGCTCTACACCGCCGCCAGCGGCATGACCGCGCAACAGACCAATCTGGATAACGTTGCCAATAATCTGTCCAACGCCAACACGGCTGGATTCCGAAAGCGCCGGGTTCAGTTTCAGGATCTCATATACCAGAACATGGTTACTCCCGGTGCCGCCGCCACGCAGCAAACCGTTTCCGCCGGCCTGCAGATTGGACTCGGCACCCGTGCCGCCGCCACGGAAATTCTGCAGTCACAGGGTGACTTTCAGCAGACCGGAAATTCGCTCGACTTCGCTATTCAAGGTCTCGGATATTTTCAGGTCCTGACACCGTCCGGACAGATCGCCTACACCCGCAGCGGCAGTTTTCATCTCGACTCGTCAGGCAACATTGTCACCTCCGACGGCGATGCGCTGCAGCCCGCAATCACAATTCCTGCCGATGCCACGGCCATCACCGTCGGCTCTGACGGAACCGTCTCCGTTACTCAGCCCAATCAGACCCAGTCGCAGCAGATTGGTCAGATTCAGCTCGCCACTTTCCCCAATCCCGGCGGCTTGAACAGCATCGGTGCCAATCTCCTGCTACCAACCAGTTCCTCAGGCGACCCGATTGTCGGCAATCCCGGCGGCCCGGAGGGCCTAGGCACCCTCGTCCAAGGCTCACTGGAGCAATCCAATGTCAACACTGTCGAGGAGTTTATCCAGATGATCCTCGCCCAGCGTTCCTACGAGGCCAACTCGCAGGTCGCCAAGGCCGCCGACCAGATGTTCCAGGAAGTCAATCAGCTCGGAAAATGACTATGCGGAAGCATTTCTTATCTTCGAAGGTTTTCTGTACGCTCGTTCTGCTGGGTTCTGCGGCCACTGCCCCGGCCGCGGCGACCGAGCGCCGCGAAGCCGTGGCATTGTGGCTATCCCAGCAACTCCACCGTCCGGTCGAAGCATCTCAGATTCTGCTCTCCCCCGAGACTACCGCGCTCGAAGGCTGCACCATCGCCCGGTATCGGCCTGTGCCCATCGGAGGAACCGCGCTTTCTCTGCGCTGTCCGGCACATGCCTTGCCGCAACTTCTGTTGCTCAATTTTTCCGTTCAGGCCGCCGGCGCTGATCCCCCGGCCTCCCGGCGCGCCGCGCTGCCGCCGAATTTGCAGCGAAAGATTTCGCCCATCGTACGTGCCGGAGCTGCTCTCCAAGCCGACTGGCGCACCGACGCCTTGCACGCCGAACTCCCCGTGGTTGCCCTTGACTCGGGAGCGGCCGGTGCCGAGATCCGTGTCCGCATCGCCAGCACCAACCGGATCATGCGCGCCCGCATCCTCACCGCCCACACTGTCACCATCATCGTCGCTGGAGCCTGACGCGGAGCATCTTATGAATCGAAAGCCATCCCAGACCGCCGTCCTAGCTATCGCGCTCCTGCTGCTGTCCACCACCGCGGTGGCCGGAAAAAAATTGAATGCGGATAAGTTGCCAGACCCACTGGACCAGTACCTGAAGCAGGTCACCGCTAATTCCCGGGTGCCAATCACCTCCAATAGCGGCAGCCTGTTCACCGCCGGCGGTCTGCTGGCTGATCCTTGTTCGGACATCAAGGCCCACGCCGTGGGCGATACCATCTCCGTCCAGATCATGGAGTCGACTGCCATCACGCAGAGTGGCAGCGTTGCAACCCAGCGCGACTTCACGCACTCCAGCGGCGTCACTGCCGTGGGAGGCCAGTCACCCGGTTTCCTCAATCCGTTGCTTGCCGCCAACTCCAGCACCAAACTCACCGGAAGCGGCGCCACCGACTCCAAGAGTTCGCTCAACACTACGCTCACCGCTTTGGTCGTTTCCGTATTACCTAACGGTTCGCTGGTCGTCGAAGCTCGCCGCCAGGTGATGGCCAATCAGCAGCATGAAAACGTGGTCCTGCGCGGCGTCGTGCGCCCGGCCGACATTTCCTCCACCAATTCCGTCTACTCCTATCAGCTCTTCGACCTCCAACTCGAGGTGAAGGGCAAGGGTGTCATCAGCGACTCGGTCCGTCAGCCCAACATCGTCATGCGCACTTTATTGAAGTTCATTGGATTCTAAACAGGACAGTTTATCCAGAGGATAGGCTTGCAACCAGGAGACCGAAGCAATGGGTTTAGCGAAATGAAGATGCTCTGCACAGCTCTGTTGCTCGCCGCCTCAACCCTGGCGGGAGTCGCCGCCGACTCGCCACCTTCCTCGCGTCTGGTGCGGATCCGCGAGATCACCACCGTCGAAGGAGTGCGTGAGAACTCTCTCATGGGCTTTGGCCTTGTCGTTGGCCTGCGCGGCTCCGGAGATCAGACCAAACAAACCATCTTCACCACCCAGATGCTCTCCAATCTCCTGCTGCGCATGGGCCTGCAGATTTCCCCCGCCAGCATGACGGTTAAAAACGTAGCCGCCGTTCTGGTGACTTCGTCCCTTCCGGCTTTCACCCGCGCAGGAACGCAGATGGACGTCGTTGTCTCTTCCATTGGAGACGCCAAGTCACTCGAGGGCGGCACCCTCCTGCTGACCCCTATGCGCGGCGAAGACGGACAGATCTATGCTACGGCGCAGGGTCCACTCTCCATCGGCGGATATAGCGCGGGAGGCGGAGGGGTCACCAAGCAGCTCAACCACCCCACCGTCGGACGGATCGCCAACGGTGCCGTGGCGGAGCGCGACGTCGCCCCCGATCTGCACAATCTCGCATCGCTCTCCTTGTTCCTGCGCGAGGCGGACTTCACCAACGCCCAGCGCATCGCGCAGCGCGTTAATGTGGAGTTCGGACATCCCATCGCCAACGCCACCGACAGCCGCCGCATTGAGATTTCCAGCCGCGGACAAGACGTTCCCGCCATGCTAGCCCGCATCCAATCATTGCCCGTGGAGATCATTTCGCCCACGCGCGTTGTCATCAATGAAAAAACCGGGACCATTGTCATGGGGCGCGATGCCCGTCTCAGCGCCGCCTCCATTCTGCAGGGTTCCCTATCGATCGAAATCGCCACCACCTTCGAAGTCTCCCAGCCCAATCCACTTAGTAAAACTGGCGAAACAACCGTAGTACCGCAGACCGCGGTAAATACCCGAGAAGGGCCGACCAAGCGCATCGAGCTCAACGAAGGAGCCACCGTCGAACAGTTAGTCGATGGATTGCAGGCCATCGGAGCCAGCGCCCGCGACGTCGTATCTATCTTGCAGGCGCTCAAGGCCGCCGGTGCCCTGCAAGCCGATCTGGAGGTCATGTGAGCACCCCGCATATCATCCCTGCCGCCACCGATCTCCTGCGCGATCCCAAGCAGATCCAGACTCAGTTGCTCGACCAGCGAGCCAGCAGCGGCGCACAGGAGTTCGAGGCAGCGCTGTTTGCGTCCGTACTGGACAAGATGGAGAAGAATCTCTCCATCGGGGACGAACAGAACGACGACGCCGGGCATGACACCTGGGGCGCAATCGGCGTCCGCGCCGTCTCCCAGGCCCTGGCTCAGCGGCACGTTCTCGGAATTGCCAGCATGATCGAACACTCTCTCGGATTGAAGTCTGCCGGCGGCTCTCCCAATATGGAAAATCCGCCCGCGGTAAGTCCGAAGGTAAATAAATAAGGTTTTTCGTTAATGCTACTCAAGTCAACTGGCGAATTGCCGATGAAAACTCTCAGGAAGAGATAAAGGAGCCTTATGAATCTTCAAATTCACAACACGGGCCAGCCCGAAACCGACCCGACTGCCAATATGACGAGCGGCAGTGCCCGAACCAGTGCGGGTTCCGGCTCAACGCATTCCACCAGTTCCTACATCGGCGCGCTCGATGATGCCCAGGACACCGCCTCCATCAGTTCTGCCACCGCCCAACTCTCCGGCGACGCCCCGATCCGCCAGGACCGCGTCGATGCTCTGCGTTCCCAACTGGATACCGGCACCTACACGGTCAACGCCCACGCCGTCGCAACCGCTATGTTCCAGAACCTGTTCCGGAGTTGAGCATGAGCGCGCCTGCAGACCCTCTCTCGGATTCTCCGGCCGGCGCCGCCGAACTCGATGCCCTGTTGTCTGCGATTTCGGATGCCATCGAGGCTCTTGTGGCCTGGAAGATCACGGCCTTTCAGTCGGCGGTCGAGCGCCAGCACGCCATCTGCGACGGCCTCGCCGTCCATCCTGCATGGCGCCAGTTTCCGAGTGCGGCCGCAACCGCGCGCGAGGTTCGCGATCTCAACCGCGTCTATGACCGCCTGCTGCAGCACTCGATACATTGGACGCGCATCATTCAATCCATCCATCAGGCCAACGGCAATCCGTATCCGCGCGGCGCCTCCGTGCACTTCAGGGGCTGATCATGGGACTCACTGCTGACCTCAACGTCTCCATGCAATCGCTGCTGGCCGCCACCGAGTCCATGGACGTGACGACCACGAACATCGCCAACATGAACACTCCGGGCTATGCACGCCGCAGCGTTGTACTCGAAGAGTCTGCCCCCAGCGGTGGAGACGGAAGTACCACTGGGGTGGATGTCAAAGCCATCCAGAGCATACGCGACACCGTGCTGAACCTCAGCATCAATGCGGCCACCTCGCAACAGAACCTGAGCAACGCCGTCTCCAGTACTCTTTCGCCGGTCCAGACCATGTTCTCAGACACGGCTTCCGGATCCATCGGCTCAACCATCGATTCCTTCTTCAGCTCTCTGCAGGAACTCTCGACTTCGCCGGCCGATGGCTCGTTGCGCGCCCAGGTGCTCACGTCCGCCGATAACGTCGCTTCCTCATTTCAGAGCACCGCCTCCGTAATCACCCAGGCGCAGCAACAGGCCGACCGTTCGGTCGTCCAGCAGACCAGTGACGCCAATTCGCTGCTGCAGCAGATTGCCACCACCAACGGCCAGATGAGCACTGCCCAGGCCCTCGGCCAGAGCACCAACTCCGACCAAGATCAGCTCTCCAGTCTTCTCTCCCAGCTCTCGGCCATCGTCGACTACCAGACCGTGAACAGCTCTGACGGTCTCACCCTCACCACCTCCAACGGAACCCCGCTGGTCGTCGGCAACACAGCCTATGCGCTCACGAACGCTCTGAACCCCAACGGCTTCAACGATATCTACGCAGGCGGCACCGACATTACCGGCACCATTCAGGGCGGTACTCTCGGCGGCGAGCTTCAGACCCGCGACCAGACCCTGGCAACCCTGACAACCCAGCTCGATCAGTTCGCCTATCAGTTCGCCCAGGCCGTCAACAACGTCCAGACCGCCGGCTCCGATGGCAACGGAAAGTCCGGCGTCGCCATGTTCAATCCTCCCGACACCACCTCTGGAGATGCCACTGGCGCGGCTTCCTCCATCAGCGTCGCCCTCACGAGCGGCTCCCAGATCGCGGCTGCCGCCAGCGGTGGGGCCTCCGGCGACGACACCAATCTCGCCAAGATGGTCGACTTGCAGAATCAGTCCATTATCAGCGGCGACACGCCAGATGAGGCTTTTTCCAATCTCACGTTCAACATCGGCAGCACCATCTCAGAAGCCAACTCGAACTCCACCGCCACCGGAAACATTCTCGCCCAGTTGCAGAACCAGCAGAGTTCCGTCGAGGGAGTCTCGCTCGACGAGGAGTCATCCAATCTTCTTCTCTACGAACGCTCCTACCAGGCTGCCGCGAAGATCATCTCCACCGTCGATACTTTGATGGGCAACGTGCTCGATATGGGCGTTACCGATCCGGGGTACTAAATCATGAGAGTCAATCCCAACTACGCCTCCGACATGGTCAGCCTGATGGATCAGGCGCAGCAGGCCGAGAATAACGCGGCCCAGGAACTCAGCACTGGCCGCCGCGTCAACTTGCCTTCCGACAATCCTGCCGCCGAAGCCACCATGATCGACGAAAATTCCCAATCCGCAGCTATCGACCAATACACGGCAAGCTCGGATTCGCTCACCGATGTGCTCAACACCGCAAACAGTACATTGGATTCGGTCACAACCCTGCTGCAACGCGCCGTCAGCCTCGGCGTCGAGGGAGCCAACGGCACCAATAACCAGACCGACCTCAACTCCATCGCCGCAGAGGTCTCGGGTATTCAAAGCCAGGTCATCGCACTGGCCAATACGTCCTACGCGGGACACTACCTCTTCGCCGGAACCTCCGCTGGGACCGCCCCCTACGTCGCCGATGCCAGTGACCCTACTCAAATCGACTATGTCGGAAACGACCAGCAGAACCATGTACGGATCGGAACCGGTCTTTCGGTCGCTTCCAACCTGCCGGGCAGCAGCATCTTCTCTCAGTCCGGGACCAATGTCTTCGACGCTCTGCAGTCGCTGGTCACCGCCCTGCAATCCGGTGATTCTTCGAGCATCGCCACCGCAGAATCCAGCGTCAGCGACTCCCTCAACGCCGTCGATACCGCCCAGGTCTTCTACGGCAACACCGTCGACGAACTCACCACCAACGAGACCTACCTCAGCCAGGAGAAGCTCAACATCACAACCTACCAGAACACCTTGGTCGCCTCCGACACCGCGGAGGCGGCCACGGACGTAACCCAGGCCGAGACGGTTCTCAACGCCACCATTGCCGCGGCGGCCCAAATAAATCAGCAAGCAAACTTGCTCACCTATCTTCACTGATCCCCGAGTTCCCCGCGAGAAGGGCGCCTTTGGGGACCGCAGTTCAGGGCCGAAGAAAGAAGGTGAACTTGTTCCATGCAGTCGGGCGGGCGACGAATCGCACCCAGGAGCGGGCCGGGGCGCCAGCAATTCTAGACAGCTCTATCGAAGGTTCGCTTTTCGTGTAGCAAGTCGTCCGTCAATTCCTTATCGCATCTTGCGAGTTCTCGTGTTATTATCGGCCCCATCTCTGCATCCCTGTGCTTTCGCTTCACCGACTATTAAGGAAAAAAGGAGCCCGGCCAATGAATAGCCGCTCAGTAGCCGTACTATTTGTTTTTTTTGCCTCCATTTTCGCTTGTTGTGCTTTCGGACAGACTTTTCGCGGAAGCATCCAGGGAACAGTAACGGACCCATCCGGCGCGGCGATTGTTGGAGCGAAGGTGAAAGTCTTCAGCACTGCAACCGGATTCTCGCGAACCGTGACCACCAACGAACAGGGCGAATATCAGACATCTGAATTGCCGCTGGGCACCTACAGCATCACCATTGAAGTCGAGGGGTTCCGGACCACCACTTTGAACCAGATTCCGGTAAGCGTGGGCTCGCCTGCGCGCGCCGACGCCAAGCTCATCACCGGCCAGGTGAAGGAGTTGGTCGAAGTCAACGCCGAAGTACCCTTGGTGGAGACCACCTCGAACACCACGGGCGGCACCATCGAAGCCGCCCAGATGGCTGAGTTGCCGATCAACGGCCGCGACTTCACCAAGCTGCTGGAATTGGTTCCTGGAACCACGAGCGATCCGGTGGGCTCAACGGAATCGGCTGGCTCCTATGGCCTGTTCAGCCTGAACGGCAACCGTGGACGGTCGAACAACTACCTGCTGGACGGCACGGACATGAACGACGGCTACCGCAACCTGCCGTCGATCAACCAAGCTGGCGTGTGGGGTTGCCCCTCGACAATTCTCCCGGTGGATGCACTGGCCGAGGTTCCGGTCACAGGCAACCCGGAGGCGGAGTTTGGCCGCAGCTCTGGCGCGACCGTCAACATCGTCACCAAGTCCGGCTCCAATAAGATTCACGGCAGTGCGTTTGAATACTTCCGCAATGACGCGCTGGGCGCGCGAAACTACTTCAACAGCACGGTCCTCGGTACAACCCTGCCGAAGAACTCCTTTTCCAACAACCAGTATGGTGGTTCGGCGGGCGGACCAATTGTGAAGGACAGATCATTCTGGTTCGCCGCCTATGAGGGCCAGCGCGAGAACGGCGGCTTGCCGCAGGTGGGCTTCATACCGACCCAGAGTTACATCAACGCATTTGGTTTGGGAAACGTCAATCCGGTGATTTCAAAGCTGCTGGCAAGGAATCCATGGGGGGCGCTGCCAACGCTCGCGGATACGACCATCGACCAGGTTCAGACCACTTTCACCACGCCGTTTGTCAACAACAGCGACAACCTGATCTTCAAGATCGATCAGCACTTGCACCTGTTCAGCTCCGGGGACCTGTTGACCGGGCGCTACTTCTTCAGCCACGGCACGCAGAGCTTCCCGCTGGGCATGCTCAACACCGGAAGCAGCGCGCCGGGGTTCAACACCTCGACGCCGACGCACGTGAACATCGTCTCGCTCTCCTACACCTCGGTTCCAAGATCCAACCTGATCTTCGAGCTGCGTGGCGGCTACAATCGCTTCCTGCAGGACTTCTTCCCGCAGGACATCACCTTCGACCCGACCAGCATCGGACTGAACACGCTGCCGCCTGACGCCATCGCCTCGCGCGATTTTGGTCTGCCGACTATCAGCATCTCGGGCGGCTATAGTCCGATCGGCACAACGGGTAGCGACGCGCGCGGACGCATCGACACTAATTATCAGCTTTTTGGCAACGTATCGCTGAACAAGGGCCGGCACAGTTACAAGGCTGGGTACGAGTGGCGGCGCACGTTCATCAACAGCTTTATTGACAGCGGTCACCGGGGCAAGTTGAGCTTCAATAGCCTGGATGACTTCCTCGCGGGCAACATTCACAGCGGTGGCTCGGCGACCGGCTTGGGCACGCGCTACACGTACCAGAACAACAGCGGTGCTTATATGCAGGATTCCTGGCGCCTAAGCAATCGGATCACGCTTAACTATGGAATCCGCTGGGATTATTTCGGAGTGGTTGGCGCGAAGGACAACGCCTTCGGTCTCTTCGACGTCAAGAGTGCCAGCGTGGTGACGGTGGGAACGCCGGGAGCGCCGAGTTCGCTCTATCCGAAGGACTGGAACAACTTCGCTCCTCGCGTTAGCGTGGTGGACGATCTGATGGGCAACGGGAAGTTGGTGTTGCGCAGCGGAGCGGGCATCTTCTACGATGGCGCCTCGCAGGACTTCTTCGTGGGCAACCAGCCTTGGAATACCAGCGCCGCACAAGCTGGCCCTGCATTTAACACCATCGGTTTCTCAACAACGGTCGCGTCAAAGATTGACTCTTCGACGCAGATATTCGGCGGTTACCAGCCCAATAGTGCGTTCACGGTGGCCCAGAACCTGGCGACTCCGATTTACTTCTCCTACAACCTGAACATGGAATCGCAGGTGACCAGGAAGGTGGCGGTGCAGGTTGGCTACGTTGGATCGGAGGGGCATCATCTCTTCCGCTTCCGCGATCTCAACCAGTTCAACAACGTCCTGGGTCGCACGGTCAGCTGCGGTAACGGAACGACGATTGGCTATTTACAGCAGTGTTTCCCCGCCTACTACTATGTCAATCAAGAGGAAACGACAGCGAACTCGAACTACAATTCGCTGCAAGCGAGCTTGAAACTGCAGAACTGGAACGGGTTCACTTCGACCTTGAATTACACCTGGGCTCACTCGATTGACAACGCGAGCGATGGTCTGGATTTCGTTCCCAACGCCGCCCAGCCTGACGACAGCTTCAACGTGCGGGCCGAGCGCGCCAACTCGAACTTCGACGTGCGCAACCGCATCCAGTGGTACTTCACTTACAACGTGCCTAATATGAACCGGGCTAAGTGGATCAGCAATGGTTGGGCAGTCGATGGCATGTTCAACCACGCCACCGGTCAGCCGTTCACCCTGAGCTACCTGTATGAGTCCGATTCCAACGGCGCCGACTTGAACGGCTCCGGAGAGTTCTTCGGGCGGCCGGATATCGTCGGAAATCCCTATGCTGGAACGCATGGCCCCAGCCAGTTCCTGAACTTGGCGGCCTTTGCCGTACCCTGTACCTTGGACAACACGGGTGCGTGCGAACCCAACACCCAGCATCCTGGCAACGAGGGACGCAATGCCTTCCGCGCATCGAGCTACAACAACTTCGATCTTTCGCTCACTAAGCTCACGCACCTGAATGAGAGGGTCGCGATCCAGTTGAGGGCGGACTTCTTCAACGTTTTGAACCACCCGAATTTCAGCAATCCGCTGCTGCCGGGATTCTCCGTTGACTTCCTGAATGGCACCAGTCCCACCTCGGCAAATCGGCTGGGTTCTGGATATCTGCCACTGACTGCCACACCGGACGTAGGCAGCGGCAACCCATACCTGGGCGGCGGCGGTCCGCGTACCATGCAATTGGCGGCGCACTTAACCTTCTGACTTGTAAGAGTTGTGGCTGACGAGAGGCCGCCTGCGGGCGGCCTCTCATTGCTCTGGAGCATCCCGAGGGACAACGGCCACGGTTTTCTTGCTTTTGTACCGGATACGTCACGTTCGCTGGAATTCATGCGCAAATTCGCGCTTCGCTGCTTTACACTTTCTTATCTGATACTTGTTTTGCCACGCCTGCTTCGGCATCTCCGAACCGAGCGAAGTTCTGGTCTTTAGGGAGAGAAATACCTGAAATGAGAAATCTGATGCGCGCTTGTTGGCTAGTGGGACTGGCTGCGGCTCTCTGCGGCCAGCCGCAGGCCTGGGCATCCACGGCAGCACCTGGGAAACAGGATGTCGTCCTCGCCAGCATGGAGAAGGAACTACAACGCGCCAAGGGAGAGTTGGGCAAATTGACTCCCGCCCCCTACTTCATCAGCTACACGGTGTACGACGAGCAGGTGTCGTTCGTCGTCGGCATGAATGGAAGCCTGGTCACCAGTACCACCGGACGCAAGCGGATGGCAGATGTGATCATGCGGGTGGGCGCTGCGGCGCTGGACAACGCCCATGGCGAGAACCGCCCCTCGGCGATTATCAGCGAGACGCTGCCCTTCGATGACGACTCCGCTGCGATCGCGCATGCGCTCTGGCGGTTGACTTACAGCGAGTACCGCAGAGCATCCAGCGCATTTCTGAACGTGCAGACAAAGTCGCAGGTCAAGGCGAAGGAAGACGACCTATCGGCGGATTTCAGCAAAGAGGTTGCCCAGAGCCATGCCGATTACGAGGAGGTGGCGCCCGCGCCGGAACAGCAAGCGATGGAGACTTTTGTGCGCCGCTTTTCCGCTGCCTTTGCAAAGTATCCATACATTTATTCTTCTGGCGTAATGGTCACCGCCGAGAAATCGCTGCAACGCTTTGTGTCGAGCGAAGGCGGTCGGGTGGTGATGCCGGACACGGTAATTCGCGTTGCGATCCAGGCAGGGACTCGTGCTGAGGATGGGATGGAATTGATGCGCGTGGAGAGCATGCAGGCAGAGTCCATGGACAAGTTTCCCTCGGCAGTGGAGATCGACGCGAAGGTGGAACAGATGGCCAAGGATCTCAAAGCGCTGCGCGAGGCTCCGGTGGCCGAGCCCTACGATGGCCCCGCACTGCTCTCCGGCCGCGCCTCCGGAGTCTTCTTCCACGAGGTGTTGGGGCACAGACTGGAAGGCCAGCGGCAGCGCGGCGACGAAGAAGGCCAAACTTTTACGAAGAAATTAAACCAGGCCGTATTGCCGGAATTTCTCTCCGTCACCGATGACCCGACGCTACGCACGCTGAATGGAACGCGCCTGGCCGGCTGGTACGAATACGACGACGAAGGCGTGCCGGCGGCTAAGGTCGAGGTAATCAAGAACGGAATCCTGCGCAACTTCCTGATGTCGCGCATGCCGATCGCGAGCTCTGATCATTCCAACGGACACGGACGCTCACAGGCCGGATTCATGCCAGTGGGGCGCCAGGGGAACCTGATCGTCACCTCAACCCACACCGTGAAGGACTCTGAACTCCGCCAGAAACTGCTCGACGAAGTGAAGCGACAGGGCAAGCCCTACGGATTGTACTTTGAGGACATCCAAGGCGGATTTACTCTGACCCAGCGTTCATTGCCGCAGTCCTTTCAGGTATTGCCCGTAATGGTGTGGCGTGTTTATGCCGACGGTCGCCCCGATCAGTTGGTGCGAGGCGTGGACATTGTGGGCACGCCATTGGCGGCCATGAACCGCATCCTGCTGACCGGCGATACATCCTCGATATTCAACGGAGTGTGCGGTGCCGAGTCTGGCTCGGTCGCGGTCTCCGCTGCGGCCCCGGCGATCTTATTCTCTGAAATTGAAGTGCAGAAGCGGGCTCATTCCAACGAGCGGTTGCCCATCCTGCCTCCGCCGGGATTTGAGCACGAGGCCAAGACGTCGGCCCGCGTGGAGGGCCAGCAATAATGAAGAAGCCTCTGATGAGATTGATGCTCCTGCTTGGCTTGCTTCTCGGCGTCACCGGTGCGTTCGCCCTCGACGCGAAGAGCGCGCCGGGCTCCGACGATCCGATTCTGCGCGACTTGCAGGAGGAAATGGCGCGCTCGAAGGCCCAACTCCGGTTGGACAATATGGCGGCGCCATATTTCATCGACTATCGCGTCGTCGAGATCGACGATTGGGAGGCGGACGCTGCGCTGGGAGGACTGCGCAGTGAAACGCACTCGCAAATTCGCTTCCTGCTGGTGCAGGTGCGGCTGGGAGATTACAAACTGGACAGTTCCAGCGCACACGGCGAAGGCGCAATCGAGGTGGTTCCGCTGGACAACGATGAGCACGCTTTTCGTTTCCAGGTCTGGAGCGCCACCGACAAAGCCTACAAGCAGGCTGTGGAAGCCCTGACCGATAAGCAGGCACGACTGAAGCAACTCACCATCGATCATCCAGTCGATGACTTTGCGCGCGCGGACGCCGTGCAGTCGGTGGAACCGCTGGTCCGACTGAAGTTGGAGCACGATCCCTGGCTCAAGATGCTGCGCGACGCCTCCGGCATTTACACCCAAGACCCGAATGTGCAATTTGTCGACGCCACTCTGAGCTTCAAAGCTGTAAATCGCTATTACTTGAACTCAGAGGGAACCCTGGTGCGTAGCGGAGAGCAACTCTACCGGATGGCCATCAGCGGTAATACCCAGGCGGAAGACGGGATGCGCCTCGACCGTTCGACTGTATTTACGGCGAACTCGGTCGGAGATTTGCCCAAGGCGACGGAATTTCAGGAGGGAGCGCATACGCTGATGACTTCCCTGAAACAGCTTCGCGAAGCTCCACTGGCGGATGAGGACTATCACGGCCCGGTGTTGCTCTCGGCGCATTCGGCTGTCCCAGTCTTTGCGTCATTGATTGGCGAAAATCTATTGGGAAACAAGCCGGAACTTGGGCAGAATGCGCGTGTGCGCGGGCAGTTTGCCAGCAGCTACAAGACTCGCGTGCTTCCTGATTTCCTGTCCGTCGTGGACGATCCGTCCATGGACGCTTTGCAGGGCACGGCACTGCTTGGCCACTATGAGGTGGACGACGAGGGCGTACGAGCACAACGCGTTCCGCTGGTGGAGAAGGGCGTGCTGGTGAGCTACCTTCTGGGGCGCCAGCCGATTCGCGATTTTCCTTCCTCGAACGGCCACGGGCGGGCCGGCCTTCCGTTGAACTGGCCCGCACCGGCCTGGGGTAATCTCATCGTAAGCTCGTCTGAAGCGGTCAGTGCGGCAGAGCTGAAACGGAAACTGCTTGCGATCTGCAAGGAGCGCGGCTTGGACTATGGCTATTACGTGGAGACGATGGGGACGGCTCGCGCGCCAATCGTGCTTTATCGTGTCTGGGTGAAAGATGGCCGCGAGGAACTGGTGCGTGGCGCGCTGTTTGGCGATCTCGACCAGCGCTCCATGCGCAGCAACATCGTGGCGGCAGGCGACGACCAACACGCGGAGAACGACGTGCGGACGGTTCCCCTCAGCGTGGTGGCTCCATCCATCCTCTTTGACGATCTGGAAGTGAAACGCCAGACCTCGAACAAAGACAAACTGCCCGAGTATCCTGCACCCGAGACGGCAAAGAAGTAATCGCTTTACGAGCAAGCCCCATCGTCCGCTACGGCGTTGGGGCTTCTCACGCCCGCGCGGCGGCGTCCCGGCATTTTCGGCCGGACTCGGGCTAAAATGTTTGATTGGCGCCGCATCCGAGTGAGGCTCTCCTGGATAAGTCAACTGCATCGCTGGTCGTCAAGCCATGGTTTGATCAATTGCGCGTGGTGCTGGTGCGCTCGCGCAATCCACTCAACATTGGAGCGGCAGCGCGCGCAATGAGCAATTTCGGTTTCCAGAATCTTCGACTGGTTACTCCGTGGGAGCCATCCTTTCTCGGCGCGCGCTCCGCCGTCGGCGCCTCACAGGTACTGCTGCAAGCGGAGGTCTTTGGAAGCGTGGCCGAGGCGGTCGCCGACTGCAGCCTGGTCGTGGGGACTTCCGCTGTAGGCGAACGCGAATTGCACCACCCTCTCCACATGTTGGAGCAGGGCGCAGATTTGATCCGTAAGGAACTTGCGGCGGCGCCGGTTGCGCTGCTGTTCGGCTCGGAGAAATTCGGATTATCCAACGAAGACCTCGGCCACTGCCATTGGCTGATGCGTATCCCAACGCGCGATGAACACATCTCGATGAACCTCGGCCAGGCGGTTGCCATATGTCTTTATGAGTTAGCTCGCGCCTCCGCGAATGTCTTGCCAACGAGCGAGCCAACCTTGGCGACTGCCGTGGAGGTGGAGCGCATCTCGCTCGTTATGTTCGAGGCGCTCTGCATCAGTGGATATGTGCCACCATTGGGAGAGTCTGCCGCGCAGGAAAAGGTGCGCCGTCTGCTGCGCCGGCTAAACATGGAAAAGAGCGACGCTGAGGTTTGGCTCGGCATGATACGCCAGATTCTTTGGAAGACGAAACATCCGGACAAGGAAAACCATTGACGGCCGGACTGGTGTATCTGGTTTCAGGTGGTGGCGTTCAGCGCGACGCGACCTTCAAACTCGCGACTTTGTTTTGAACTTGAAAGTTTTTGTCCAAGACTTGAAACTGGGTCGATGAATGCCGTCGCGATAATTCCCTCCCGTATTGCTTCCACCCGGCTGGCGCGCAAACCGCTTCGCCAAATCCTTGGAAAGCCGATGATTCAGCGCGTCTATGAGGCAGCGTGCGCCTGCCGTGGTTTGAGTGAGGTCATCATCGCTACCGATTCGGATGAGATTTTCGACCTCTCCCAGAAGAGCGGTTGGAACGTGCGCATGACCTCCGAGCAATGCCGAAGCGGTACCGACCGAGTGCGTGAGGTCGCACGAAGCGTGTGCGCCGATATCTATGTGAACGTTCAGGGAGACGAACCGCTGGCACGCCCCGAGCATCTGGACGCGCTGCTTTCGGTGATGAAACCGGGAGTGGACGTAGGAACCGTCTATACCCCTTGCCCGGCCGAGGATGTGAATAACCCGAATGCGGTCAAGATCGTCACCGCTCTCAATGGGCGAGCTCTCTATTTCTCTCGGGCCGCTATTCCCTTTGATCGCGAGCGTCGAGGCGATTTGCGCTATTTCAAGCACCTTGGATTTTATGCCTACACTCTCCAGGCGCTGGAGCAGTTCTGCCTGTGGCCGGAGTCGGAGCTGGAGCGTAGCGAGCGGTTGGAGCAGCTCCGCTTCCTTGATCACGGTCTGGAAATCTACGCCGCCGAGACACCGTTTGACACAGTGGGCGTGGACACGGAAGATGACCTGCAGCGCGTGGAGCACATCCTGCAAAGCCAGGGCCGAGAGTGACTGTCGGAGCCGCGGAAACCAGCGCCGCGGAAGGGGCAGTTTCGCAACCAATCTGGATAAGATCGGGCAGTAAGTCCTGCCTATTTCACCTGTACCGAAATCTGCGCCTTATCGAAGTGTCCGGCGCCATCATCCGCACTGAGCGTATAAGTGGTACTTTTTCTTGGCGAGACATCCACACAACGGTTCATCGAAGGCCACACTCCCTCGATGGGAGGATCGAAGGCTACCTCCTTTGCGTTGACCACGCCGTAACAGACCTTTACCGACTGGCCCTTGGACGCCGTGCTGGGCGAGGCGTAAAGCATCGTAATCTTCAGCTGCGTGCCCCCGTTGACTTCAACGTCTTTCCGGGCGCGCTCTGCTTCGCGGGCGGCGGCGGCGCGGTCCGCCTGCCGGGCGTCGTTCCAGCGTGAATAGAAAATCCATCCGGTATAGAGCGCCGCAATCAGAATGCACACCGGCAGGATGAGTGGAATTCGCCTCAGAAACCCTTGCTTTGCCTGAATCATTTCTTTCCCTGCAGTGACCTCTCTTGGATGCATCGCACACCGCTGAAGAACGGCGTTTGATTGAGAGTGTAATTCGTTCGTGGCCCTTCTGGCTCGCGAACATCCCACACCGGGCCGCAGTTCCCTCCGAAACGGACCGGTGGTACAGTCTTGCGGAGTGCTACTGGTACTGCCTGGCGTGCGCCTATCTCTATGCAGGGAGTGCTACCCGGGAGGAATGAGGACAGATGAAGCAGGAGAAGAAACTGCGGTCGCTGGCCACTCGATACCGAATCGATCACGGCGGGAAGTTCCGGTTGCGGGACTTTGATCCGGGCGATACCGCCGGCCTTCCGAAAGAGTTCAAAGAGGAATCCGAACAATTGCTGCAACGCTCCACCCAGCTACTGGCAGAGATGCAGGATCAGCTCTATGCGCAGGATCGCTGGGCGCTGCTGCTCATCTTTCAGTCGGTGGACGCAGCGGGCAAAGACGGTACGATCAAGCACGTAATGAGCGGTGTGAATCCGCAGGGTTGTCAGGTTTTTTCTTTCAAGACACCCTCCACCGAGGAACTCGCTCACGGCTATATGTGGCGCACATCCAAGTGCATGCCGGGGCGAGGCAAGATCGGGATATTCAACCGTTCCTACTACGAAGAAGTTCTAGTCGTGCGCGTGCACCCCGAGTTATTGGATGCCCAATTTCTGCCGCCAGCCTGCATCACCGGCAAAATATGGAAAGAGCGTTTCCAGGACATTTCCGCGTTCGAGCGCTACTCCGCGCGCAACGGGATCGCGATCCGAAAGTTCTTTCTCAACGTGAGCAAGGAGGAGCAAAAACGTCGATTCCTGGCGCGGCTCGACCTGCCGGAAAAGAACTGGAAGTTCTCTGCCTCCGATGTAAGTGAGCGCCGCTATTGGGACGACTATCAGAAGTACTACGAGGAGATGATATGCCACACATCCCGTAAACACGCCCCGTGGATCGTGGTCCCCGCGGATAACAAGTGGTTCGCGCGGCTGGTTGTTTCCTCCGTGATCGTTCACGCGTTGGAGGAGATGAAACTGCGCTATCCGGAAGTGGACGATGAAAAGCGGCGCGCCCTGGCGGCGGCACGGCGGGAACTCGAAGGCAGGTCGAAGCAGAAAAAGGCGTGACTTTTCTCGCGCAAACAGGCTCTCCCACCGCTGGCACTGGCGCTGGGGGGCGCTCTCACCGTAAAGTAGAACAACTGAAAAGGGAAAACTCATGAGCGCAGAGCACGAGATGGAAGAGTTGCAGGAAGCGGCCGAACACGGTCGCGAACAATCCACGATGGCCCCGATCAGCTTCACCATGGCGATCCTTGCCGTGCTGGTAGCGATAGCTGCATTGCTGGGGCATCGCGCCCATACCGAAGAGGTTCTCAAGCAGGACAAGGCCACCGACACCTGGAACTATTACCAGGCGAAGAACATTCGACGCAACACAATGGAACAGGTGGACGAACTCCTCAAGGTCATGCCATTGAAGGACGCCGCGGCCGCCGAAGCGTTGCTCAAGAAGAACGAGACGACCATCGAGAAACAGAAGACTGACCAGGAGAAGATCCAGGAGGAGGCGAGAGCGCTGGAGGCAGAGGTTGAACTCTTTACCCATCGCGCCAATCGCTACGACCTGGGAGAAACGCTTCTGGAGGTGGGGCTGGTCATCTGCTCCATCACCCTGCTCACAAAGCGGCGCGCCTTTTGGGTCGCAGGGATCGTCTTTGGCGCTGCCGGGGTTGTGCTAACCGCTCTGGGCCTGTTGTACCACTGAGATTTCGACTCCAAGAGACAGGGAACAGGGCGCGTTTCCTGTCCCCTCAGACTTGTTGAGCTTCCGCCTCTAAATCAGTCCGTGGAGGCCTGTGATCGTTTCATGCAGGACGCGAGCCGAGTCCCGCAGCTTCGTTTCCTCGTCTTCACTCAATTCCAGGTGTATCACCCGCTCGACCCCGCCGCGATGCAATACCGTCGGGAGACTCAGGTAGACGTCCTCTATCCCGTAGAGTCCATTTACCAGGCTGGAAACTGATAGCACGGTGCTCTGGTCGCGCAGTATGGCTTCTGAAATCCGCATCAGCCCGGCGGCGATTGCATAAAACGTCGCGCCCTTGCGCTCGATGATCTGGTATGCCGCGTCGCGCGTCTGGGTGAAGATGTAATTCATCTCCTCCGGTGAACAGTTCGCGTTGTTATGTTTGATATATTCCGGCAAGCGCATGCCCGCGATATTCGTCAGCGACCACACAGGCACTTCGCTATCGCCATGCTCGCCAATAATGAAGCCGTGCACGCTGCGCGCGTCCACGTCAAAATGTTGGCTCAACAGGTACCGGAATCGCGCCGTGTCCAGGATGGTTCCTGAACCGATGACGCGGTCGGAGGGCAGTCCGCTTAATTTCCAGGCGGCATAGGTCAGCACGTCGACCGGATTGGTGGCAATCAACAGGATGCCATCCGGGTTGTACTTCACTACCTGTGGCACGATCGAAGCGAAGATCCGCGCGTTCTTTTTTACCAAGTCCAGACGAGTCTCACCGGGTTTCTGTGCAGCCCCGGCGGTGATCACAGTCACGGCGGCCCCAGCACACTCGGAATAATCGCCCGCCCAGATGCGCGTAGAGTGGGTGAAGGGCACGGCATGGTTCAGATCCATGGCCTCGCCCTCGGCCTTCGCTCGATTGGCGTCAATCAACACGATTTCCGAGGCCAGGCCACGAAACAGAAGCGCGTAGGCGAAACTTGCGCCCACGTTTCCCAGTCCGACGATTGCAATGCGATTCGGCTTTGTCATATCCATAACAGAATCTCACAACCGGC
>Ga0302320_10008099_pt1 | contig 22940 bp, 24 predicted proteins | sample Bog_T0_3_FD_202130 | JGI IMG/M metagenome (GOLD analysis project Ga0302320, IMG submission 202130) | Peat permafrost microbial communities from Stordalen Mire near Abisko, Sweden - Bog_T0_3 | ecosystem: Environmental > Terrestrial > Soil > Wetlands > Peat | place: Sweden: Abisko, Stordalen Mire... | reverse complement strand
CGCGAATCGCTTGAATTCACGCTGCGCTCCGTATGCAATGCACTTCACAAATAGCTTGAAAAGGCTACTCAGGCACAACCGAAAAGGCAATGAAAGGACAACTCAATGAACGCGAAGTCTGCAGCAACTGACCAAGTTTCGTTTCAACCTGCGCAGCGTGTAAACCAGGCGCTCACTGCTTCAATTGAGAAGCGTGCATTACAGTGGATGGCTCTGCGCGCACCTGCCTGGGTAACTTCGGACCAACTCACCTTGATGGGCTTCTGCGCTCAAATTAGTGCGGGCGTCTGCTATGCGCTTGCACGCTATGACCGTCGCGCGCTGCTGCTTGTCATCGTGTGCCTTGTGCTCAACTGGCTGGGCGACAGTATGGATGGCACTCTGGCACGCGTGCGGCGTCAACAGCGTCCGCGCTACGGGTTTTACGTCGATCACATGGTGGACATCTTCGGCTCGGTCGCGCTGATGTGCGGTCTGGGCTGCTCCGGATTTCTTCACTGGCAGACGGCGATTGCGATGCTGATCGCGTTTCTGCTTCTCTCAAGCGAGAGCTACCTCGCAACGTATACCTTGTCCCGCTTCGAGCTTTCCCAAGGATTGTTCGGTCCCACAGAGATTCGCATTCTACTCATCATCGGCAACCTCGCGCTTCTGCGCAGTCCATCGTCAACGCTCTTCGGGCACACCATGCTGCTCTTCGACCTGGGAGGAACCATTGCAGCGGTCGGCATGTTCGCGATGGTCGTCTTCGTCGGCCTGCGCCACACCGCGCAACTCTATCGTCAGGAGCCGCTGAGCCTTCACGAGCCGCTGCCATGAGCACCCTAATCCGCTGGGGAAGATTCAACGTCGTTGGGGCCATCGGCATGGTTGTGCAACTTTCCTCGCTCTCCGTCTTCAACCGGATTACGCCGGGTCACTATCTATACGCCTCGGCCGCGGCGCTTGAGCTCACCTTGCTGCACAATTTTGTGTGGCACTCGCATTACACCTGGCGCGACCGCCGCAACGACTCCGCACCGATGACGCAATTAATGCGGTTCCACCTGTCTAACGGGCTAATCTCCATCGTGGGGAATCTGGCGCTGATGCGGGTCCTGGCGCAAGGGGTGCACATGCCGCTGCTGGCCGCAAACACGATTGCGATTCTTTGCTGCTCAATCGTCAACTTTCTCCTCGGAGACTGCTGGGCGTTTGCGACAAAACCGAAGACACTGCCTGACCCGGTCGAACCCATAAAGGTTGCGTGAGTTTCGTATGAAGAAAGGGAAAGGTATCGCACGGAGGAAAGCGCGGTACCGTAATTTGATCGATTTAATCGATAGGGACAACACTTTGTTGATCTTTTCTACAGTGAGTGCCTCTTTCAGTCTAAGAATCGCATCGAACGAATTGCAGGAATAGCTTCGATGCCCCGTCGGCCTACGCAAAAGACCCTGGAATCGCTCCACGTCACGCTCCAAAAGCTGGAGCAGACGGAAAACTCCGTCCAGGACGAAGAATCAATCTCTGAGTTGAAGCGTGTGCTCCTTAACCGCATCGTAGACTTGGAGTTATCGAAGACTCTCGAGACCGGGGTGACCGAGACTGAAACCGAAATCAAACCCGAGCCCGCTGATCTGGTCCTTCCCAAAATAGAAGAGGAAAAAACTCCCTCCGATCAGAGGGTCGATTTAATTGAACTCGAAAAGCTCGATTAGAATTCACCAACCAAGATTTGAACTTGTAGCTAGGTTCACGACTGAAAATGGTCAGCCCCGGCTGGGATTATTCCCCGTCGGGGCTGTCGTTTGTTGCGAAGCAATTCGGCAAAAGGACCTGTAAGCCGAATTCTGTCGTGTGCGGTCATTCCTCTAGGCGCCGCGTTGCCGCGGACACTCATCAGCGACCTACCCGGAGGTTTCGCCATTGCATTGAGCAGCCCTTAAAGGCTCCGATCCGCGCAAGGAGCAGGCTTGCGGCGCCGGGCCGGCACCGTGTACGAGTCTTGCTCCAAACTCGTACTTCCCTCCCTATTTGGTCTTGCTCCGTGTGGGGTTTACCTTGCCCCCGGCGTTACCGCCGGAGCGGTGCGCTCTTACCGCACCATTTCACCCTTACCCCGGCGCTGAAGCAGCAAGCTGCTCCAGGGTCGCCCTCGACCGGGTCCGAGAAACGGGCGCGGAAGAGGGGTAGCCGAGGCGGTATCTTTTCTGTGGCACTGGCCGTCCATGGGTTTTGATGCCCACGTCCCGGACGTTATCCGGCACACTGCCCTGCGGAGTTCGGACTTTCCTCCCCCGGAGGACATATGCTTGCGCAAAGCCACCGGCAGCGACCGCCCGGTCCTCCTGCCAAGTTCTAGTTTACCGCGAATAAAGAGGTATCGTCTCACGCCTCCATGTTCGCGCATCGGTTTCCTGTTCCTCCGGTGCTCAGCAATCAAATCCGATTCAAATATCTTGCCCTGGTCGCGCCGTTGTTGATAGATTGTCGGCTCCGGAAGAGATAAAAACCACGAAATGAACCCCTTTCTCTGGGAGCGACGATCGATGACGAATTTTTGGCTATTTGGTGCGGTGTTGTTCGCGTGCGGCGGAGCCTTTCTTGCAGAGGCCCAGGCACCTGCTGCGCTCAAGCCCTTTGTGAAGGAAGACGCACCTGAACTGGTGCTGGAGCACCTACGCGTGATCGATGGCACCGGCGCTGCGGCCATCGATGACCAGAGAGTCGTCATCGACCACGGCAAGATCGCCTCTGTGGGGCCGGCTGCGTCTGACACAACTCCTCACACCGGAGCCAAGGTGCTCGACATGACCGGCAAGACCGTCTTCCCCGGCCTGGTCGGCATGCACGAACATCTTTTCTACCCGACCGAGGGCGGCAGAGCCGGGCTCACCGGCCTCTATAGCGAGGCGGCCGATACTGCGCCGCGGCTTTACCTCGCTGGCGGAGTAACGTCGGCGCGGACTGCCGGAAGCGTGGAACCCTACACCGACATTTCGTTGCAGCAGGAGATCAACGCCGGCAAAATTCCGGGGCCGCGGCTCTTTATCACCGGACCATACCTTGAGGGTGACCCATCAATTGCTCCGCAGTTGCATACGCTTACCGGCGCTGACGATGCCGCGCGCTTGGTGAACTACTGGGCCGCTGAGGGAGCTACTTCCTTCAAGGCCTATATGCACATCACCCCGCAGGAACTGAAGGCGGCTATCGATGCGGCCCATGCGCGTGGGCTGAAGGTGACGGGACATTTGTGCTCTGTCGGTTTCAAAGAGGCGGCGGAACTCGGCATCGACAACCTGGAGCATGGCTTAGCTGTGGATACGGAGTTTGATCCCGGCAAGAAGGAGGGCGTTTGTCCGGAGGTAGGTCCGACGCGCGCGCAACTGACAAAGCTCGACGTAGAGGGCGAGCAGATTCAATCCACAATCAAAGACCTGGTCGCGCACCACGTTGCGGTCACCTCAACGCTGGCCATCTTTGAAAGCTTTGTGCCTAACCGGCCTCCGATGAGCAAAGAGATGCGTTCGCGCGAAAGTGTAGCGCCCGGAGGATGGGCCGACTACGCGAGCGTGAGGGCGTCGATTGCCGAGCAGGGTGACAAATCCGTCTGGCCGGAGCTGTTCAAGCGCGAGCTGCAGTTTGAGCACGACTTCGTGAAGCAGGGTGGCCTGCTGATGGCCGGTTGCGATCCGACTGGATACGGCGGAGTCTTGCCTGGCTTCGGCGATCAGCGGAATCTGGAGTTACTGGTAGAGGCAGGTTTCACTCCGGTTGAGGCGCTCCACATAGCTACCGAAAATGGCGCGATTTGGCTCGGAGAGGACGCGCATTTTGGCACTATCGCTGTCGGAAAAGACGCCGATCTGGTGCTCGTGGATGGAAATCCTGCAGTGAAAATTGAAGACGTGGAGAAGGTGGAGACGGTCTTCAAAGACGGGGTAGGTTACGACCCGCGCAAGCTGATTGATTCGGTGCGCGGATTGGTTGGAATTCGCTGAGCGAAGCCGGTTCAAACTATGTTGTACGGGCAGTCAGAGCTGCGTTTACCCGCTCCACAACAGACTGCCAATCGCCAGGCTTGGGTTGACGAAAAAGCCTCATTGTTGGATACCAGGGGCTGTCTTCTCTGTCCAGCAGCCAGCGCCAGTCAGGCGCGAAGGGTAGCAAAACCCAAACCGGAACGCCAAGTGCGCCTGCTAAATGCGCCGTCGAGTTATCGATGGTGATGACCAGATCCATCGCCGCGATCTGCGCTGCGAAAAGGTCCATGTCGGCCAACTGATCGACATCGCGATCAATCAAGATTGGGCCACGTGCTGCGGCTACTTGCTTCTCCAAATCATCGTGGTCGCCATATTGCAGGCTTATCAAGCGAATTTCTGGTCGTGCAAGCAGCGGTGAGAGAAGCGCAAGATCGATGCATCGGAACCGCCCGTTCTTTACGCTGTTTGTATACCAGGCCAGCCCGATAAGTTTACGGCCATCGTCATAACGACTGCGCAACCGGTCGCGCTCGGCTCGATCGGCAATGAGATAGGGAGAAGTTGTCGCCGCAAAATCCGCAGTAGCCTTTCGGAACAACCCTGGCAAGCTGCCACCAGGAATTTGCGATGCGATCTCCAGTTCCGCATGACTGCCAGGTCCACAACCAGAAACTACCTCAACATCGGGAAAAGAGCGGGCGAATAGAGGCTTAAGCCGGCTGTTGCACTCCAAAAGGCAGCGGTTGCCTGTGTGCAACACCTCTGGGATAAAGCCGGCAAACATGATCTCATCGCCGACTCCCTGCTCAGCCCAGATCAACAGGTTTCCAGCCTCGAGTTTTTCACCGGCCCAGAGCGGTTCCGAGTAAGTTCTCCTCGGTGTGTCGTGATCGATCGACTTCCAGCGACGCTCGTAATTTTGCCAGCCGATCCCGAAGTTCCCTTGAAGCAACTGAGCTAGCGCCTCGCCAAATCCGGCCTGCGCATAGTCTGGCCGCAGCGCTAATGCAATTTCATATTCCTCCAAAGCTTCATCCACTTTGCCTCGTTCGCGGAGCACATTGCCCAGGTTGTAGTGAGCCTCAGGATAGTCCGGCCGAATGCCAATCGCGAGGCGATAACAGGTGACAGCGTCATCCAGCCTGTCCTGCGCGCGGCGAACGCTGCCCATGTTGTAGTGGACTTCGGCATAGTCGGGCTTGATGGTGAGCGCCCGCTGGAAAACCGCCAGCGCCTCATCCAGCTTTCCCTTCCCGTGGAGCGCGTTTCCGAGATTGTTGTGTGCTTCGGCGCTGTCCGGTTTGAGCGCCAGAGCCCGCTCGAAACACACCACACTTTCATCGAGTTCTCCCTGTGCCAGCAGAACGTTTCCGAGGTTCACATGTATCTCGGTGAGGTTTGGCTTAAGCGTTAAGGAATGCCGGTAGAGTGCAACAGCCTCGTCAAGTTTGCCTTGAGCCTGAAGCACAGTGCCGAGATTCACAAAGTAAGAAGTACCTGTGCTATGGATCGCAATCGCTTTCTTGATGAGGTCGGCAGCGGTATCAAAGTCTCCTGCCTGGTAGGCGATCATGCCGAGAAGATGCAGGCTATCCGGATGGCGCGGATTGATGGCCAAAATCTGCTTATAGATCTGCTCAGCTTCCCAGAACCTTCCATGCTGATGATGCTGAAGAGCAGCATTCATCATGCGTTGCAGGTTCGGGCTCTTCTCAGTCAAGATGCAATCCTTCTATTCGTGATCCAGGGATAAATGGTTTGCACACGCACGCTTCCTCGCCCAGTATAGGACCCCGCCCAAAGAGCTCGGCTTCACGAGCACGGTCCACAACAAGGGCGGCTCTGTGCGATGATTCCTTTTCGACTGAGGCGAACTGAAAATGAAGCGGCTATTTCTAATCCTTCTTGCTCTGGCGTCTGTTTTGGTAACTCCCCTGAGCGCGCAGACCTATCAGCCTACCTGGGAGTCGGTTGACAAGAGGCCCACGCCGGATTGGTTCACCGAAGCGAAGTTCGGCATCTTCATTCACTGGGGCGTTTACTCGGTGCCCGCGTATGCGCCGGTAATTCCCGGCAAGCTGGCCTATGCCGAATGGTATTGGCACCAGATGACCGAGGGCAGGGACAATCCCAAGGCCAACGCAATCGAAACCGGCACCTGGGCTTATCAGCAAAAGATGTTTGGGCCAGATTACAAATACCAGAACTTTGCGCCCCAGTTTCGCGCACAATTATTCGATCCGGACCAATGGGCGGCGATTTTTGCTCAATCGGGCGCTAAATATGTGGTGCTGACTTCAAAGCATCACGAGGGCTTTGCACTTTGGCCTAGCAATCGGGCGTCAGCGACCTGGGGCCGGCCATGGAATGCAGTGGAGGAGGGTCCAAAGCGCGACGTACTGGGCGACCTGAGCGATGCTGTGCGGCGCAAGGGCTTGAAGATGGGCTATTACTATTCGCTCTACGAGTGGTACAACCCGCTCTGGCTGACGGACAAGCCGCGCTACATCCGCGAGCACATGTTTCCGCAGTTCAAAGACCTGGTCACGCGCTACAAGCCTTCAATCATCTTCAGCGATGGCGAGTGGGAGTTGCCGTCGAGCGATTGGCATAGCCCCGAGCTCCTGGCGTGGCTGTTCAACGAGTCGCCGGTGAAAGATGATGTGGTCGTTAACGACCGCTGGGGAAGCGACACTCGCCACAAACATGGCGGCTATTGGACCACCGAATACACGCCCGGCATGAGCGGCATGGACCATGCATGGGAAGAAAGCCGCGGCATGGGATTCAGTTACGGATACAACCGTGCGGAGCGGCTGGAGGATTATCACACGGGTCGCGAACTGGTGATCATGCTGACGGACATCGTGAGTCGCGGCGGCAACCTGCTGCTCGACATTGGCCCGGCGGCCGACGGGACGATTCCGGTCATCATGCAGCAGCGATTGCACGAGATCGGAGACTGGCTCAAAGTCAATGGCGACGCGATTTATGGGACCAAGCCTTGGAAAGTTTCGCGGCAATGGAGTATTGGCGAAGTTCCCAAGGTGGAATACAACAGCGAGTTCCAGACGGCCTATGACGTAACCAAGCTTGCGGGAGAGCCGGAGCCCGGCAAAGCGGCAATTGAAGCGTTTTTTACCAGCAAAGGGAGCGAGGTGTATGCGATTTTGCCGCGCTGGCCGGGAAGGAAAATCGTCTTGAAGGATATAAACGCAGTGAAGTCGGTGGAGCTGCTCGGATCACCCGGACCTTTGAAGTTCAGAGCTATCGCGGATGGTATCGAGATTGAGCTGCCCGATCTTCCCAATGCACTTCTGCACCAACCAGCGTGGGTATTAAGAGTGAGGCGGTAATCCGGCGGAAGACGTTACGGCTCCCGCTTCGGGTGATTGCGCACCGACTTCTCTATCGCGTTCCACTTGGCGCGTGTTTCCTTGGCCAGCCGCGGATTGGTCTTGCGTTCCAGATGAGCCAGCTCCTTTTGCATCTTCTTGAAGTTTGCCAGCCGGGCCGGGTCAAGTGCTGCGGACGTGACGGCGCAACCGGGCTCGGCAGTATGTGTGCAGTCTCGGAAACGGCAGTTCTCCGCGAGTGCCTGGATGTCGTCGAAGCTGGCCTCAAGCTGCTCCGTTGGCTGCTCAGCATTCGTCCACAACTGTACTTCGCGAAGACCTGGCAGATCCATAAGGAGCCAGCCGCCGGGCATGCGGAAAAGCTGGCGAGTGGTGGTAGTGTGTCGGCCACGGCTGTCAGAGGCGCGGACGGCGTTGGTCCGCTGGCGCTCGTCCCCCAGCAAGCGGTTGAGAATTGTAGATTTGCCGACACCTGAAGAGCCGATGAGCGCCGCGGTCTGCCCTGGTCCGAGCTGAGCTGAGATGGCGTCGAGGTTCTCGTCCGACGAAGCGCTGATCGAGAGCACGGTAATGGTAGGACTCAACTGCTGAACGCTGGCAACAATTTCCGTCAGATCCAAACCAAGCTGCGGTGCCAGGTCGGCCTTGTTCAGCAGCACAATGGGACGGGCGCCGCTCTCATTGGCCATCACCAGAAAGCGTTCAATGCGGCGTGGGTTGTAGTCGCGGTCAAGGCCGCTGACGATGAACAGCACGTCGATGTTTGCTGCCAGCACCTGTTCGCGGATTTCGCGCTCCGGCTGCTTGCGGGAGACGCAGGTTTGGCGTATGAGCACACGGTCAATTACGGCTTCGTCGCTGCGCAGGATTACCCAGTCGCCAACAGCAGGCCACAGCGCTCCAGATTTGCGCAGCACGCCGCTGACGCTGGCATCGATTTCGCCGTTGGCTGTCCAGACGATAAAGCGGCCGTGGTTGGCTGAGGCTACGCGGCCTGGTGTGCCGGAGGGCGCGGTTGCGAGCTGGCTTTCAAAAAAATCTGTCCAGCCGAGTTCCTGAAGTGGCATTGCGATCATCCTGATCATCCTCTCTGGGTAGATGCGAAGAGACACACCCCAGCAAGCCATTGGCCGCGGGGCAATGTGTGAGAGGACGAGTTAGACAATGACGTTCAGCGGCACTCCGTGTAGAGTCAATGTATCAAAATTGGGTACGCTCGCGGAATGGTTTGAATCGGAGGACGAATTGCGGTCATATGCTGCTAGCATGGAGCGATTAAGCGCATGACCTGGTCCCCCGCCGGGCGCGCGGTCATTCAGGCAGTTACTCGAACGCAAGGAGAGTTCTGATGAAGATTGTTGGTGCAATTGCACGGTATTTGCTGGGCGTGGGATTTCTGTTCTTTGGCTCGAATCTATTCTTCAATTTTTTGAAGGGACAACTGCCCAGCGGGCCCGGAGCGACATTTATCGGTTTACTGGTGTCCGCCCATTACACATATGTCATGGGGGCCCTGATGGTGGTTTCGGCGATACTGTTTTTGGTGAACCGGTTCGTGGCACTGGGATTAGTGCTCCTGGGCCCGGTATTGGTGAACATTCTGATGTTCCACATTCTGATCTCGCCTGCCGGTTTTCAGGCCGGTGTAGTTTTCACACTGCTTTGGTTCCTGGTGTTCTGGCAGCATCGGACAGCGTTTGCAGGGATATTTCAAGCGCGGCTTGAGGACTGACCCAAATGCGGCACAGCCCTGTCTGGCTGACTACAATCAGAGCAGCATGATTCAGTATCTCTACCTCGGCAGATTGGGCTACGACAAGGGATTGCGCCTGCAGTCGGAAATCGCCAGCCTGGTTGCTGAGGGACGCGTCAAAAACGTGCTGCTACTCCTGGAGCATCCACCGGTACTCACCCTTGGCCGTAACGGAAACCGCGCCAACATCCTCGCCAGCGATGAAATGCTCGCGGCGCGCGGCGTTACGCTGCACGAGATCAATCGCGGCGGGGATGTGACCTATCACGGCCCGGGCCAGCTCGTCGGATACCCCATCTTCGATCTGCGCAGCCTGAAGAATCCGAACGGCGGGCGCATGGGCCCTGTCGACTTTGTGCGCGGAATGGAAGAGGCGTTGATCAGGGTTTGCGGTGGCTATGGTGTAAAAACCGGGCGCGTCCCGGGGCTGACCGGAGTGTGGTGTGGAGTTGCGACTGAGCGCACCAAATCCGACGGCCCGGAGCGGAAGATTGGTGCGATCGGAATTCACGTGGCCAAGGGAATCACTTCCCATGGATTCGCTTTCAACGTGACAACTGACTTGCGCGACTTCGAGTTAATCGTTCCCTGCGGGATTCCGGACCACGCGGTCACCAGCCTGGACCGGGAGCTTGCTTTGCTTCGCGAAGTTGAAGCTGCGCCAGCACTGCCCGCACTGGAGACCGTCGCGAATGAAGCGGCCCGGCAATTCGGAATGGTGTTTGACGAACAGGTGCTTGCGGTTGAAAGCCTTGAAGCGCTCCGAGAGGCTGAAGCTCGCCCGGCCCGCGAATTTCCGGCCGAAGATACGCCAATGCGGGTACCCGCACAAGTCGAGCGCCTGCATGGGGTTGGTGAGGCTCCCGTTCGGGCCTGATTCATGGCGTGCGATTTATAATCCGGCAGGAACCGGACGCGCAGTTTTCGTCCCAGACGGCGGAGAGAGGAATTCATGCCAACCGACATCGTGATGCCCCAGATGGGCGAGTCGATCTTTGAGGGCACCATTACCAAATGGCTGAAGAAGGTTGGCGATATCGTCGAGAAAGATGAGCCGCTGTTTGAGATTTCTACCGACAAAGTGGACGCGGAGATCCCATCCCCTGTCGCAGGCGTACTGAGCGAGATCAAAGCAGGAGAAGGCGCGACGGTCGAAATCAACACGGTGGTTGCGGTGGTGTCAGAACCGGGGTCGGAGGTCAGGGATCAGGGCTCAGGGTCCGCAGTTCCGGTGCCACAGATTCAACCGGCAGCTGGGCCTGTTAAAGACGGGAAAGAAGGCCTCGGAACCGATGTGGTGATGCCGCAGATGGGCGAGTCGATCTTCGAGGGCACCATCACCAAATGGCTGAAAAAGGTTGGCGACATCGTCGAAAAAGACGAGCCGCTCTTTGAGATTTCTACCGACAAGGTGGATGCCGAAATTCCGTCTCCGGTGGCAGGTGTCCTCAGTGAAATCAGGGCTGTCGAGGGCGCGACGGTCGAAATCAACACGGTGGTCGCGGTCATTGGCGGTTCTTCAGCTGCCGTTGCAACTCCAGATTTAGCGGGGAGCAAAGACGCTCCGGCAGTTGCAATTTCCGCTCCCAACCCTCAACCCACAGAGGAGACGATTCCCGACCCTCCCATAAGCAATGGCGCGCAAGTGCGCTCTTCACCGCTGGTCCGCCGCATTGCGAAAGAAAATAAACTCGACCTCGGCCGTGTTGCCCGCACAATCTCCGGATCTGGCGCAGGTGGCCGAATCTCCAAGGACGATGTGCTCAAATATTTGGCCGAGCACGGACCGGGAAGCGCCTCTTCCTCCACGACGACCCCAGCCCCGGTTCCCGCCAGCGTCAATGCGCCCTCAACTCCGCTAGCGCCTTCCACTCTGCCTGGGACGGTGGTTCCGCTTTCAAGGATGCGCGCAATCATTGCCGAGCGCATGGTGGAGAGTGTCGCAATCAGCCCCCATGTCTATTCCGTTTACAAAGTGGATATGACGCGGATTGTGCGGTTGCGCGAGCGCGAAAGAAGCCGTTTCGAGCAGAAGCACGGAGTAAAGCTCTCATTCATGCCGTTCATTGGCGCCGCAGCAATTGAAGCGCTGCGCCGCTATCCGATTGTGAATTCGTCGATGAAGGACGGCTTGATCCATTACCACGCGAACATCCATCTCGGCATCGCCGTAGCGCTGGAATGGGGCCTGATTGTGCCGGTTGTGAAGCAGGCCGAGACGCTCACCTTTGTGGAACTGGCACGCGCTATGGCCGATCTTGCGGAGCGCGCCCGCAGCAAGAAGCTGAAGCCGGAAGAAGCGTCCGGCTCGACATTTACGCTCACAAATTCGGGCGTGTTCGGCGGCGAGTTTGGCACGCCGATCATCAACCAGCCAGAGTCGGCAATTCTAGCCATAGGCGGCCTGAAAAAGGAAGCAGTTGTGATTACAGACGCCGAAGGCAGCGATGCGATTGCAATCCGCGCCATGCAGAGCTACTGCCTCGGCTTCGACCATCGCACAATCGACGGCGCCGACGGCGGCAAGTTCATGAGCCTGTTCAAGCGCGTGCTGGAGAACTGGGACCGGGAGATTGGGTAGGCGGCAGGTCAGTTAGGCAAGTTCAGCCGCCTCAATATGCTCCCTCATGGCGATTTGAATGTTGGTAAGGGCTTCTTCTTCGGTAATTCCCTGTGACCAACAGCCGGGGAGACCGGGGCAAGAAACGCTGTAGCCCTCTTCGGATTTACGCAGGGTTACCCGATAGTTTGCCATGGAAGTAATGGTAAACCCGCCTTCAAAAATCTGGCTCCAAGTTCAATTTCACTGGCCCGCCCAAGCCAACCCGTCAGTATCTTTGCCCGTCGGAATCAGCCGAGTCAGCGTCCACTTAGCCAGGTCGATTTCGGCCACCTGGTCGCTGTGCATGCATGAGACATACGCCACCTTGCCATCCGGCCGGATCAGCACTTCCTGAGGATAGGCGCCCACAGGAACAGACCGAACCACCTTCATGCTCTGGAGATCGACGACGGCGATCTTGTTCTGATCGGGCAGCGTTACTAGAAGCCAACGCCCATCCGCGGTCGGGGCTGTTCCGTACGCAATCCCCTCCAGGGGAATGGAACTGTTCACCTTGTCGGTAACGGTGTCGATGACGACCAGGCGCGGGACGACCTGGTCGGCGGTGAATACCCAGCGGTCGTCCGGAGTAATGGCAATCCGCTGCGTATTCGACGAAATGGGGATAATCTTCACAACCTTCCGTCCGGGTACATCCAGAACGGATACCGTGCCCGGACCGACATTCGCAGTGTAAGCGCGCCGTCCGTCGTGGGACAGGGTGAACATGTGGCTCTGCGGCTGGCCTGTCGGGATCGTCCCGACGATCTTCAGCGTTTTAGGGTCGATGATGGTGATGGACTGCTCGATCTCAGTGGAGACATAGAGCAGTCCATCCTTAGGGCCGATGAGCGGGCAATGCGGCCGCACGCCGTGACCGAAATCAAAGCTGCTCACGACTTTTTGCGCGGCGATGTCGATAACGTCGATGATCTGGCCATTGGTTCCGGCCTTACCCACACCCACATTACTGTAGATGGGTACGTAAGCGAAGCGTCCGTCAGGCGAAGCAATCACTTCATGTCCGGTAATGCCGCCTTCAGGGACGGAGGCGAGAATACGGCCGGAACCGGGATCCACGATGGCGAGGCTTTGAGTTCCCTTTTGGGTGACGAGCAGGCGGCCCTGCTGAGGTTGCAGGGATGATGCGACCAAAGAAAGGAGGAGCGTGGGAAGCGCGAAGCGAAGCGACATGGAAGGACTCTCCGAAGATACGCAATGAGTGTATAGGACGGGGGCCTGAAATCTCATAATGTGCGCCTTCCCAGCAACAAACAGAGCGATCTCCCCCTGTTCCCTACGCACACGGGAGCTGACATAATGCGGTGAAAAGAGGTTTATTAACAAAGCGTTACCCGGAGCTCGCGAAGCCCAGTGCTTATGCAAGGATACGAACAGCATGTTGAGTTAGAAGGTACCTTGCGGCGATTCCGTCTGTCGAAGGGGCGTTTGGTTTTGTAAACTTAGGAGGATACCCGGATGTTGGTGGGGAATTCAACCCAGGAGATTCTAAATGGCAGATACAGTGAAAAAACCAAAGGCGGCTGCGAAACCACGCAAAACCGCGACCAAGAAAGAGACTTCCAAAGGAACCCCGATCGCTGTGATGCCCTCTCGTGAGGAAATCGAAAAACTCGCACGGGATTATTGGGCGCAGCGCGGATTCCAGGATGGCTTCGCCGAGCAGGATTGGTTTCGTGCAGAGCAGGAATTGCGGCATAAGGCTTCCTGACCGCCATAATTCACTTAGCTTCAGAATAGCCGCGGACTTTTGATAAGCGCGGCTCCGGTCTGCCTGCGGCGTCTTTGCACTACTTTCGCAATCTAATCCTCATCATTGAAGTTTGTTGTTGGCAAGCGCTGGACTTTGGTATCTCGGTGCTAGGAGTGTCCGGCCCACGGATCGTAGGTGCCCCCGCTCCAGGAGTGCCCTTCGGGATCGGTGACAGCGAACTCGCGGCTCCCGTAATCCGTGTTCTGAAGAGCCCGAAGGACAGTGGCTCCTGCCGCAACTGCACGCGCGTAGGCGGCATCGACGTCAGACACAACGATATAGGCGCTGCGGGTCTCCATTCCGTCCAATTCGTCCGGGGACTTAAACCGGCGCCCATGCTCGTCGTCTTTGGCTGAGCCGAGCATGATCATGCCGCCATTCAAGGTTAGTTCGGCGTGGCCGATGGTTCCGTTCGGTCCCTCGTAGACTGCGTGACGTTCAAACCCGAAGACTTTGCAGAGCCACTCGATAGCGGCAGGAGCGTTGCGGTAGCGGAGCGCGGGAATGATGGTGGACTTGGGGTGAGTTGATTCGGTCGACATGAGGGCCTCCTTGGCGGCATAAAGCTACTCGTTGATGATGCTATGCAGGCACGCACCGAAGCTTGGAAAAATCGGAAATCGACGCAATTAATTTGTCGGCACGTGATTCGTCCAACGAGTTCGGAGCGCAGAGTACGATGTAGCATCGATGCCCGAGAAGGCACGGAATTCGTTGGCGAAGTGCGATTGATCGTAATAACCGCAATCCAGCGCCAGCTCCGCCCACGGCAAATCCACCCCTGCATGCAACTGCTGCACGGCTCGTTGAAAGCGCAGAATTCTGGCCCACACTTTTGGCGAAAAGCCGACTTCCTCGCGAAATACCTGGGAAAAGCGGCGCTCGCTCCAACCGGTACTCTTAGCAACTTCGCGAACGCTGGCGAATCTCGGGGCACGTTGAAAGCTGCTAAGCGCGAAGTCGATCACGCGATGCCGCGAAAGGCGCTCCCCAAAACGGTGTAGCAGAAACTCCTCGAGGCATCGGAGTCGGGCAATCGGAGTGGCAAGCTCGCGGAGTCGATCGCGGAGCATGCCAGCGGACGCTCCCCACAGCTCTTCAAGGCTCACGCTGCGGTTGCTGAACAAATCGACAGCGTCGGAAACAAACGGCGCAAACCCGCCCGGTTCGAAGACAATGCCAATGAGGTCGGCCATGTCGGATGTGTCGACAATCTCATAAATTGACCGCGCTCCGACAATAAGCGATGCCGGCATCGGACGAGCGGGCGATCCGTCAGGGCAATCGAGAAGATAGTCGCGGTCGAGATTGAGGATTACCTGCACGCGGCCAGTTGGTAAGATACGCTCGCGTCTATGGGGCGCATCTGAAACCCTCGCATACCAAAGCATCCGAATGCATCGGTTGAGCGGTGCGGCGGCGAGACGTTCGAGGAAAATCACGTGGTCTCTCGTGGTCCTTATATCACTAAGATGCGTATCCGAGAAGAGAGGAATTACCGAGCCCTGATACCTGGGTTTAGGTTTGGGATATTCTTGGCGCCATGGGATTGCCAGTCAAGGACGAGGAACTTGTTCAGATTTTGGATGCGGCTCTGGGTGACGCAGCGCACCGCGCAGGGGAGTGGCTGGCGTGCCGGATGGGGTGTACGCAGTGTTGTTACGGTGCGTTTGCAATCAATGCGTTGGATGCGGCCCGATTACGCGTAGGGATGCAGGTGCTGCGGAGCACTGTGCCTTCGCTGGCGGCGGAAATTGAGCGCCGTGCTGAGGTGTGGATCGCTTCATATGGTCCGGATTATCCAGGAGATTTGACGACGGGAACCCTTCGCGGCTCAGACGCGCAACAGGAACGATTTGAGGAGTTTGCAAACGATGCGGCTTGTCCGGCTTTGGACCCTGCGACGGGCCGATGCGATGTGTATCGGTGGAGGCCGATGACGTGCCGGGTTTTTGGACCGCCTGTACGAATGGGTGACGGCGACGCGTTGGGGCATTGCGAGCTCTGCTTCCGCGGGGCTACTGAGGCCGAAATCAAGGCCTGCGAAATGACGGTTCCGCATGAATTTGAGGCAATGGTTTTGGACGAGGTTGGGGAGACACACGAGACGGTGGTCGCGTTTGCTCTTGTGGGAGGGCAGCACCCCCAGCCGCGCTAGACTAGTGATTGGATAACCGGATGCCAATGCGGCCTTGCTGGGTTGAGATCGACGCCCAATCTTTCGAAGACAATTATCGATTCTTGAAGAGCCTTGCCGGTGACGACGCGGAATTGCTCGCCGTGGTCAAGAGCGATGCCTATGGGCATTCCCTGGCCATTTGTGCCCCCGCGGCAGTGCGCGCGTGCGCGCGTTGGCTGGGCGTAACCAGTGTGGATGAAGGTGTAGCCGCGCGTCATCTGTGCCCTGAAGCTAGAGTGCTGGTGATGAGCGGGTGTTTTCCGAGCGAAGGCGCGACAGCTGTCAAGCACGGTCTGACGCCGGTGGTTTGGGAGGCATGGCACTTTGACGAGGTTGAGAATGCCGCTCGTGCTGCGGGGGCTGAAGCGTTTGCGGTGCATCTGGAAATTGACACGGGCATGAGTCGTCAGGGCGTGAATCTTGATGGGCTGACAGCGGCTTTAGCAAGGTTTGGATCGGGATCGCTGCTGCGCCTTGAGGGCGTGCTTACCCACCTCTATGCGGCTGATGAGACCGATGGCATTGCGACCGATGAGCAGTTGGAGCGGCTCGATGAAGCGCTGAAACAGATTGCAGCAGTGGGATTTTCTGATCCTTCGAAAGGGCCTGAGTGGTTAAGCGTTGGCGCTTCCGCCGCGCTCCTCAACGGTGAGGCGGTCAGCATTGGAATTCTGGCAAAAAAATGGGGCATGAAACCCATGCTGCGGCCGGGACTTGCTCTTTATGGGGTAGCTCCGCAGTTTGAGCCTGATGAACCGCTGGCGGTGGCAACGGCGCGTATAGTGCTAAAGCCAGTGCTCAGATGGAAAACGCACGTCGTGGGAATGCGGACAGTTCCTGCCGGTGCAGTTATCGGCTATAACGGCACATTTGTGGCTACAGAAACAATGCGGCTCGCCCTGTTGCCAGTCGGTTATGCGGACGGGCTCGACCGTCGCCTGGGAAACCGCTTCAGCCTGCTGGTGCGCGGCGAACGGGCTCCGCTGGTTGGCCGGATCAGCATGGACCTCGCAGTTATTGACGTGACAGACATTGACGGAGTCGCGGCCGGAGATGAAGTTGTCATTCTAGGTTCGCAAGGCGAAGAAATAATCTCCGCTTTCGAGCATGCGGAGGCTACCGGCACGATTCCGTGGGAGGTTTTTACGCGGATCGGGGCGCGGGTGCCTAGAAAGCCGGCGCCTATCAGCTAGGTCGCCGCAGGGACTTCCGAGCAGGCGCTGAGGCCTGTTACGGCTTCGACCGCAGCGATCATGGGTTGGTTTCCAATGGAGGAGTTTAGAAGCAGGTGATAGAGCCCTCGGGCGCACCACTCCTGCTGATAGGCTTTCCGGATCACAGCGGCGCGGCGCTTGTCGAACGCAGCCAGAAGCTGGTCAGCCTGTTCGGCCTGGTTGGGGAAAGCGCGGACAAACCATTCGCGCTTGGCGGCCGCTGTTGCATACACAAACACATGAAAGCAACCCGGCTGGTTAGCCAAGGCACAAGCCGCGCCTCTGCCAACGATGACGCAGTTGCCTTCGTTTGCTGCGTTGAGAATCTCTTTGCGGATCAGGGACAACATGCGCTCTGAGTCGAAAACCTGGTCGTCTGAAAGTCCGGACATTGAGTAGCCCGAGTCATGCCAGAAGACCTTGCCGTACCGGTAATACCAGGGATCGAGGCGTTCGTCGTATTTCTTGGCCAACTCAGCGGAGACCCCCGCGGCGCGGGCTGCGGCGCAGGGCAACTCCGAGTCCAGCAGCCGCCAGCCGAGATGCGCTGCCAGGTCGTGCGCAAACTCCCCGCCGCGCGAGCCATACTCCCGCTCGACAGTGATCACACGGATCGGTGCATGGGTCATAGGAAAACGAATCTCCTGCGAGTGGAGAATACAACGAAAACCGCGCTGGGCGAAAGGAGGATTACGGGAGCAAGGTTATAGTTGGTAGTTTTTGACCCCGGTTTCGAGCTAAATCAGGTTCTGTCCTGGCAAAAATTTCACCTGCACACCTTGACGGTCTACACAATGTTGTGTAGATAATCATAGTATGGGTAAACCGAGCGATCTGGTTCAGGGCACACTCGACCTTTTGATTTTGAAAACGATTTTGCTTGAGCCGATGCACGGCTGGGCAATAGCCAAGCGCATCCAACAGGTTTCGGGCGAAGTGCTACAGGTGCAGCAGGGTTCGCTCTACCCGGCGTTGCACAGGCTGGAGCAGCAAGGTTGGATAAAAGCGAAATGGGCTGAGAGCGAAACCGGCAGGCAGGCGAAGTTCTACGCGCTTACTGCTGCGGGGCGCAAACAGTTAGACGCTGAAACCGCCAACTGGAACCGGCTTTCCGCTGCGATCAACTTAATCGTGGCCGAAGCCTGAGGAGGTTGCTATGCGCTGGATTGCAAAACTGCGGATTCAGATCGAAATGTTGTTCAAGCGTGGCCATGCTGGAACGCGCCTGGACGAAGAACTCCAAGACCATATCGCTCGGCAGATCGACGAGAATATCGCAACCGGCATGAGCGCGGAAGAGGCTCGGTTGGCGGCGTTGAGGACGTTTGGAAATCCTGCCCTCTTACGTGAACAGGCACGCGCCACCTGGAGCTGGAACTGGCTTGAGGTAATCCTGCGCGACATCCGCTACGGCGTCCGCACTCTGAACCGTTCGCGCGGATTCTCCCTGATCGCCATCGCAGTTATGGCCCTTTGCATTGGAGCAGCTACCTCCCTGTTTACCGTGGTCCGCTCGGTGCTTCTCAGGCCGCTTCCTTTTCGCGACCCGGACCATCTGACGATGGTGTATGAACACTTCCGGAACGCAGAGTCCAACAAGGAGCAGTTCAATTACAACAGTGTCTCGCCTGGAGACTATTACGACTGGCGAACCAAGACCAGCGGCTTTGAAGACATGGCGGCGTGGGCATGGTGGGATTTCAACCTGAGCAGCCAGAGCGGTGAACTTCCAGAGGCCGTGCCCGCCAAGGCGGGAACGTGGAACCTGTTCTCGCTGCTGGGGGTACAGCCGGTGTATGGCCGCTCATTTACCGAAGCGGAAGACCGGCCCGGTGCGAGGGTCGCAATGCTGACGTGGAGCCTCTTTGAGCAGCGATTTGGCGGAGACCGTTCGATTGTCGGCAACACCATTCGACTGAATGGAAACCCGTACATGGTCATCGGAGTGCTGCCCCCGTCCTTTACCTATCCGGATGCAAGTGGACAGTTGTGGGTGCCTTTCGCGTCGCTATACGGAGCCGGATCGCCGCTGGGACCGGAGTGGCTTCACTTTCACGATCGTCACTACATCCATGTGGTGGCGCGCATGAAGCCTGGGGTGAGCCTGGCGCAAGCCATCAGCCAGGTGAGTGCAGTGCAGTACCAGCTTCACCTTCAATACCCCAACGCTCCGGTGGCCGAAGACGTGGCTCCGCGGGATATCAACGAAGACCTGGCCCGCGACGTGAAGAAGCCGCTGCTGCTGCTCATGTGTGCGGTTGCGTGCATGCTGCTGATCGGTTGCCTGAACGTGGCCAACCTGCTAGTGGCGCGTAGTGCTGCACGGCAGAAAGAAGTGGCCATCCGGGGCGCGCTGGGCGCACGGAGGCTGACGTTGATTCGCGAGCAACTGACAGAAAGCCTGTTGATTTGCCTCGCGGGCGGGGTAGTGGGAGTGCTGCTTTCGCTGGCTGCCACCAAATGGCTCTCCGGCGCATGGAAGGAGCTGCCGACCGCTGCGACCGTGCACGTCGATGCGACGGTGCTGCTGTTCTCATGCGGCCTGGTTTTTGCGGCGGCGCTCCTCGCGGGCGTGCTTCCGGCGGTGTCCTCGACAGGAAAGGCGGTTTTTGCGGCGCTTCAGGCCACGTCGCGCACAACCGGCGGAAGCGTCTCGCGTACCGCGCTCCGCAAGACCTTGCTTACGGTCGAAATCGCGGTAACGGTGATGCTGCTGATTGCAGCCGGCCTGCTGCTGAAAAGTTTTATGCGCCTGCGCACGGTGAACCTGGGATGTGCCACGGATAATGTGCTCACGTTGGGCTATAGCCTGCCAGGCAAGAAGTACGATGCGCCGGAAAAAGTGAATGCATTCAATGAAGCGCTGTTGGAACGGGTTCGCGCCCTCCCCGGCGTGCTGGGGGCTGGCCTGGGCGGAATGGTTCCGGGATCAGGTCCAGGGTCGGACGACATCTTTCATGTGGTCGAACATCCGCCGGTGCGGCAGGGAGACGTGCTGCCGGATGCGCAAGTGCGGCGCGCCGATCCTGGGTATTTTACCGGGCTCCAGATCCCGTTGCTGAACGGCCGCTTCTTCTCGGGTGATGATCGTGGCTACGCGCAGAACCGCGCCATTATCAACAGAACGCTTGCGGAAAAGTACTTTCCCGGCGAGAACCCCGTCGGCAAACATCTGAATATCCCCGTTTACGGAGCGTCAAACTTCGAGATTGTTGGCGTTGTTGGAGATGTACTCTACAAAGTGAACGAACCTCCCTTTCCGACAGTGTATTTCCCGTTGCTTGCTGGCTTGGGCGACTCCGCGCAGACGCTCTCTGTACGCACGGCATACGACCCGCTGGCCTTCTCCGTTCCCATTCAAAAGCAGTTCGCGGCGCTTGATCCGGAGTTGCCCGTCTCCGATGTCTCGACCATGCAGCAAATCATCGGAGAATCGCTTGGGAACCAGAGTCTCAGCGCCTCGCTCGTGCTGGCCTTCGCCGTCTTGTCCCTGCTGCTGGCATCCGTCGGGCTCTACGGCGTGCTTTCGTACCTCGCCACACAGCGCCGCACTGAGATCGGAATCCGCATCGCGTTGGGAGCAAAACGCGAGCAGGTACTGCGCCTGATGCTTTTCGACGGCCTGCGCCCGGCGCTGCTGGGTCTGGCTCTGGGGCTCGCCGCAAGTGTTGGCGCGGCCCAGTGGATTCGCTCCCTCCTCTACGGCGCTCCAGCGGTTGACGTTTGGGTATTCGCATCGGTGAGTGGAACGCTGCTCGCCGTCTCGGCACTGGCCTGCCTGGTCCCATCCTGGCGTGCGTCAAGACTTGACCCAATGCAAGCCTTGCGAACGGAATAAGCACGAGGAGTGAGCGATGCTCCGGTTTTCACAACTGCGGACTCGAATCGAAATGCTGTTCAAGAACCGGAATGTGGAGGCGCGGGTGGACGGAAAACTGAAAGACCACGTCGCCCGGCAGATCGAGGAGAACACCGCCAACGGGATGAGTGCGGGCGAGGCTCGAAACGCAGCGTTGAGGAAATCTGCACAGATGGTCTGCGGCTGATATCAACATTCCTGCAATCGAGGTGAAGTCTATCGGATGGTTTTCGGGGGGCGAAAATGGCTCCGATGGAATCTACGTGCGGCATGGCTTGAAGAGCACCTGCGTGCTTCCTGGCATTTCTCAGAAGAAGGCCCATACCATCACGGACACGATCAAAGCGCGATTCCCGCAATTCGGCATTGAATCCGGATCGGTCATCCAATTCTCAATCGGGGTGGGGCGTTGAATTGGCAAAGCAACCGAAGCTTCCTCGACTTCGCTCAGGAGGACAGCGTTGTGGTTGTGGAATCGTTTTGACGGGTGAGCAAATTCGCGGGTAATACTGGCTCGTACCCCGCGTAGACCCCTTCAAACACTGCGTCCCAACTCATAGTCAGAGCGTGGGCGCGGGCTGCTTCGCGCATCTCAGCGTGCTGCGCGGGGTTGCCAAGCACACTAGCAACTGCTGCTGTAAAGTCAGCGTCTTCGGCGATGCGTCCGGTTACTCCGTCGCGGACGATTGTCTTAGGGCCGCCGTCTGGGGTGACAATGGCAGGTACTCCGCTGGCAAGCGCTTCCAGCACCACATTGCCAAATGTGTCTGTATGCGAGGGGAATACAAATAAATCCATGTTGGCGTATGCCGTCGATAGAGCCTCACCACGCAGGACTCCGGCAAACTCCGCTTTTGGCAGGCGCTCGCGCAGCCAGCCTTCGTCCCCTCCGTGGCCTACGATCAGGAAACGGAAGCTCTTGTGGCCCTTTGCCTCCAGCTCCTTCTGCACCTGGACGAGCAACGCCACATTCTTTTCGACGCTCAACCGACCGACAAACCCGAGAACATGGTCGCGATCGTCGGGATCTCGCTTGCGCTTCTTCGGCGTAAACAAATCCGCATCGACACCGCGCGGCATCAGATGGCACGTCCGCCGGGTGGTCCTTTCGAGCAGCGCGCATAGCTCAGCGTTGGGTGCAAAGAGTACCTTCGCCATGGAATAGAACTTTGCCGCGGCTGCCATGGTCAGGTCTTCTATCGTCTGCTCCGTGACCATCGATTGTTTCGGAAGCCGTTTCAAGAACCAGTCTGATCGCCGGGCCAGATATTCATGCACGTTCGTGTGCCAGCTTGCGGCCAGTGGCAGCTCCATTTCATACGCTAAGCGAGCGCCCAGCATGCCGACCTCGCTCGGACCGGTAATGTGGATCAGGTCCGGCCTGAAGCGATCAAGAACCTCACCGATGAGCGGAATGTGTCGCAGAAACGCGGGATCGAAGCGAAGGTCTTTTTCCAGAGCGAACGACAGAAAGCCACGCGGCAACTCGAGCGTCCATACGTTGCCGTCTTCCGTCATGGCCTTGGCGCGATCACCGGCTCGCACGCATAGGAAGGGAAGATTCCGCCGCCGTGCGAACGCCTCAAAATGACGGCTGGTATGTGCCACTCCATTTACTTCATGGAAGGAGTCGGGGAAGTAGGCTACGCGCGGGGTGCGTGCACATGGCGCTTTGCACAGCATCGGATTGAGGGCCTCAGTTAGCACTTGGGATTGGATGCTGTTCTTGCTCGCGCAATCTGCACCTGTGGATCGCACAGACTGCGCATTCCCTCAGGGGCTAAAGCCCGGTTGATTTTGCAGTCCCTGTGTACGGGCTAAAGCCTGTACCCTTCAGAATTGCCGCCCTGTCCAGGACTGCGACCCAAAAAAGAAAGCGGCCTAGCTGTCGTGTTCGCCGAGTGCTAGGCGCAACTGGTGAGCTTCGCTCCAGGCCATGCGCAATCCGCCTGAAACCAGGCCGCGACCCATCAACTGCACAGAGCCGATAATCGCCCGCATCGCGCGCGGAGCTTTGCCGTTGGGCCAGATTTCGCTCAGCGGCCGGATAACCCCATTGCGGTCGGGATGATAGACGCGTTCGTCCCAGTTCCGCGAACCCTGCGGAAATTCCGGATAGTTGCGCACCGCATCGATCGTCGATTGCAGAATCCGGTGCTTCCAGGGCTCGGCATACTGCGGCATGAAGAGCATGCTGCTCTTCTTCTCCCGCCGGATCTCGTGGACGAACTC